>Ga0315537_1000082_pt1:10000-59430 | contig 59430 bp, 50 predicted proteins | sample SalMarSW160270MG_FD_203091 | JGI IMG/M metagenome (GOLD analysis project Ga0315537, IMG submission 203091) | Salt marsh sediment microbial communities from the Plum Island Ecosystem LTER, Massachusetts, United States - Salt Marsh Sediment SW1602-70 ... | reverse complement strand
GGACTGCACCCTTGACCTTGCGCCCATGCTCGATACATCAACCGATCCTCCGACGCCGGTTGTCAAAGCCGGGCAGTCGATCATGATCGGCGTGGGCAGTGATGCCGTTCGCGAGGCAATTGAAAAATATCAGCCGCTCCTTGCGCTTGTCGGCCACATACATGAATCGCGCGGTGTCGCTAAAATAGGCAGGACAACTGTGGTCAACCCTGGTAGTGAGTACGGTGAAGGTATGCTCAGGGGAGCAATAATAAACCTTCAGGACGGGAATGTTCTCAGTTACCAGATGACATCGGGTTGAACCCGCTTAGAAGAGCATTGAAATACAATTACAGGCAGTATTTTTCCGAATTAATGTTTTTTTCCTTGAAAAAGAGCGCAGAATATGAATAATAGTGCTCAATCGGAACAGGAAATGGCTGAAAGTGGCGCAAGTTCCTGGCAGGATACAGTATTTCGTGACCGAGTATCTGTAAGTAACTTCGCGAGAAGTTACTTAGAAGCGGAATCCTAAAAAAATCGAGAGAGGGGGTGAAGCTGTCTGCAGGAACACGGATTTTACAAAGCCGAATGGTAGCATCTCGGCTGCATCTTAAAGGAGGGTTTTCAAAAAAAAAAAATAAATCAAGTAAAGAAGGAGGTATGAATGGCAACTCAAGAGGTATTTACCCGTAAGTCCTCAGGCCTCATCAGGGTGATGTCCCCGTTTTCAGCGTTTGTGTATAATGTGCTGACAATGGGCCTCATATTCCCCTGGGTATTCATGCAGGCTCCAGGCGGATTTCCGGGGAGCAGTCTATGGCTGGGAATTCTGATCTGTACATTTTTCCAGACATTCGTATCACTCTCAATTACATTTCTTGCCTCGGCAATGCCGAGAAGCGGCGGTGACTATATCTTTCAGAGCCGTATTCTCGGCGGTGCATTCGGCTATACGTCCGTCATGAGCGGGTTCGTTATCTGGATCCTCCAATGGGTCGCTCTTTCAGGGTGGCTTTTTGCAGCGCTTGGAATGGCGCCGTTGTTCATGAGTCTTGGCGTAAAGCTGGGTTCGCCTGCGCTGCTCAACTTCGGGCTATTCTGCAACTCGGCATGGGGAATCATCATCATTTCCATTGTGCTTGCAGGTTTCACCGCGGCATTTCTCGTGTCGGGATTCAAAAACTACGTGGTGGTACAGTGGTTCCTGTTCGGTGCGGTGCTGCTTGCTTTCATTATCGTGCTTATCGTGCTTGCCATGACAAAAACAGAGGTGTTTGCCGCGAAGTTCAACGATTTCATGGCGAAATTCATGTCAATGAAGGGGGCTGAAGGATCGGCCAACACCTATCAGGCCATTATCGAAGAGGTGAAGGCCACGGGCTTTAATACATTGCCGAAGTTTGGTTTCATGGCAACACTGGCGGTTGCACCGATCGCCTGGATGAGCATACAGTGGTCCACCTATTCCGTTGAGCAGGGCTCAGAGATCAAGGGTGGCGACAGCTTTAAAAATCAGTTCTGGATTCTCGTCGGCTCACTCTGGTTCACCGGTATACTCCTTGCACTGCAGGGTGTTTTCTTCCAGAAGGCACTGGGACATGAATTTCTGACATCAGCGAGCGCCGAGTACTACGCCTATGCCGGTGTCGGGACCTATTCACTGGACGTTATCAACCCCTATCCGAGCGTGCTCGTCATGATGCTCTCGAATCCGATAATCATCATTCTTATCGGTATCGGGTACATGGCGAACTCCTTTCAGGTTACCTGCAACTGCTACATCGGGATGACGAGGGATATGGTGGCCATGGCTCTCGACAGGACCCTGCCTGAGTGGATATCACGTGTCCATCCGAGGCTGCATACACCGGTCAATGCGCACCTCGCGTACTTCATCGGTGCATTTTTCTGGATCTTTGCCTATAACCTCGTGCCTGTGTGGGGTACCTGGACATTGGGTGTTTCATTCGCCTGCGGCTATGTGTTCGTTTTCTCGGCACTCTCCGCAGCGTTGTTCCCCTACAAGGCGCCGTCTATATTCCAGGCGTCGCCGGGTTCGAAGTTCGGCAAGCTCGTTGTCTGGACCGGGGCCATCGGCTTTGTGTTCTGTATGATCATGGTGATTTCCTTTATCTTCGTGCAGAACCTCGGGCTGAGTTTCATCGCGCCTGGAGGCTGGAAACCGGCCCTGCTTATTATTCTGGTTGTTCTCATATCTCTCTTCTGGTATCTGGGCAGCAAGAGTTACCATAGTAAGAGGGGTATTGATATTACGCTCGCGTTCAAGGAGATTCCACCTGAATAAAAACGAAGGATTTTCCCTGTTGTTTAAGTATATTGAGACAGGCCTTGCGAGGCCTGTCTTTTTTAATTGTAAAACCTGCCGATAATCTTTTTTAGAACGGTCAGAGAGAGAGGAAAAAATCATGAGAAGGGTTTTTATATACGGCGCAGGTGAAGCTGGCGTCATGGTGCTGGGGGAGATCAGAAAAAGACCGGGTGAAAATATAGCTGTTCTGGGATTTATCGATGATGACAGTTTGAAAAGGGGGTCGTCGATAGAAGGCGTCGAAGTACTCGGGGGGTGTTCAATGCTGCGCGCAGCCATCCGTGAACGCGCGGTAAATGAAGTCATCATCGCCATGCCTTCGATCAGAAAACCGATAATCAAACAGATTGTCAGGATATGCCGGTCTGAGAAGGTGAAGCTTCTGATTGTTCCGTCAACGAGAGAAATTATCGAGGGCACGGTGAGATTCCACCAGCTGAAAGAGATTGACCCGTCTGATCTTTTAATCAGGGACGAGGTGATAATCGAGGAAGAAAGGATCAGAGAATCCGTACAGTCTAAAACGGTTCTCGTGACCGGAGCCGCCGGGTCTATCGGAAGTGCGCTGGTGAAAAAACTACTGAATTACAGTCCGTTTCGGGTGATAGCGCTGGATTGTAACGAAAATGCACTGTTCTATCTTCTCCGTGATCTCGAGTGGTCGGGCACAGGGGGGTATGCACGTGTGGTACCGGTGGTTTCCGACATCAAGGATAGTCACCTGGCATCTGATGTCTTCGAACTGTACAAACCTGATCTCGTGTTTCATGCTGCTGCATATAAGCATGTTCCTCTCATGGAGCGGAATGTCAGGATGATTTATCTGAACAATGTAATCGGTACGTTTAACATTCTTTCACTCGCCGCTCTGTACGGGGTCGAACGCTTCATAGGCATTTCAACCGATAAGGCCGTGCACCCTGTGTCGGTAATGGGAAAAACAAAGCGGGTATGCGAGATCATGATTCAGGCTTTCGTGAAAAAGGGTCTGCACGCTTCGAGCGTTCGTTTCGGCAACGTGCTCGGAAGCAATGGCAGCGTCATTACCGTATTTAAACGGCAGATTCGAAGGGGTGGGCCGCTGACGATTACCTCACCCGAAATGTCACGATACTTCATGACTGTCGACGAGGCGACGAGTCTTGTGCTGCAGGCCGGAACCCTGGATGCCGACGGCGGCGTTTTTGTTCTGGATATGGGACAGCCGATTATGATCAAGGACCTTGCGGAAAGTCTTGTTATTCTATCCGGGCTGACACCTGGGAGGGATATTGAAATCCAGTACACGGGAATACGGCCCGGCGAGAAAATACATGAGGAGCTCTTCTATAAAGAAAAATCCGTTCGGAGCGTGTTCAGCGGCATATATGTCGAGGAGTACGATATTCCGGATGCCCCTTTTCTCGAACGTATTGAATCGAGCCTCGATTGCATACATACGATGGAAGATACCGAGATACTGCAGCTGATGGATGAAATCATTGAGCCACATTACGCGCAGAAAGAAACAGCAGTTGCCGGATAATAGTTCGCTTTCAAAAAAGTTTGTTGAAAAAGTATTGACAATTACCGATCATGGATTAGTCTATAATTTATAGGAATAAAGTATAGTGCGGATGTAAACTCAAAATGCCTGTGCTTTATTTGGTATTCAGATGCGGTGAGGGACCGTTGTATGGATTTTCCTGAAGATAACGACGAGTACGACTCATTTGAAGACGATGATGAAATGGATGATGATGTAGAATCTGAGAGTTACATCAATAAAACCTTTGTATGCGAAGACTGCGATTTCCGCTGGCAGGAGAAGATATACCCTGACAGAAATGATTATCCCGATTATGAGGATGAGCTCGGCGGAACGCACGTCTGTCCGATGTGCGGCTCTCTGAATGTGACTTTTTACTGAATCCCCGCCTGAACGACGAAACACAGACATGCGGCAATTCCGGCAAGGTACTTCTCATTATTGATTTTTTTCTTCTTTTTCAACGACTCTTTTTTCCACTGTAAAAAATCCGTGCATACCAAAATCCCTCACATTTTATTACTATGTTGCACCCTATTTTTTAAAACCTTGTTATAATAATCATAGGATTTTAGGATACATTGGAAGGTGTTTTCTGAGGGAGCTGTACTCAAGCTATTGCGGTAAAAATGTGATGAAACAGGATAAACGATATTTTATCGAAACCTACGGATGCGAGATGAACAAATCCGACTCCATAGACATCGCTCTTTCTCTGGAGGCATCCGGATACAGGCGGGCGGAAAATAATGAGACTGCGGATATCGTGGTACTGAACACCTGCTCGGTGAGAGAGCACGCCGAAGAGAGGGTTCTTGGCCGCCTCGGTTACTACCGGGCACTGAAGGAGAGAAGAGGGGATGTGAAAATCATATTCGCAGGTTGTATGGCCCAGGAAAAAGCGGATGATATTGTCAAGTCTTTCCCTGAAATAGACGTTGTTGCAGGAACATACCACCATCTTGATATACCGGATGCCCTGCAACATCTCGATGAGACCGGGGGTCCTGTGGTACGTGTCGATACGAAGCAATACGAATTTTCAACATACAGGGGCCTGAGAAAAGAGGGCTACAGGGCATGGGTGAATATTATCAAAGGCTGCAGTAATTACTGTTCGTACTGTATCGTTCCCTACGTCAGGGGACCTGAAAAGAGCAAAGCGAGTGGTGAGATCGTTGCCGAAGTAGAAGATCTTGCCGCCGGGGGAGTTGTGGAGATCGTGCTTCTGGGACAGAATGTAAATGCATACGGAAGAGACAGTGCAGGCATCGGTTTTATAGAACTGCTCGAACGGCTGAATGATGTACCGGGTATCAGGTGGATTCGGTTTCTTACCTCTCATCCAAAAGATTTCAGCGCTGACATTGTGAGGAGGATCGCCGCTCTGGACAGGGTGTGCAGGCATTTTCACCTTCCGCTGCAGAGTGGTTCAGACAAAATACTGTCGTTGATGAACAGGAAATACGACACCCGCCACTACAGGTCCATCATCGATGCTGTGCGGACATACCTTCCCGAATCATCGATAACAACGGATATCATTGTGGGTTTTCCTTCGGAGACCGGGGAGGATTTTAAAATGACCCTGAGTATGGTCCGTGAAATCGAATTCGATGATGCATTTACATACCGGTATTCCCAGCGGCCCGGCACAAAGGCCGTTTCAATTCAGGAGCAGGTCCCTGTCGAAACTGCAGCAAATCGGCTCGATGAACTGATTGCTGTTCAGAAGGCCCTTTCATACAAAAAAAACAGAGTTGAAATTGGGAAAGAAGTGACCGCCCTTGTCGAGAAGCCGAGCAGAAAAGATACGAATGAGATGCTGTGCAGTACGAGCAAGAACAAGATTGTGGTGGCTGGAACAAAAAAGCCGCCAGGGACGTTCGTCACTGTCAGAATAACCGGTATTTCAGGAAACACCCTAAGGGGCGCCGAGCTGCCGGAGGCGTAATACCGTCGGTGTTGTTACCGGCAGCGTTGTCCGGACGGATAACCGCAATGGAGGAATACAGGTACATGCTGAAAAAAACACCGATGATGGAACAGTACTACACAATCAAAAAGAGAAATGCGGGTTCCATACTCCTTTTCAGACTCGGTGATTTTTATGAAATGTTTGAGGATGATGCCCTGGAGGCTTCGAGAATACTCAACATTACATTAACGAAAAGAAACAGTGTGCCGATGTGCGGGTTTCCGCACCACGCTGCGAAGAATTATATTTCAAGGCTTCTTTTGCACGGGAAAAAGATCGCAGTATGCGAGCAGACAGAGGATCCATCACAGGCGAAGGGTATTGTGCACAGAGATGTCGTTGAAGTTATGTCGCCGGGCATAATAACAGATCCGGACCTGCTCATCGATAAAAAGTCAAACTGTATAGCGGCAGCATATGGCAGTATCGAAAAGGGGCAGCTTCGCATGGCCTGTGCCTCCCTTGATGTTTCAACAGGCGTGTTTGTATCAAACTTTTTTCATAATTATGATATTGCCGATTCCCTGTCCGGAGAAATCGAGGATAACGGAATTCGCGAGCTTGTTTATCCGGCTTCTTTTACCGACACGACCCCGTTCGGCGCCGCTCTGAATAAAGCGGTCTCACTCCGTCCGGGTGTCGTTATCAGGCGGCTCGAGGATTATGAGTTCAGTACGAATGGAGCTGAAGAAACGCTGAAGAGGCATTTCGGACTGCAGAGCATCGGTGCCTTTGAGTTTGAAGACAGTACAGAAATATGCGCCTGCGGAACACTGCTGTCGTACGTGATACATAATGCAAAGCAGGACCTGTCGCATGTCAGATGGATACGAAAAAAACGGAATGAGCGCATACTCTTCATAGATAATGCGACAAAAAAACACCTCGAGCTCGTGGAAAATACCGAGGGCAAGGAATATGCAACCCTTCTTGAACTGCTGGACAAAACGCAGACGGCGATGGGGGGAAGACTGCTAAAGAGTTTTATCAACAACCCTTCGCGAAGCATCGAAGAAATCAAAAAGCGGTTTGATAAGGTGTCGTTCTTTTTCAGCAACCCCGAAACCCTTCAGGTCGTGCGGGGGTACCTCGCGCAGATTCTCGATATCGAAAGAATCATCTCGAAACTATCGATGGGCAAGGGGAATGCCCGTGATATTCTCGGGCTCAGAAATTCACTTTCCGCAGCGGAATCGATCACGAGGCATCTTGATGACGCGGAAGTGCTGAAGGATGAGACCGATACACTGTACAGTTACAACAACCTGATTCAGCTGATAGAACAGGCGCTTGCGGACGATCCACCTCTGAGTGTTCAGGAGGGCAGTATAATCAGGGAGGGCTACAGTGAGAAACTCGACACCTACAGGCGGGCGATGCAGGAGAACAGAGAGTGGATCAACCGGTATCAGAAGGAGGAGCAGAAAAAGCATGGAATTGGATCGCTGAAACTGCGGTACAACAAGATTATTGGCTACTTCATAGAGGTAACCAAATCGAACCTACACCTCGTTCCCAAATACTATTTAAAAAAACAGACAACGCTCAATGCAGAGCGCTTTACCACCGAAGAGCTGGCCGGTCATGAGACGCTCCTTCTCGAGGCGAGGCAGAAGTCTGATGAGCTCGAGTTTCAGATTTTTCAGCAGGTGTCGACCAGTGTGCTGGAATATACAGAGCGCCTATTCGAAACTTCGGAAGCGGTTGCTAGTCTGGATGTATTCTGTTCGCTTGCCCGCACAGCGCGTGAAAACGGTTATGTAAAGCCGGAGATTCTGGAGGATACGATCCTTGAAATCAACGACGGCCGTCATCCGGTTGTGGAGAGACTCGGTGAAGAGGAGTTCATCGGCAATGATCTTTTTTTAAACAGTGAAGAGCGGCGTATAATGATTCTGACGGGTCCCAATATGTCCGGAAAATCCACCTATCTCCGCCAGGCAGCGCTCATAGTAATAATGGCGCACATGGGTTGCTATGTTCCGGCAAAAAGCGCCCGTATAGGGATTGTTGACAGAATTTTTTCTCGGATCGGCGCGTCCGACCGGCTTATCAGGGGTGAGTCTACTTTTCTTGTCGAGATGATTGAAACCGCGCGCATCCTTCACTTTGCCACCGACCGGAGCTTTATCATTATGGACGAAATCGGAAGGGGAACCTCGACCTATGACGGCCTCTCCATTGCATGGGCGGTGCTCGAGTATCTGCTCGATGTAAAAAAAGTCGGCGCAAAGGTGCTGTTCGCAACTCATTATCATGAGATTACGGCATTGAAGGACAGCTACGGCGTTATAAATTACAACGCAGCGGTGAAAGAGTGGAACGACAGTATTGTGTTCCTGAGGAAGGTCGTGCCCGGAAGCGCGTCGAAGAGCTACGGTATCGAGGTCGCACGAATGGCGGGAATACCGGAGGAAGTTATAGAACGTGCGAAGGTCATACTGAGCACCCTTGAAACGAAGTACGGTGCGCATATGCCGCTTATGATTGAGGATAAATGGGATGCACAGAAACTGGAAGATCAGCTCGACCTCTTTCCGTCACCCTATGACATACTCATCAAGGAGCTGCGCGCAGTGGATGTAAACTCTCTTACGCCGCTCGAGGCGATGAATATCCTCGACAGACTGAAAAAAAGTATAACCCTGTGATTCGCGGGTACGATAGTCGGCTCACGTGAAAGAAGTCTCGAATCGGGTGCTATTTTTCCTTTTTCAGAGTTCTTGTCACCAGGTTGAGCAGCCTCTCCTTTCCGTAGAGTTCCAGCACCCGTCTTTCGGCAAATGATACCGCATCGTCACTGAATTCGGTATTGGTGAGGCAGACACCACGTTTTGCTTTGAGCTCTTTAACTTTTTCGTAGAATTCCCGCACCGCGAGGTGCCCGATTTTACTCGTTCCTCTGAAGAACTTGAATAGTATCATTGTGGGAATATTTTTTAAAATTGCCTGAACGAGCAATTCAACGACATAATTTCCCTGGGTGTCCGTGCGAATGATAGAGGCGCTCTCGGCGAGTACATAGACGATACCTTTGCAAAGCTCGGTAAACTCGGATTTGCCGGACATCATGTACTGGCGAAGGGCATAGTTGGATTTCATCTGATCGTATTTGTCGAGTTTCTCATGAACGTCCCTGAAATACGACGTTTTTGAAAGAATGCTCTGCCACTGCTCGACTGCGGTTTGAATATCGTTCTGCGCAAGACACACCTCACCCAGCTCGTACTCCAGCGTAATAACATGCTCCCTCTTCAGTTCGGGCATCATTAAGGTATTCGACAGAATTTTTTTCGCTTCTCCCAGACGGCCGGCTTTTCGCAGAAGCTGCGCGATAATGAACATACTTTTCACTGCAAACCGTTTATCCGTTCTCGCCTTCCTGTAATGCTGAAAAGCCTTTCCCGGTTTCTGGAAGCGGTACATTAATTCGCCGAGATAGTAATTTATTTCGGAATCATCAGGGGCAGCGTCAAGCGCGTTCTGAAGGAACGCAAGCGCCTCGGTGAACTTTTTTTGTTTGAAGTATATCTTCCCGAGCTCTTTCAGGGCCGGCAAGTTGCCTGGTTCGACGGCCAGCGCCTTTTCGAACTGTTGTATCGCCTTTTCCCTCTTTCCTCTCTTCAGTTCGATTTTGCCGATTTGCAGATAGGGGTAGACTTCTTTGGGATCTGAGGCTGCCAGAATTGAGTACACCCTGCAGGCTTCATCGAGATTACCCATCCGCATATAGCATTCGGCGAGCAGGCGGTTTATTTTTTTTTCATCGAATTCGGGGCGGGTTTTACCATGAGTAAGAATGCTGTTGATGTGGAAAACCGCCTCTGTGAAATTTTCTACCTCCATGTAAAGAGAGACCAGCTGGAGTCTCGTCTGAATATTTTCAGGATCTTTGCGCACAAGTTTCCGGAGGGCGGAGATTACCTCCTCCTTTGAACCGGATTCCCGGCCTTTCTTGAGGGAGGTTTTCAGATGTACATTTTTTAACGCGCGTATGATGTACAGTGCGCCTATGAAGAGAAGTATGAAAAACGCAAGGAAAATAATAATGAAAGCCATGTGCTCAATTTTAGATGACCTTGCTGATTATGTCAAACAGAGCTTTAGGAAAAAGTAGCGTAGATTTACTGTTGAAACACTGAGTATAACCGTATACAATATGTAAACAAAGGATGCGGGTTCCATACCGCCGGGGCCAGGCGCCCAAAAATTTCAGCCGCTGTTCAGAGAATGACATACACTGAAGAGTTCTCATGATCCTTTCATTGCCGGTATACGATTTTTATTTTCGTCTCTTTGATCTGGGAGTTGCCCTGGCAATATACGTGCTTGCGGTCATCCTTTTTCTCAAGTACAAAAGAGACTATATGACGCCGATTCTCTTTTTCGGTCTTTTTGTTTTTCCTCTGCAGTTTGCCGTATGGTTTTTTCAGTCGAGACTGCAGGTCAATCTTCCCCCGCAGTTCAACATACTCGAAATACTCTATATTATGTTCATTAAACTGAGCGTGCTCGTGACACTTATATTTGTCCGGAGGTAATTCGAAAAAAGTTGTATTGACTTTGGACATGAAAAATAATATTTTAACATTTCGGACGCTGGTTTCGTTTTTTATTCGTATTGTTCGTCATAAGAAAATTACCATTTTGTGCAAACTGTGGGCGTCAGACAAGAGCACCGGTTTATGCGGGGGAAGTCAATGTACATGATTGTGGAGCTGAATAATAAACAGTATAAGTTAGAGGCGGGCAAGCCGGCCTTGATCGACAGGCTTGATGCGGAAGAAAACAGTGAGATCGAGATAAAAAAGGTGCTTCTCCTGGCCAATGAAAAGAATGAGGTAAAGATTGGAAAACCGTATATAAAGGGGTTGACGTTCAAGGCGAAGGTTCTCGGTAATACGAAGGGTAAGAAGATACGGGTATTCAAATATAAAAAGAGAAAAGATTATCGAAGAACAATAGGATCGCGGCCTACGTACACGCGAATCCTCGTTGAAAAACCTGGCGTATCATCTTGAAACCGGCATTATCCGGATGCAAAGCGTCTGGATATTAAATCCATACCTCAGGGGGCGCAGGAATGGCGCATAAAAAGGGCGGAGGAAGCACCAAAAACAGTAAAGACAGCCGCGCAAAGAGACTCGGTGTGAAACGGTTTGACGGTGAAAGGGTAACCAGCGGAACAATACTTGTGCGTCAGCGCGGAACAAGGATCCATCCCGGAAAAAATGTCGGTAAAGGAAATGACGATACTCTCTTCGCAAAGACGAACGGTTTTGTTTCATTTGAGAAATACGGCAAAGACAGGCGACGGGTTTGTGTTTACGAAAAGTAATACTGGTGCACAGTTCCCTCCGGAATGAGTTTATCCAACGTCTCCTGTGAAGTAGCCTCCGTTGCGCCGCCTCGCCGCAGCCGGCCCCCCAATCAGCACCCCCTGACAGTATAATTCAATTTTCCATGTATAACATCATGGAGACTCTTTTCCGTAAACCTATTCAGTTTGTTCCAACCTCAAGCGCACAGAGAAAAAATACTTTTCAGACAACAGATTTGCATCAGAATCCGCCTCGTTAGAAAAATGCGGTATATGTACCGGGCTTTAAAAACATGTTCGAAATAGTTGCATTTTTGATGAAAAATGGACATTTTAACGGAGTGAAATCCGTGAATACGGTGCTCATCGGGAATAATACGGTGCGGTTATGCGTTTTGTTGATGAGGTGAAAATAACGGTCAGGTCGGGGAAGGGCGGACCGGGGGCTGTCTCTTTTAGAAGGGAAAAGTATGTTCCGAAAGGCGGTCCTGACGGCGGTGACGGCGGTGATGGCGGTAGTGTTGTTATCAGGGTAAAACACGAACTGAGGACACTGTACAATTTGACAGCGAGGCATATAATAAATGCCGAAAACGGGAGCCCAGGGAGCGGTCGAAACAGAAAGGGGAGAGACGGGAAAGACAGCACAGTGAACGTTCCTCCGGGAACCGTGGTTATCGATGCAGCTACAGGCCGGGAATTTGCGGATCTTACCCGCACCGACGAATGCTTCATACCGGCGTGCGGCGGCAAAGGCGGACTCGGAAATGCGCAGTTTAAAACCGCCGTAAACCAGGCGCCGCGGTATGCGCAAATGGGAATGCCGGGCGAGGAGCGGGTTCTTATCCTTCAGATGAAGGTCATTGCCGATGTCGGTATCGTCGGTATACCGAATGCAGGAAAATCAACCCTGCTTTCCGTACTGACGAATGCCCGGCCGAAGATTGCCGACTACCCGTTTACCACACTTTCTCCCAACCTCGGCGTGATGCGATATAAAAACGACCGGCAGTATATCCTTGCGGATATTCCCGGGCTTATCAAAGGAGCATCACGGGGTCTCGGCCTGGGCCTCCGTTTTCTCAGGCATATAGAGCGGACAAAGGCTCTTCTGTTTCTTATTGATCTTAATGCTGGAGACCCCGGCGGACAGTACACGACCCTGATGAATGAACTTCGGCAGTATTCTGAATCACTGCTGAAAAAGCTGCACGTTATGGTTGGAAGCAAGCTCGATTCAGCCGATACAGAGCAGGTAGAGCAGTTCATATCTGCACAATTTGGTGATAGGAAACTTGTTGTATCTTCGTACACACGATCCGGAATCGATATCCTTAAAGATGAGATAGCGTCCCTATTGGAGAAAGTAGATGAGAAAAAATAGAATTGGGTTGTTTGGCGGAACTTTCAATCCGATTCATATGGGCCATTTGCGCCTTGCGGAAGACGTGCGTGAGGAGTTTCATCTTGACAGGATAATCTTTATCCCGACAAACATACCTCCCCACAAAGATGCCGGATCGAAAGCTTCAGCCTCTGAAAGGTTGAAAATGGTAGAGATGGCGATCGCCGAAAACAGCAATTTTTCATGTGAAGATATTGAAATAATGAGGGGAGGGCTCTCATATACTGTGGAAACGGTGGACTATATCTACAATACATATGAGTTCAGCGACAAACCTTTTTTCATACTGGGGTCTGACCTGATTGGGGAAATACATCTTTGGAAGAATATCGAGGAGCTCTCCTGCAAAGTCGATTTTATTGTACTCGTGCGCGAGCATTACCCGATGTTTTCAAGAAAGAAAAACGGCCTGAACAGCATACATCTTGATTTTTACAGAAGACGGGTCATGGATATTACATCCTCGGAGATACGGAAACGGCTGGAAAGGGGAAAAAGCATTCGCTATCTTGTTACTGATAAAGTTTTTGACTATATTAGAGAGAGAAAGCTGTATACCCATGAATCCGATAGATCTGAATGAACTGGAAAAAGGAGTGCAGCGGTACATGACTGCTGCACGGTTCGTGCACGCGCAGGGTGTTCGCCGCGCGGCAGCCGCGCTTTCACGGGTTTATGGATATGACGAATCCAGGGCCCAGGTTGCTGCACTTCTTCATGATATCGCCCGTGACCTGCCGCTCGAGGAAATGAAACGGATATTAAAGGGTGCGAATGTTACATTTGATGGTTTCGATGAGGTGGTTGTAACCACTTCTCTCCTTCATGCACGCACCGGCGCTGTCATTGCTCGTGAACAATTCGGCGTTGAAGATGGCGAAATTTTGCGGAGTATAGAACTCCACACAACGGGTGGGCGAGATATGACACTCCTCGAAAAAATCGTCTTTATCGCCGATTTTATCGAACCGGGGCGGATTTTCAGAGGGTCGAAGACGGCGCGAAATACAGCATTCAAAGATATCGACAAAACGATGTACTATATACTCAGGTTTCTGCTCAGGCATCTGGTTGTTAATAAAAAGTATATATGTGAAAACACGGTTTTTGCCTACAATGAATATGCTTTGAAATATGGAGACAATGTGAATAATGAAAATTAATGTTGCCGATCTAAAAATGCAGTCGAGGAAACAAAAAAAATGGAACTTCGACTGGGTCTCCGCCCTCCTGATTCTTCTTGCCATCGGTATCATTATCGGTTCTATATACTTTATTTTTTATTTTAGAGAAAGCAAGGTCGAGGAAGTGCTTGCATCCGGCTCCCCCCTGTCAGTTATTATTGTGGAGAACAGCGGTGAAAAAAGCGAGGCTGTTTTTCTTTCATTCTACAATACAAAGACGGCAAAACAGGCGTTTATCGTTGTCCCGCAGAAAACACGGCTCAAGGTCGACTATGAGGACAGACCGGTGTACGATACCGTCGAAAATATATACTCCCGCGGCGGAATATCTGTTTTAAAAAAAACAATAGAAAAGTTGACCGGAACGGATTTTCCCTACTATGCGGTGGTGGATCTCAACGATATAGAAAGGGTGGTGGACCTCCTCGAGGGAGTAAAGATCATTGTTCCGGAGGGTATCAGTTACAGGGATGCCGAACACGGTGTATTCATACAGATACCGGGAGGGTCAAATACCCTTGACGGTGCTAAAATAAAAGAACTTCTTGCCTACAAAAACGGCGGACTGAAAACGCAGGTTGAAAACCATAGAATATTCATCGATGCTCTACTGGACAGGGCAAACGATATCGAGGTGCTCTTTCAACATTCAAGAATTGCCTCTATCTGCATCAGGGATGTAGAGACCAATTTCAGCAAAAAGGATTTGGCGGTTTTGATCCGGGAGATGAAAAAGATAAATTCCTCGCGTGTGACTTTTTACAAAATGTACGGAAAGGACGTGACGATCAAGGGAGAGCAGTTTATTACTCCTGTTGAAAACGGCAAGTGGCTGAGAGAACGGATAGAAACAGTGAAGAAGTTTCTCAATGATGAAGGGCCAGCGCCCATTGGGGATGAGATCAAGATGGAAATTCTCAATGGGTCTGAAAACCCCGGCCAGGCGCAGAGTCTCAGGAACTATTTTCTGGAATATGGATTCAACGTGGTGCATTATGGAAATGCCCTGAGAAACGACTACGAGCATACCATAGTGATTGACCGGATTGGAAGACCGTCTCTGGCAAAACGGATTGCCGATATCATAAATTGCAGGGAGGTGTACACCAGAATAGATAAAACCCTTCTTGTTGATGTTACCATAATCATTGGAAATGATTTCGAAGGAAAGTATGTGCGATGAAAGAAACACCTGTTCAGACACAGACTTCACGCCAAACCGTTCTTGAAATAGCCGGTCTTCTCGAAAACGCGAAAGCCACGGATATTGTGGTGCTCGATATGCGTGAGCTTACCGGAATAAGCGACTATTTTGTAATATGCACCGTCAATTCGACGGTGCAGTCCAGGGCCATAGTTCGTGACCTGGATGTGTTTATGCATGCGCATGATCTAAAACCGATCTCCGGCCGGGTGTCCGCGGATTCGCCATGGGTTCTGCTTGATTACAATTATTTTATCATCCACATCTTCCTCGAAGAAGGCAGGCGTTACTATCAGCTCGAGAAACTGTGGTCCGATGCCAAGGTCGTGTATACAAACAGGGGCGGTATTCTATGATACGGGGCCTTGCCTACTGGTTTTTCGGCGGTATCGAAACCCTCTTCTTTTTTTTTCTCGCGTTGTTCACCTTACCCTTTGCAAGACACGCAGAGGATTATGTGCACCGTCTTATCGGGATATGGGCCACCGTGCTTTTACGGATCTTGTGCGGTGTGCGCATCAGGGTAACGGGAATTGAGCATATCGAAACGGAGAAAAGCTATATCATCGTGTCGAATCACCGGAGCTTTACCGATATACTCATAGGACATATCGTCATGCCCCTGCAGTTTCGATGGCTCGCAAAGAAATCGCTTTTCCGAATCCCCATTATCGGATGGGGTATGAAATGGGCGGGATATATCTCCATAGAACGTGAGAAATCGGTTTCCGCACTGAGGAGTCTGGACCGGGTACGCGAACGGCTTTTTTCCGGAAAGTCCGTCTGGATATTTCCTGAGGGCACGAGGACGCCGGAAGAGGTTCTCGGCCGTTTCAAGAGAGGCGCCTTCGTCCTTGCGCGGGATACCGGGCTGCCCGTCCTGCCGGTGGTTATAATGGGCTCCGACTGGCTGTTTCCCCGGCCTTGGAAGATACACAGGGGAGAAGTGACGGTTGATATCCTGAGACCAGTTTGTTATGATGAAGTTGCAGCTGGAGAATCGGGTGGGAAAGAGGCCCTCACCCTGTTTATCGATGCGGTAAAAAAAACGATTCAAACGGATTACGATGCCAGGGTTGCTCACAATAGATGATGATGTACGGTATGTCAAAGGGGTGGGGCCGTCTGTCGCTGAGAAACTGGGCAGACTGGGCATTGAGAAGGTAGGGGACCTTTTAGACTATTGCCCGAGGGATTATGAGGACCGAAGGACGATTGGGGCACTTAAAGATGCCAAAAACGGACAGCGGGCCACATTCAGGGTTACCGTAACCGGGCAATCCACTTTTTATTATCGAGGAAAACATCACCCAAAAATCACGGTCAAGGATACAAGCGGGTCTGCGATTCTCTACTGTTTCAACAGGCAATTCCTCACGAACATCTTGAAACCGGGTGTGCGTTTTTATCTGACAGGTGTAACATCCCGGAAAAATGGTGTACCGTCTCGAAAATATGGTGCACCGACGTTCGCGCAGTTCGACTATGAGCTCGACACTGAAACCCACGAACCCGGAATACTCCCTGTGTACAGGCTTACAGCCGGGCTGAGCCAGAAAACGCTTCGTAAATTAACCGCATTTGCCCTCGAACATTTCGGAAGTGCAATAGAAGATGATATACCCGTTGCGGTTAAGAGGGGGTACGGGTTCAAGGACAAGAGGGAGTATGTAAAGTTTATTCATTTCCCGCCTGATATGGGACAGCTCAGAAGAGCAAAGGAGGCAATCTCCTATCAGGAGTTTTTCAAGTATCAGCTTGTGGTTGCCCTCGTAAAAAGCAAAATGTCTCTTGTCGAGAAAAAGAGGCCGAAAGCACAGGGAAGGCTGAAACAGGAGTTTTTGGGAAACCTGAAGTTCAGTCTCACCGCTGCGCAGAAGCGGGTGCTTGCTGAGATAGAGGCGGATATGAAAAGACCGTCGCCTATGAACCGGCTGATTCAAGGTGATGTGGGCTGCGGCAAGACGGTCGTTTCTCTGATTGCTGCGCTTGATACTATTGAGTCAGGCGGCCAGGTCGCGCTGATGGCGCCAACGGAGCTTCTTGCCAGACAACATTTCAATACCATCAGGTCCCTGCTTTCAGGAATGGAAATAGAAGTTGATTTTCTTTCAGGCTCGGTACGAGGGGCGCAGAGGAGCGAGGTTTTACAGGTGTTGAAATCCGGCCGCACCTGCATACTGGTCGGCACGCATGCGCTTTTTTCAGAGGACGTGGTTTTTAATAACCTCTCTCTTGCAGTTATCGACGAGCAGCACAAGTTTGGGGTTATTCAGCGCGGAAAACTGAGAGAAAAGGGGAATCATCCGGACTGCATTGTCATGAGCGCGACGCCCATTCCGAGAACGCTCTCCATGACGCTCTACGGAGACCTCGACGTATCGATAATCGATGAGCTGCCTTCCGGGAGAGGGACTGTGCGCACCGAGATCGTGCGCCAGGCTCAAAGTCACAGGGTGTACGAAAAGGTTGCCGAGCAGATCGAGGAGGGAAGACAGGCCTTCTTTGTATACCCGCTAATTGAGGAGTCGAGCGCAACAGACCTTAAAAACGCCGTTGATTCATATGAATATCTGCAAAAAGAAATATTTCCTAATTACAGGATAGGGCTTCTGCACGGCAGGTTGAGTGACGAGGAAAAATCCGCGGTCATGACTGCATTTGAAAACGATGAATATGATATTATCGTTTCAACAACCGTCATCGAGGTCGGCATTGATGTTCCAAATGCAACAGTAATGGTTATCGAACAGGCGGAGCGTTTCGGCCTGTCGAACATTCATCAGCTCAGGGGGAGAATAGGCAGAGGGGGGCACACCTCTTACTGTTTTCTGATTCCCGACCGCAGCACCGGCATGGAGAGCTTTACACGGCTGCGGATACTGAAAGACACGCAGGACGGATTCAAGATAGCAGAGTATGACCTGAAGCTCCGCGGACCCGGTGAGCTCGTCGGCAGGCGGCAGCATGGGATCCCGGAGTTTATAATCGAAAATTTCGAGGTCAACACGCGGCTTATCTACCGGGCGCAGAAGGACGCGAAAAGGATAGTCGAAAACAGAGATGCTCCTGAATTCAAAGAGTACCTTAAAAGGTTTGTGAACAGTTCTGCATACAGAACAGCGGCGCTTTTTTACGGCGGTTAATGAGCCGCAATAACTTTTTGCAAAAGCACATCCTGATAGATTTTATTCGGGGTATGAGCAGTGAAAAAACTTCTGAAGCTTACCGGGGGAAGTTTTTCTGGTCGGAGGCTCTATGTTCCGGATTCTGGCGTCAGACCTGCGAGCAACCTGGTAAGAGAGGCGCTTTTTTCGACTCTCAATTCAATCTTTGAGGGAGGTGTTGCAGGCCTGAAGGTTCTCGACCTTTTTGCAGGATCCGGGTCGCTGGGCCTCGAGGCTATAAGCAGGGGTGCATGCCGGGTAACCTTTGTAGACAGGAGCGGCGAGTCGATCAAATCCATACGGAAAAACATGGAAATCCTCGATTTTTCCGGGCAGGTGGTACGTCGGGATGTTCGCATCTTTCTCAAAAGGAGTAAAAACCTGGACTACAATCTTATTTTTATGGACCCGCCGTACCGGTTCACAGAATGCGGGGAGGTGGTCAACCTGTTGCATAAGGCGCTCGCAAAGGGAGGAAATCATATTCTCGTGCATGAGAGATTTTATCAGGACGCCCCACCGGATTTCGGGGATTTTACGCAACTGATTAAAAGAAAGAAATACGGCCAAACCGAGCTGCTCTATTACAGGTTTACCGCAGGGGGATAAAATTTCCCGGCTTGTGGCTTTTAGACAGGACGACTATAATGAATTATGACTATAGGCAAGTGAACTTCCAAACTTTAACGATTAAAACCGGCACTTGCCTAATGGTTTTTACCTTTAGAATGTAATTACAAGTAATTGTAACAGTATATATAGTCAATTTTGCATGAAATTCTGGTACAAAAAACCGTAATTTTAATGGATAAAACCATAATTACTACATTACAGCATTCAGGATCGGAGGATTAACGGATATGCAGCAGTCAACGCGCAGGCTGGTTGGAATAATTCTTATTTACACGGCTGCAGTACTGATTATGTTTTCCATACTCTTTCTTTTCAAGGTTATTCACTTCTCCTATGCCTATACAACGGCAGCATTCGGATTTCTGGTGTATATTGTCGGGATGTTTTTCAGCCGGGAGGGAAAACTCTCCGCCTATAAGGTTGTCATGATCATTGTCGCCGCCGTGCTTATTGCTGTTGCCGTGCTCAGGGAGATAGCCTGAGAGGAATATAAATGTTCAAAAGTGGAAATTTCATAAAAATCGGCGATATCCTGGTGTTTACAGCGGTAATTGCCCTGACTGTTTTTCTATTTACACGCACCTTCGCAGGTGATGCGTCGGCCGTTCGATTGAAGGTAACCGCCCCTTCTTTTGAGGAGCACTACAGCCTTGATCAGCAGAAACTGCTCGAGGTGCCCGGCCCCCTGGGAAACACTATCGTCGTCATCAGCGACGGCCGGGCATGGATACAGGATTCCCCGTGCAGGGAGAAGATCTGCATTAAAATGGGTAAAATAAAGAGGCCCGGCGAACAGGCGGTGTGCCTTCCGAACCGGGTTATCATAGAGGTTGAAGGAAACAGAAAATCTGTCGATGCGGTTACGAGGTAGGATGTGGGGTTCGAGGCAGAAGCGTCCATAACAGAAACTATCAGGGAATCGAGCGGCAGGAGAAGGACCTTTTTTATCGCATTTCTCTCCACCATGGCCATTTTTTTTGCCGTTGCAGAAACCGTGGTGCCGAAGCCGCTGCCGTGGATGCGGCTCGGGCTGGCAAACGCGATAACGCTCTATGCGCTCAGCATAATGCGGGTCAAGGAAGCGTTGATCATTGTCGTTGCACGGGTCATTGCCGCGTCCCTCCTTGTCGGAACATTTCTGTCGATAGGCTTTATATTGAGCCTGACCGGGGCGCTCACTTCTTTTGCGGTGATGTGTTTTTTTTACAGCATCTGTAAAAGGTGGATCAGCCTGGTAGGAATCAGTGTGCTCGGTGCAGTCACGAGCAATGCTTCCCAGCTTTTTATTGTGAATACGCTCTTCGTAAACAGCAGGCTCTCATACTATTTTCTCCCTTTTTTATTTCTCTTTGCACTTGTCGGCGGAACGATAAGCGGTCTGTTCGGGCGGTTCCTCGTGAAGAATATATAGCGGGTGCGGAGATTTTTGAGTTATAACAAGGGGCCGATCATTATGGAGGGGAGGCGCGGATGGAAAAAGAAGCGCTGTATTGGGAAAAATCGGAAAACTCAAGGGTGCAGTGTCAGCTATGTCCGCACCGCTGTGTCATTGCACCCGGCAAAACGGGTGTATGCCGGGTACGCAAAAACAGGGACGGTGTTCTCTATACCAGGATATACGGGGAAGTGTCTTCGATTGCAATGGACCCGATTGAAAAAAAACCGCTGTACCATTTCTATCCCGGCAATTCCATACTCTCTATCGGGACTGTGGGTTGTTCCTTCCGATGCAAATTCTGTCAGAATTACTATATATCGCAGGACCCAGACCACCCGACGGATTTTTATTCCCCGGAAGAGCTGGTGGGCATGGCAAAAGGGAAGGGGTCAGTGGGTATTGCGTACACCTATTCGGAACCTCTCATCTGGTTTGAGTACGTGATTGACTGCTGCAGGCTCGCCCGCAAGGAGGGGCTGAAAAATGTGTTCGTGACGAACGGCTATATAAACAGGGAACCGTTGCGCGAGCTGCTCGAGGTTGCCGACGCCTTCAATATCGATTTGAAATCATTCAACGAGGACTTTTACAAAAAGGTGGTCGGCGGCACACTCGGCCCGGTTCGCGACACAATCGCCGAGGTAGCATTAAAAAGGCAAATAAGCCTCGAGGTGACCACTCTCGTTATTCCAGGGCACAACGACACTGACGCCGAGATGGAGGAAATGACCGACTGGCTCGCATCGCTCGGCAGGGATATTCCCTACCATCTCTCGGCATATTACCCGATGTACAAGTTTTCAGCGCCTCCCACTCCTGTTTCAACCCTTGAGCGGCTGAAAAAAATTGCAGAAAAAAAGCTGCAGTACGTGTATCTGGGAAATGTCAGCACAGAGAGCAACACGTACTGTCACAACTGCGGTGCGTTGCTTGTAGCCCGCCGGGGCTATTATATAGAAGTGGTGAATTACCGGGACGGGCGGTGCAAGAGCTGCGGTACGGAGGTCCCGATTATCGGGTAGTACTGCAGCGATACTTTTAGTTTCGATAAGTGCTTGGAAAACTCTTTCAGAGTTTCCCGCACTTCCAACAACCTCTACGGCTATTCTTTTAAGGTTCAAAAAAACACCAGTCCACTTTTGAAATTTAAATGACATACCTCAAAATTACTATTGACAATATTGTTAAAGCATTATAAATTATTCTATTCGAAATATTATTATTTTACTGAAAATACTAACAATTTATAACTAATTCTAACATATATGAATAGTGATAACAGATCCTCTGAAACCCAGTTTATCTCTGCACGTGAGGTATCGAGGCTTCTCGACATCAATGAAAAGAAGGTCTATGCACTCGCACAGGAGGGAAAGATTCCCTGTACAAAGGTAACCGGTAAGTGGCTTTTCCCGAAGAAGGATCTGGAAGGATTTTTACGTCGAAAAGCGACCAATACCTTAAAAAAGTTTTCGACTGAATTTGCACTTGCAAAGAACATCCTGCTCGTTGCAGGTTCTGACGATCCTGTCATCTACCCGATTCAGGGGATTCTTCACTCCCTTCATCACGACTTTGTTCTCTTTTCAGCCAGCGTTGGGAGCGGAGAAGGGCTCCGTCTTTTAAAAAAATCTTTCTGCCATATTGCTCTGAGCCATCTATACGATCATGAAGCAGACGACTATAATTTTTCCACTATACATGCACTTTTTGATAACCCGGATGAGCTTGCAGTGATAAATCTTTTTTACAGGACGATCGGATTTATATCCAGAGAAGAGCAGGTACGCTCATTCGAAGAGATCGTATCGAAAAAGCTCAGGTTTATCAACAGACAATCTGAGTCCGGTATTCGGCTCCGGGTAGACAGTATGATTATTGAAGAGGGTATAACGAAAGAGCGCATTGAAGGGTATGATGAGGAAGTCAACACCCATTTCAATGTGGCGAGTGCTATCCTCAGTGGAAAGGCAGATGCGGGTGTGGCTGCCGAGACTGTGGCTCGGTACTTCAACCTTAAATTCACCAAGCTCTTTGAAGAGCGGTTTGACATGGTGGTGTACAAGGATAGCTACTTCGAGGAAAACGTTCAAATTTTTATAGAATTTATCAAGTCCAAGGCATTCTTCGAGCTGCTTGCTGCTATGGCAGGATACAGCAGCAGGCAAACCGGCAGGATTCTTTATCCAAAAAATCAATAATCTTAAGGAGAAATGACATGCAAAAACTGTGTGCAGCTTTCTTTTTGTTTCTGCTCGCGGCTACTCTGGCTCTCTTGCCGGTTACAGGTTATGCTGAAGAACCGGTGCTTAGAATGGCCACGACGACGAGCACGGACAATACGGGCCTCCTCGATTACCTTGCTCCTGTTTTTCAGCACGACACAGGGATCGAGCTTCAATGGGTAGCCGTTGGTACCGGGAAGGCACTTGCCCTCGGGAAGAACTGCGACGTAGATATCCTCATGGTTCATGCCCCGAGTGCAGAGCTGAAATTCGTAAACGGCGGCTATGGTACAGACCGTCGTGAGATTATGTACAACGACTTCGTCATAATAGGCCCCAGGAGTGATCCGGCCGGCATAAAGGGAAAATCGGTTGATGATGCGCTCAATCGAATCTTAAAAAAAGGTGTTATTTTTGCAAGCAGGGGAGACGATTCAGGGACTAATAAAAAAGAAATCAGTCTCTGGGAGGCTGCTGGGCTCGGCATTCCTGATCGACAAAACTGGTACATCCAGACAGGTCAGGGCATGCTCGCAACTATCACCATTGCCGAAGAAAGGGATGCATATACCCTCACTGACCGTGGTACGTACATTAAATATGAAGTTAACAACAGTGGCGATCCGCCTCTCATCATCCTCGTTGAAGGAAACGAAGGGTTGAAGAATCAGTACAGTGTGATCGCAGTAAACCAGGAAAAATGTCCATCGGTCAGGTACGGCTATGCACTGAAATTCATAGAGTGGATCACCTCTGATAAAACGCAGAAGCTCATCGGGAATTTCACCATGCTCGGGAAAAAACTCTTTATCCCTAATGCGCGGTAAGTATGGAGTACATTGCAGAAGGATTTGCTACAGCGATCAAGCTCCTTGTTCGAGGGGACCCTGAGACCTACTCTGCAATTTTTACAACATTGAGGATATCTTCACTCTCAATAATGGCAGCTCTGGTAATCGGAATTCCTCTTGGATTTCTACTTGGATACTACCAGTTTCCAGGCAAGAGGCAGATCCATGCTGTGGTGGATACCCTTCTCGCACTGCCGACAGTAGTTGTGGGTCTTTTTGTATACGTACTGATTTCAAGGAGAGGGCCTCTGGGAAGCCTCGGCCTTCTCTTTACCATACCTGGTATCGGGATCGCCCAGACCATACTCATCCTTCCAATAGTCATTGCCCTGACAGCGACAGCAGTATCCAACCTGGATGTTCGGTTCAGGAGGACGGTTTTAACGCTTGGTGCTGGCAAAAAGCGAACAGCGGTCACAGCTCTCTACGAATCCAGGTATGGAGTTATTGCAGCTGCTGTTGCAGCCTATGGAAGAGCGATAGGGGAAGTCGGCGTTTCCATGATGATTGGTGGGAATATAAAGTGGCATACGAGAACAATAACAACAGCTATAGCTCTGGAGACAGGAAAGGGTCAGTTTGCTATGGGAATCGCGCTCGGCCTGGTGCTTCTTCTTCTTGCTTTTGTGGTAAACTGGATATTGCAGATTATGAAACGAAAGATATGATGGTTTCGTAGTTTATGAATAACCCCATACTTTATGAAATTAAAGACCTTAAGCGACGCTATGGCGAGAGTTTTGTCCTCGATATACCGTATCTCAAAATAGAATGGGGCATGTCCTATGGAATCGTTGGACCGAACGGGAGCGGAAAGAGCACGCTGCTCAGGATACTCGCATTCATTGACAAGCAGGACGAAGGCACGGTTCGATTTAACAAGGATGTCCCTTCAGGTGATAGTACTAAAACGAATTATGATCATATCAAGGGCGCAACAGTCACCATGCTCCTTCAGGATTCCTATCTTTTAAAGAGATCGGTTTTTGAAAACATCGCTTATGGCCTTCGAGTGCGGGGTATCAGGAATAACATTCGTGAAAGAGTACATGAATCACTGCGTATGGTTGGCCTTGACCCCGGTACATTTGTACACCGAAAATGGTCGGAGCTCTCCGGCGGTGAGGCCCAGCGCATCGCCCTTGCAGCGCGGCTCGTTCTCAAACCTGCCGTATTGATTCTCGATGAGCCAACCGCAAGTGTCGACCGGGTGAGCGCTCAGCACATCAAAGAAACAATCAGGAAGGTTCGCAGGAAGTACAGGACTACCCTTATCATAGCGACCCACGACCTTATATGGCTCCATGAGGTGAGTGACGAGATCATGAAGATGCATGAGGGACGCCTCATGGGCTCAGCCGAAGAAAACTTCATCACAGGGGCATGGTCGCCGGCCCCGGATGGTTTATGGAGCACACGGCTTTCGGATGGTCAGTGTATCGTGGCTCTTCGGCCCACAGGGGAGCAGCACATTGCACTCCTTGATTCTACGAATATCATTATTACTACTGAACGTCCGGATCACATGTCTGCCCAGAACATTCTCTCAGGTCGACTGATGCACATGTACACTTTCGAACACTCCGAGCGGGTCAGGCTCGATGTACAGGTTTCAGACCTGTCATTGATCTGCAGCATTACCCGAAAGGCAGCACACATGCTGGATCTTCTCCCGGGTATGAATGTGTGGGTGGTTTTCAAGGCCTCGTCGCTTCGGTGGCAGTGAGGGGAAGCAGAATGTGCAGCATCGGGTATTGATCCGGAATTAGCTTGACAAACCGGCCCTGCCGTATATACATTGATGGACAACGGCGCGGGGTGGAGCAGTTGGTAGCTCGTTGGGCTCATAACCCAAAGGTCACAGGTTCAAGTCCTGTCCCCGCTAATCAAAGCCCCCACACGCGGTGATAGTGTGGGGGTTTTTTAGTATATATTGTAGCTTTAACGACCGGGGTGAATGTATAATAGATGAAAACAGGCTGTGAAAATCGCAATGGATTATCTGAACGAAATGTACGATACTGCGGATTTCAGGGATATTCTTCCAGGGAGAACGAATGAAGCTGATTAAAGCCGCTGGAAACAGCGCTATGGTGCAGATGAGCAGAAAAGAGGTGAATGCTCTGAAAATAGGTGTTGAGATAATGCTCGTTGATAAAAGAAACAACCTGCAGAGTAGAAGTCTCCTCCTTAAATTACAGAAATCGCTTGCGGATATCAGGGATCAGATTCTGCACGGCTGATGGTCTCTCTTGCCGCCGCAGGGGTGAATCATGGGTTTTACATGCGGTATAATAGGGCTACCGAATGTTGGCAAGTCAACCATATTCAACGCCCTTGCCGGTGCCGGTGCCGAAATGGCGAACTATCCGTTTTGCACCATCGAGCCGAACAGGGGAGTAGCGCCGGTTCCGGACGAACGCCTCTATAAAATAGCGGAGTTGCTGCAGAAAAAAGATCCCATACAAACGCGTATCGAGTTTATCGATGTTGCAGGTCTCGTTAAAGGGGCTTCGAAAGGTGAGGGTCTGGGGAACAAATTCCTCGGCCATATCCGTGAGGTAGATGCGGTGGTGCACGTGGTTCGCTGCTTCCACAGTGATGATGTCGCACATGTAACCGGTCGGGTCGATCCGATTGGCGATGCTGAAATAGTGAATACGGAGCTTATGATTTCCGATATGGAGATGCTCGAGCGGGCAAGGGATAAGCAGAACAGGCTTGCCAAATCCGGTGACAGGGAGGCAGCCGAAAGACTCGATACGGTTACGCGGTGTATCGACCATCTCAACAGCGGGTGTATGCTTGCTGAACTCGATCTGCATGAGGATGAGATGCATGTATTAAAGGAACACGGTCTCATTACACGCAAACCGGTTTTATACTGCGCCAACACGGATGAAGGTGAGAAAACAGGAGGCCTCGCCGAACAGCTTTCGGATTATGCGCGCAAAAACAATGCCGGATTCGTCACAATTTCGGGCAAGCTCGAGGAGGAGATTTCAGAGCTGCCAGCCGATGAGAAAGAGGAGTTTTTAAAGGGCATGGGTCTTGACTCATCCGGTCTTGTGCGGCTGATCAAAGCCTCATATACACTCCTCGACCTCATTACTTTCTACACGACAGCGACACAGCTGCAGGCATGGACCCTGCTCAGAGGAACCGACGCCCTGCATGCAGCGGGAAAGATACACACGGATTTCGAAAAGGGCTTTATTAGGGCTGAAGTATTTACCTGTGACGATCTTTTCGAAGCAGTGTCTGAGCATATGGTGCGGGAGGAGGGGAAGCTTCGTTATGAAGGAAAGGAATACGTCGTGCAGGACGGGGATATTATCCGCTTTCTGTTCAATCGCTGACTCCCGTTTTTTCGGCCTTACGCTATACCTGACCGGCAAGATTTAATCTGTCAAACCCCGATACACGGGCTTTTAAGTATCTTCGATTAAGTTACTGTTTTACACTCGGCCGCAAAGCGGCTTGCGCCGCTTTTTATTGACGTCTCCATCAAAAATTCGTACCTTCGCTTAATTGTTATTCGGCTATAGTATACTGGGTGCTTTTTGAAACCAGAACGAGGAGGAGTGTATGTCCGGACTTTACGCAGGTCTTGCATCAGGCATTATTGCAGTAATAATGGTAATTCTGCTCATTAGATCGGTTCTCTCCAAGGAGGACGGCACGGATGTAATGAAGAAAATCGCCCGTCAGATACAACTCGGGGCGAGCACCTTTCTGAAGAGGGAGTATACCTATATTGCAATTGTAGTAATCGTCATTGCTGCTGTCATGCTTGTTGCTAAGAGATACTTCGGCTACCAGTCGGGCCTATCTTTTATGCTCGGCGCAATCGTATCGGGGACCGCGGGTTTTATAGGAATGACAATCGCCACCCGCGCAAATGTGCGCACCACGTATGCCGCGCAGCATTCGGGCATGAAAGGCGCGCTCAATATAGCCATTTCGGGCGGCGCGGTAATGGGTCTCAGCGTGGTCGGAATATCGCTTCTGGGCCTCGTTATACTTATGTTTGCCTTCAATTTCTTCGGAGAGAGCGACCCGTCGGTGTTTCTCAGGAAACTCAGTTCGATTAATGCCTATGCAATGGGCGCGAGCCTCTTTGCCCTGTTTGCACGGGCGGGCGGTGGAATATACACGAAGGGCGCGGACATGGGAGCCGATCTGGTGGGGAAGATTGAAGCCGGGATACCCGAGGACGATCCGAGAAACCCGGCAGTCATCGCGGACAATGTGGGTGACAATGTGGGTGATATAGCAGGACTTGGTGCCGATCTTCTCGAATCGTATGTTGAATCGATTATTGCCAGCATGGTGCTTGCAACCTCCGCCGTTGCCGTCGGCGTGATGACACTCGATACACAGGGCATGTCGGTGGTCAAACAGCTGGTACAGACGGTTCTCACCATTGCGGCAGCCGGTATTATTTCGTCGATAATCGGTGTGCTGTTCGTAAAGATAGCCTCGCGGAAGAATCCGCAGGCTGCGCTTCTGGGCGGCACATACGTGGCCGCTGTTCTTACCATGGCTCTTGCGGCCGTTATCACCTCCAAAATGGGGGTAAGTTTCGGAGCACGGCCGTACGAAAAGTGGGGAATTTTCTGGAGTCTCGTTTCCGGTATCGCTTCAGGGATAATAATCGGATTTGTGAGTGAGTTTTACACTTCGGGTAAATACAGGCCGGTGCAGAAACTTGCTCACAACAATGAAACAGGGCCGGCCATCGGGGTCGTGGGCGGTATATCACTCGGATTGAAGAGCGCCTTTATACCTGTTATCGCGCTTGTTTTCGCAATCATTATTGCATACGCAAATGCGGGCATGCTTGGTATTGGGATTGCGTCTTTCGGTATGCTCGTGACAACCGGAATGATCGTGTCCGTCGACAGTTACGGGCCTATTGCAGACAATTCAGGCGGTATAGCGGAGATGGCCGGGCTTCCAGAGAACGTGCGGGGAATCACCGACAAGCTCGATTCGGTCGGAAATACCACCGCCGCCATCGGCAAGGGATTTGCCATTGGCTCTGCTGCGTATGCTGCAATCGGCCTGCTCGCCGCGTACATTGTTTCAACCGGTATTCACGAAGAGGAGCTCGCGCTATCATCGATCAAGGTAATTGTAGGCCTTTTAATCGGAGGAATGCTTCCCTTTCTCATCTCTTCCCTGCTTTTTGAAGCTGTGCAGAAAGAGGCCTTCGACATGGTTGAAGAGGTGAGAAGACAGTTCAGAGAGATCAAGGGCCTCATGGAGGGAAAGGCCGAGCCTGATTCCGCCACCTGCGTGCATATAGCCACAGGAAGGGCGCTCAGGGGCATGCTGTTTCCAGGCGCAATCGCCATCCTGACGCCTTTGATTATCGGTTTGCTCTTCGGTCCGATCACCCTTGCGGGTACACTCATCGGTGCTATTGCTACCGGCATAATCATCGGGATTCAATATGCAAACTCCGGCGGCGCCATGGACAATGCCAAGAAGTTTATCGAAGAAGGAAATGTCGGTGGAAAGGGATCTGAGGCGCATAAGGCGGCAGTCGTCGGCGATACGGTCGGCGATCCCATGAAGGACACGGTGGGTCCGTCGATCAATATCCTCATTAAGCTGATGAGCGTCATTTCGCTCGTAATGGTGCCCTTTTTGCGGGAGCTGCCCGGATTCATCTGGAAGCTTTTTTAAGAAAACGCTTGCATTAAAATACATTTCATTCTAACGAGTTGAAACAAGGTGTGTGGCAGGAAATACCCGCCATACACCTTTTTTACCTTCCAGGATGTCTGAATGGAGGATCGGATAATAAGGGGTTCGTGAATGAGAAAAGTTATCGTGCTTACATCAGGCGGCCTCGACTCGAGCCTTGCAGTTGAAATTTTGAAGAGGGAAGGGCTCGAAGTTACCGGCCTTCACTACTATTCCTGGTTTACCCTCCCAAAGTTCGAGGATTTGAAATCTTTTCCGGTCCGGGACAACACGAGGGGAGTTCCGCTCCTCCATATCGACGTTTCTCCAGAGCATACGGATGCGATCCTCCACCCTCATTTCGGCTACGGGAGCAGCGTCAACCCGTGCATTGACTGTAAGCTTCTCTTTTTTCGGAAGGCACGGGAACTCATGGAAAGTCATGGTGCGGATTTCGTTGCGACCGGTGAAGTGCTCGGTCAGCGTCCGATGACACAGCGTCCGGATGTAATGATGATGCTCGAGAAAAAAAGTGGGCTTGCCGGCATACTCCTCAGGCCACTTTCTGCACGACTATTACAGTCCACGATACCGGAGCGGGAAGGGTGGGTGCAGCGTGAGCATTTATTTGACATTTCCGGCCGCGGAAGAAAGAGGCAGATGGCTCTCGCAAAACAGTTCGGGATTGAGGAGTACCCCTCGCCTGCGGGCGGCTGCCGCGTGACGGAGAAAAATTTCAAAGTCCGCTTCGACGATCTCGTTTCGCACAGCAATGATGTCGGCATTTCTGATCTTGTCATATTGAAATACGGCAGGCACTTCAGGATTTCCGATTCATGCAAGCTCATTGTCGGAAAGAATCAGCAGGAAAACGAGTTTCTTGAAAAGCTTACATGGGGAAACGTCACTCTCAGAGTTGTGGAACCGGCAGGCCCGTACGCGCTTTTGCAATGGGACGAAAGACAGTCGAACCTCAGTACAGCCCTCGAGATTATTGCCCGATACTGTATACATAAATCGGTTGAAGGTAGGGTCTTATTCAAACTGATGTTCGGGAGAGCAGAAGAGGAGTACGAATACCGGGGCAGTCCCGATACCGCGAGAATAGAAACACTTATAATCCGATAAGTATAGTATATGAGACTTCCTTACGTGTACCTGCCTGAACAGAGGTGAAAAAAACAGCAATTATTATTACACTGTGTGAAAGAGAAGCGAGTGCGGCTGTGTTATATTTAATGATAAAGATTAAACCGAGGTGATTTGGGCGTGCTGAAGACTGTTTCTTTCATATTGGTGTTGCTCTTGCTCAGTTTTTCAGCCGCCTTCAGTTATACCGGTGAAGCAGGGCCGCCGATGTTCAGTATGATTTACGGTTCACGGGCTCTAAGCCTTGGCGGCGCCGTAGCGGCTCTTTCAGACCATATCTTTTATATGGATTCAAACCCTGCGGCAGGAGATACGAGCGGTATTTATCGGGTAGCGCTTCTTCACCAGGAATGGATAGCGGATGTCAATTATGAATCCATGCGTTTCACCGGCAGTGCCAGGGGAAAATACTTTTTTGGTGCCGGCTTCACATACCTCTACCTCCCCTTTACCTACTATGACATCCTCGGTTCAGACCAGGGAACATTCAACCTGTCGCAAAGTCTTGGTATCGTCAATGCGGGTTACAGGGTCGCCCGGCTGAATCTGTCGGTCGGGGGCAATTTCAAGGTTTATTACAATCACGTTCCGGATGACCTCGTTTCAGATCAAAGCTTTGCACTGTTTGCCGTTGATCTCGGTGTGCTCAAGAACACCGATATATTTAAAACCTATGTCGGGCCTGAGGACAGCCTGTCATTCGGATTTGCGCTGAAGAACATCGGTTTTTCCCAGTACATAGAAAAGCTTCCCATTCAGATACATACGGGCATTTCCTACCGGCCTATCCGGCATCTTCTGATTACAGGGGAGCTTGCCGTACCCTTTTATGAGCCTGTATTCGGCGCAGTAGGCGTTGAGTATGATTTCAAGAAGACGTTTTTTTTAGAGGGAGGCGCGCAGGTAAAAACAAACCCCATGTTCTCGTTCGGCATCGGATACAGGCGACGTGACCTGCAGATCAACGCGTCGTACACACCGACCCTCGCCTTCTACAATATAATGAGCATCTCGCTGACCTACTCGTTCGGTGAATCGAAGAAGAAGCAGCGGGAAGCGGAAATAGAGGTCCTGCTGACCAGGGCGCTGAAGCTGTTCAATGAAAAGCAGTATAAAGAGGCGCTCGCAGTTGTAAATCAGGTGCTCGAAATAGATTCGAAAAATACCAGGGCGCTCCGCCTGAGAGAGACGATTATCACGATGATCGAGCTGAAAGAGCGGCTTGATAGAATTTTAAGAGAGACGGAATAAATTGATTTTTGTAAGAGTATGCGCAAAAACAGGGAAGAACAGGCCGGTTAACTCAGGCCGAAAAATGTTTATGAGAAAGATATGCCTTTTCTGTGTGGTGTCTGCGGCTTTCTTTATACTGCCTTTTCACAGCAGTTTTTCAGCCTCGGTAACGGGGGTTAGCGCAACCAATATCAACGGGAGTTACCGGGCCGGTCAGACAATCACCGTAACCGTCAATTTTGACGCTTCCGTCGATGTCACGGGAACACCGCGCATACTCCTCGAAACAGGAACAACCGATCGGTACGCAAACTATACGAGTGGAACGGGAACAACAACCCTGAATTTCGACTACCTCATTCAGGCCGGGGATACATCGTCGGATCTCGATTACACATCGACAAACGCACTCGGCCTGAACGGTGGTACAATCAACGATTCAGGCTCAGGATTACCTGCAAGTCTAGTGCTGCCTTCTCCGGGTACAGCCGGTTCACTTGGCGCAAATAAAAATATAGTCATCGATACGACAGCGCCACAGGTCAGCAATGTGAGCTCAATAACGGCAAGTGGTTACTATAATGCCGGAAAGGTCATACAGGTAACCGTCTCCTTCACCGAGACGGTGTACGTAGCCGGTGGGACACCGCGCCTTTATCTTGACATGGACGGTGCGGATCAATACGACAGTTACAGCGCAGGGTCCGGTACCGGCACACTGCGGTTCGATTACACCATTCTGGTCGGTGACAATAAAACCGATCTCGATTACGTTGCAACTAATTCTCTCGATGCAAACGGCGCGACAATCAGGGACCTGGCTGGTAATAATGCAATTCTGACACTGCCTTCGCCAGGGGCACCCGGCTCGCTTGCTTTCAACAGGAATATTAACGTCGATACTGTAAGCCCTTCGATTGTTGGAAATGCCCAGACAATCGATAACGATTCAGATGGACGAATAGACCATTACCGGCTTGCATTTTCTGAAAACATGCGGGACGTCAGCTTCGGCGGTTTTGTTGTAGCAACTCATTCGGTTTCAGGCCTCGACTATATACGTGACGATATATTGCCCGGGGGGAACAACAACGATATTGCTTACATCCAGTTCGATGAAACCGGTTTTGATACTGGAGATCTGCCGCAGCTCACCAGTTCTGGAATCAGTTTTGCCGACCTAGCAGGAAATATCCTGAATGGCGGGACAGATTATGTCGCAGGCGATATCGCAGAACAGGACAGCGCGCCGCCTGCGTTTACATCCATTCAAACCCAGGACAGCGATCTAGACGGCCACATCGACCGGCTTTCAATCGGCTTCAGTGAAAACGTGACAATCACGGACCCAAGCTCTGCTGACGGGCTGGACTGCATAACGGTTGCCGGCTACACCATTGCTGCGGCTGATTACGGCGCTGTGGGTATCAGCACGCTGACACTCCTGCTCACTGAAAAAAGCAGCTACGATACCGATGCGGTTCCGTTAACATCCTATACACCCGGATCTACCAGTATTGTTGATGCGAGTGCCCCTCCAAACGAGATGCTGACCGGTGAAACGGTCACAACCTCTGACGAAGCGGGGCCCGTACTGCTCACTGCGGTAATTGTCGATGCAGACCAGAACGACATAGATGTGGGCGATTACATTATTGCAAGTTTCAGCGAACCGGTGGTTCTCGGCTGCAGCGATTCTTCGGATTTTGTGCTTCTCAACAGCGCATACGGGGATACCTTTGGAACGGGGAGCAGCCTGAGTGATGGTACTGCGGGTGACGAGAATGTGAATATCGTTTTAGGTACCGGTCCCTCACTTATACTTCCCGATCTGTGGTCCGGTCCGGGGGACGACAATCCCTCCGGTCTCGGTATCAAGGCCGGCGGGACGACCTGTATCAAGGACGCGGCCTTGAATGCTGCGCCACAGGGGCCTGAAATCGATATCAGCGGCGCCGGATCGAACTTTATAAGCAAGATTATCGTTTCCGACGGTGCGAACACATTCTCCGATCCGGACAGCAATTCGACTCTTCTCGATACGAACATCACCATTTCGATTACCCTTCAGTTTGATGCTCTCTTCGTTACCGTGTGGTACGATGTGGGTGAAGACCCGGACGGGATTTCAACGGGAAACAGCTCTGACCGGCGTGTCCTCACAACCGGGTCGGGAAAGAACTGGACCGCAATGATCCCTGAAAACGACACGGAGATTGTCGAGGGAGCTGTAGTTCGGTTCCTCGTCGATATCGACGGGGTGCGTTATTATTCAGACGGTTCGGAAAATCTCGGAGGGAGCGTGCCCTGGAGATGGAATGTCATTTATGAGCAGGCTGCGCGGGTTACCATCAGAAACAACGTCATCAATCCAGCAAAGGGAGACCTGGCGTTCATAAACCTGTTTTTGAGTGACAGTGCCGATGTGCGGATAAAGGTATACGATGTTGGAGGAAACTTTATTGCCACCCTGTATAACCAGAAAGACAATCCGGGCGCACACCTTATAACATGGGACGGCACGAATAAGCGCGGACGAAATGTAGTCAGGGGGGTATATTTTATTATCATCAGGATCGATAAAAAAAGATACGTGAAGAAGGTTCTGGTAATTCGATAAAAGAAAATCAGACCGGGCGCAGGTCGAGCCTGGCATGAAAGGAGTTTGCGGGTGACTATCGATTATTCTCCCGACTATGAGGGATGTTATGTGTGCGGTAAAAAAAACGAAAATGGATTACAGCTTGATTTTCAGTACGATAACAGGCGTAATGAAGTATACACATTTTATACATTCAAGCAGTTCATGCAGGGGTACGATTCTATTGTGCACGGCGGGTTCATATCGATGCTCCTGGACGAGGTGATGGCAAAGGCATGCCTGCAAAAAAACATAATAGCGGTTACGGCAAAATTTGAGATACGGTTTAAAAAACCTGTTTATGTGAATGAGAAAATGGAATTCAGGGGCAGCATTGCCGAGATCAAAGGAAAAAAAATACGCACTGTCTCCGTGTGTACCGGAAACGACGGCGATGTGAGCGCAGAAGCGACGGCCCTCTTCATATCCTCTTGATACTGCGTCTCATGTACGGGCTTTCAATTTGAAATTATCAGCAGATAGAAGGTGTTGCATACGGCATGTTTTAAGGCACAGGGCTGCACCATTGGTCATATATTCGTTACGTATCGCGTGCATACTAGAAGTCGCGTGTAAAGTCAAGACCTTCAGTGAGATGGCAGGTGCTGTTTATCTTTTTTATGACAAACGTCCCATCGCCTGTGCCGACCGTGCTTATAGAACAGGTATCGAGCTGGATTTTCCAGAATGCAGAAAGGGGGAGATCGAGAACACCGATCAATAACAGCTTCAAAACTACCCTGTGAGAAACAAGCATAGCAGTTTCGGTATCGTTCTTTGGGGCAAGATCGAAAAGCCTCTGCGTGCATCTTTGAAAGCATTCCTGAAGGGTTTCGCCGCCGGGGAATGCCGCTTTTTCCGGATTTTTCTTATAGATCCTGTACTGTTCAGGGTACTTTTCTTTGATCTGGGAAACATCTTTTCCCTGCCAGTTTCCGAAATCCACATCTATCAGCCTGTCATCGGAAACAACCCTGCTTCCCGTGTACCCGGCTATAATAGAGGCTGTTTCACGCGCGCGGGAGAGTGGTGATGTGTAGATTATTGCCCCCTTTTGTTTCTTCGACCCTCCGGCAAGATATTTTCCAAGCAGGTGCGCCTGTCTGCGCCCCTCTTCACTGAGCTGTACATCATGTGTTCCCCGAAAAAACCCTCCCGTGTTCCATTGTGTAAGTCCGTGGCGAATAAGGTATACCATAATCTTTGCTGCTCCTTTTCATGTCATCATATACACTGAGACAAATAGTTTGACTTTTACCTGTGTGTATCATCATATTACTTTCGCGATGCGGAGATAAAATGTTTTTAGCTTTTTTATCACTTGCAGTAATCGGGAGCATGTTCCTGCTTACCGTCATTGCCTTTTATAATAAAAAAGATTCAGCGGATATGCAAACAGAACACAGGGCAGCGGAGCACGGCGGACCTGTACAATCCAGTACCGCAAAGTCACTTGAACATAGAGGTAGAGAGGCAGTTTCTCATAAAAGACCGTCTGGAGGTTCTGTTTCTGCTGCTGGTGCAAAAGAAAAAGGTGAAGATAGAGGCAGAGGGTTTGTGCCGGTTATTTTCGCGCATGGGAAAATACCCGGGGTACGGGAGCATGAACTTGTTCATTTTGTCGGCTCAGGGGCTCTTTTTTTTATTGAGACAGAGTTGAATCCCGGACAGATTCATATTGATCCCGACGAGCTGACCCCGGTGCTTGCCGGAGATCTTGCGCTTACTTCAAAACAGATCATCATTTTTAATGAAGAGACTGCCAAGAAAATTCCAATATCTTCCGTTGCAAAACATCAGTTTATAGACTCTTTTCTAATAATAAAGAGAAAAAGAGTTAAAAAGAAGACCGACATCATTAAAATATCCCGGAGACCGGTAGAGTTCAGCTATATTCTCCATACACTGTTGTGAGATATGGTAAAATATCCCTATTCGCAATATCATTACAAACCGAGAAAAAAGAAGAAAAAATTATTTCTCGTTGTTTTTCTTTTGCTTCTTGTCGGAGGAGGAGCTTTTTACTCAATCTTTTATCTCAATTTCTATTCGTTGTATGCATATGTTGTCGATCTGTACAGGATATGGTTCAATGATTACGGATTTCTTGAAAAGAATCTGGAATTGGGTAATTACAACGTTGCCATTCAACAGGGGGTGCCGTATCTTGAAAAACGGCCGTATAATGCTCGGCTTTTACGATATATCGGTGAGGCATACTTCTATATCTCAACCAGTTTGACAGAGGGAGAAAAGGAGGAGTCCCTAGACCAGGCAGTTATCTACCTGCGCAAGGGTATTGTCCTTTCACATGCTGACGATGTACTTGCAAAAACATACTATGTGCTCGGCATGTCGTACTTCAGCAAGGGGATGACCTACTACGAGCTTGCAGCTGAGTATATGCTCAAATCTCTTGACAACGGCTTTTCCAATCCCCAGATATTCGAACTGTTAGGCTTCTGCTACTATAAAATAGGCGCGCTCTCGGATGCTGAAAATTATTTGAAAAAGGCAGTCGCCAAACAGCCGAAAGACATCGCGCGGCTATATCTGGCACAGACGTATAAAGACAGGGGAAAATATGAAAGTGCCCGGCAGGAGCTTTCGTACCTGGTACAAAACTCCTCTGACGATGCTATAGTAGAAGAGGCATACGCTGCGCTGGTGTGGATAGATTTTCAAGAAGAGCGTTTTGATCAGGCGAAGAAAAATATTGAAAAAATATTCGAAAAAAATGAAGATTCTGCATTTGCACATTTCTGGCTCGGCAATATATACGAGAAAGAGGGGGACCTGATATCGGCAAGAAAGGAATGGCGGAGGACACTCAGGATAAATCCAAAGCATATCGGCGCTATTGAAAAATTGTATTGATGGATATAGCAGTATATTTAGTATAGGGTGAGGAGTTTTTATGGTATTCGGTAAGCTGTACAGTGCATTTTCAAATGATATAGGAATCGATCTTGGAACTTCCAATACACTTGTCTATGTTCGGGGAAAGGGCATTGTGCTCTCGGAGCCGTCAGTGGTTGCCGTGCACAACTCCTCAAAAAGGGTGCTCGCAGTTGGACAGGAAGCAAAGAGGATGCTCGGAAGGACACCGGGCGAGATTATTGCGATACGGCCGATGAAGGACGGAGTGATATCCGACTTTGAAACGGTGGAGAAGATGATCAAGTATTTTTTCCAGAAAATACACAATCGAAAGGCCCTGGTAAAACCGCGTGTGGTAATCGGTATTCCCTCATGTATTACCGAGGTCGAGAAGAGAGCGGTGAGAGAATCGGCCGAGCAGGCCGGTGCACGTGAAATATTCCTTATAGAGGAGAGCCTTGCTGCGGCGATCGGCGCAAATATACCGATACAGGAGCCTGCGGGCAATATGATTATCGATATCGGCGGCGGGACTTCGGAGATATCGGTGATTTCTCTCGGAGGCATGGTTATCACCAATGCCATCAGAGTCGGCGGGGATGAATTCGACGAAGCAATCATCAATCATATGAAGAAGATACACAATCTGGTTATCGGTGAAAGCTCTGCTGAGGAAGTCAAGATCACAATCGGAAATGTATATCCTGAAAAAGAGGTAAAGTCGGTTGAGATCAGAGGGAGGGATTCAATTTCAGGGCTTCCGCGTATTCTGACACTCGATTCCGTCGAAATCAGGGAGGCTTTGCAGGAACCGATGAATATAGTGCTCGAAGAAATCAAGAAAACTCTTGATCAAACTCCGCCAGAGCTTGCCGCCGATATCGTCGAGCGTGGTATTGTCATGACAGGCGGTGGGTCACTGTTGAGAGGATTTCCGAAACTTATAAGCAAGGAAACCGGTGTGCCGGTCATTCTTGCCGAAAACCCGCTTACCTGTGTTGTGTTAGGCACAGGAAAATTCCTTGAAGAGCTAAAATATCTAAAAGAATACAGGTAATAAATGAATCATGCTCGATTCCTCCGACATAAAAACCTCGTTGTATTCATCGCGCTTCTGCTTGTTTCGTTTATTTTAATGGGTGTCTCCCAGACAAAGATAACAATTCGCCTCAAATCCATCGCCTACGGAGTGCTGTACCCGTTTCATTTTGCAGGTGTAAAAACAATCACCGCAACCAGTGATTTTTTTGCGAGCATCAAGAATAACCGGCAGCTGAAAGAGGAGCTTGCACAAGCGCGTGAAAAAATAGAGGAGTACGAAAGAACACAGAGGGATTTCGAGGAGATTAAGAAGGAGAACGAACGATTGCGGCGTCTGATCGGCATACAATCGGAGATGTCGTATGAAACGGTTATTGCGGAAGTTGTGGCAAAATCTCCCCAGAATTACTATAAAACCCTGATTGTAAACCGGGGTAATGAAAGCGGAATAAAAAAGTATATGCCGGTTGTCGCCTACCAGAACGACCGGAAATGCCTCATCGGTAAGGTTGTCGATGTTCAGAGATTTTCTTCACGGGTTCAGCCGCTCATGGAGCAGTCGAGCTACACGGGTGCAATGCTGAAGAAATCGAGATATTCAGGAATCCTCCAGGGGCAGAGCCCGATTTCCGATTACTGTCTGTTGCAGTACATTGATAGAAGGGCGCAGATAAATTTTGGTGAGATCGTCGTGACATCCGGTATGGGAGGAGTGTTTCCAAAAGGGATTGATATTGGTGAGGTCGTTTCGGTTTCAAAGAAGAAATATGGAATCTTCCAGGAGGCAATGGTGCGGCCTTTTGTCGATTTCTCCAGACTTGAAGAGGTATACATCATAGTCAAGTCTGTTACCGAAGACACAATAAAACTATTCGAGGAACAGTAACCCTTGAAGAAATATATCATTTTTTTGGTCCTGTTTGCCTTTTTTATCTTTTTTCAGTCAACCGACATGTACGGCCACCTCGCCGTGCGGGGTGTGACGCCAGATTTTCTGCTCATCACTATTTCGATAACCGCCTTTCTTCTCGGCCCAATGCCCGGCCAGATAGCTGGTTTTATAGCAGGTATCGCTGTTGATATTTTGAGTGGTGGCCTTCTCGGGATGTTTGCGTTTACCTATACCTTTGTCGGGTACGCGATTGGCATGGTGGGACAGCGTGTTTACGGCCGGAGTATTCTCATATCTACGACACTCATCTTTTTTGTAACGCTTTTGAAGGCGTTGCTCCTCACCATGATTGCAGCTTTGTTTCTGAAACCGGGATACTTCGGGCTTTTTTCAAACGGACGGGTGTTTCTGGAAGCTGTATTCAACTGCTTATATGCACTGCCGCTTTTTTTTGTTGTAACGAGGTTTCAGGAGAAGGTTACAGAATAGAATGTCTCATTTTAACAATGAAACAGATAGAAATGAGGATCTCAAAACAAGGCTGTATATCTTTGGAGCTATCCCCCTCGTTTTTTTCTTCCTTTTTATTGCGGTTTTGTTTTCTCTTCAGGTTGTGCGTGGATCGCAGTATGCGTTGAAGGCGAAAACGAACAGGGAGCAGTTCTCGATTCTTCCTGCAATAAGAGGAGTGGTTTATGATCGCACGGGAAAAAAAATTCTCGCCTATAACAGGCGTTCATTTGCAGTTACCATTGTGCCGCAAAACCTGCCGGAAGATAAAGACCAGCGTAACCGGCTGCTCGAAAAACTGGCCGTTCTTTTGAAAATTAACAGGGCTGAAATCGAGGCGATTATCAGTCAAAAGAGTTACTCGCAGTACGGCGCGTATGTTATTAATACCGATGTTCCTTTCAGAGACATTGCTTTTCTTGCCGAGCACAACAGGGAATTTTCCGGCGTTTACTGGAAGAGCAAGCCGCTTCGCGTATATCCGAACGGTGATATGCTTTCTCATGTGATAGGGTATGTAGGACTGATCAGCCAGAAGGAGTACTTCAACCTCAGTGAACAGGGCTATAATATAGAGAGCATTATAGGTAAGAGCGGCATAGAGAAGGTATATGATCCGGGATTGAAAGGGAAAGACGGGTATGTTCGAAGAATAGTTGATGCAACGAACCAGGTAACGGCGGAGATAATAGACAGAGGAGCTGAACCGCTGCCCGGGAACAACATCATTTTAACGATCGACAGAGACGTGCAGAGGATAGCTGAGCAGGCTCTCGGTGAACGGACGGGGGCCGTTATCGTATCTCGGCCATCAACCGGCGAGATTCTGGCAATGGTATCGTACCCGCGCTTTGATCCCAACTTCTTCGTGCAGCAGACAAGCAAAGAGTTGTTTAAAAACCTAACACTCGATAAAAGAAAGCCGTTTCTTAACAGGGCCATTCAGGCGCAGTACCCTGCAGGGTCCGTTTTTAAGCTGGTGGTTGCGCTTGCAGCGCTCGATTCCGGTAAAGTCCCTCCGGAGAGGGAGTTTACCTGCGGTGGTGGATACCAGCTTGGAAACAGGTTTTTTTCCTGCTGGATGAATCACGGCAGAGTCGATTTATATAAGGCGATTGTTCAGTCCTGTGATTCATACTTCTACCAGGTGTCGCTTATTCTGGGACCGGAGCTCATAGCAGAGTATGCAAAGAAAATTGGATTTGGAAGCAGGCTCGGGATCGACCTGCTCGGAGAAATGGATGGAATCGTTCCGGATGAAGCGTGGAAGAAGGAAGTTAAGGGTGATATCTGGTATGACGGCGATACACTCAATCTGGCCATCGGCCAGGGATACCTGCTCGTAACACCACTTCAGATCAATGCACTGACAAACCTGATCGCCGAAGACGGTGTATTGATGAAACCCTATATTGTAAGCGAGGTCCATTCTGCAAAAACAGGCGAACTTCTGTACAGGAAGAAACCGCAAGCACTCATTGACAGCAACATAGACCCGAAATGTTTTGAATTTATTCAACAGGCTATGCGCGGTGTGGTGACGGACGGAACAGCGAGGTGGGGAGGAGCGGTGCTTTCCGTCGATACCGCAGGAAAGACAAGCACCTCCGAAGTTCTCGGTCAGGAAACCCATTCCTGGTATACCGCATTTGCCCCCTTTGGAGCGGAAGATAAGGATACAGTGATTTCCGTGACGGCGATCGTCGAAAACGCCGGGGCGGGAAGCACCGTTGCGGCGCCGATTGTATCCGAAATACTGGAGGCATACTTTGCCGGTGTCGATCTGGATACTGCGAGAAGAAATATATGGATTAAAAGGTCTCAGGCGAAAAAGAAACGGGAGCAGGGCTGATCCGTGAGTCCCATCCATATCGATTTTTAAGGAATATATATGAAAAACTACTCAAGAGCGCTGAAGGTAGACTATTTCCTCATCATCTCCTTTCTGTTGCTCGTTGGTATCGGAATCCTGACGATCTACAGCGCGGGGACCGGAAGTGTTGAGGGGGCCAGTCCGGAGAACCAGTATATCAGGCAGATATACTGGGCGCTCGGCGGGATAGTGCTGTTCATCCTGATACTCTTCCTCAATTTTCATAAAGTGAGTGAATACGCAGTATTTATTTACGGAGCCGGAGTTTTACTTCTCTTGATAACCCTTTTGTTTGGAAAAAGGGTTCGTGGAGCAAAAAGCTGGATCACTGTTTTCGGCGGACTCGGTTTTCAGCCGTCGGAATTCGTCAAGATTGCGGTTATAATCGCGCTCGCGCGTTTTCTCGAAAGAATAGGGGAAGACATACGCAGTCTGAAGAATGTCGTTATCGCCCTTGTTATCGGGCTGGCCCCGGTGGGACTGATTTTGCTTCAGCCCGATTTCGGGACTGCGCTTGTGTATATTCCGGTGTGTCTTATCATGCTCTTTTTTGCAGGGATCAGATACATGCATCTGCTGTCGCTGCTGATTATACTCGCTATCGCTATTTCTCTGCCCCTTCTGACAACATTCGGCAGGTTGACAAAATTCGGCTCTCTTTCGTTTTTAGAGGTACTTGATGACACAAAGATAATATTTCTCATTGCAATGATATTCGGCATACTCTCGTTTATTATGTTCGTTCTTCACAGGATTACAAAGAAGCCGATGATCCTCAAGGCGATGAACATTTTTCTTATTTTCTTTTTCGGATTGATCCTCGCGGCGCCTCTGGGAAGGTTTTTGAAGCCGTATCAGAAGGAACGGCTTATTGTATTTTTAAAGCCTTCAATCGACCCATTCGGCTCGGGGTATAATATTATTCAGTCGAAGATTGCAGTTGGAGCCGGCGGGATGTATGGAAAGGGGCTCATGGGCGGCACACAGAGCCAGCTCGGATTTCTTCCGGAGCGAAGCACTGATTTTATCTTTTCCATTTTCGCTGAGGAATGGGGATTTTTGGGCTCCCTTATCCTCCTCACCTTTTATGGCATCTTCATTTTCCGTGGAATCATGACGGTGTACGACACACGCGATCGATTCAGCTCGCTCCTCGCAGCCGGTCTGGTAGGTATGTTCCTCTTTCATATAATTATCAATATCGGTATGACAATCGGCGTTATGCCCATTACCGGTATACCGCTTCCTTTCCTCAGCTATGGAGGCTCCTTCCTCATTACTTGCATGATCGGTGCCGCAATCATTATGAAAATCGAAATGAGAAAGTATGTCAGATAGGAGTATATTCAGCCGCATACAGCGCTTTTTACCATATGTAACAAAGCCCGCGCGTTACGTGGGAAACGAAATAAATATGGTAAAAAAAGATCTCTCACGCGTTACGATGAGGATGGCGCTGTGCTATCCCGATGCCTATGAAGTCGGGATGTCCAACCTCGGCGTTCAGATACTGTACGAAGCGGTAAACAGAGTAGATGACTTTTATTGTGAACGTGTATTTAGCCCCTGGGTCGACTTTGAAGATGTATTGCGGGAAAATGAAATTCCGCTCTACTCCCTTGAAACCTTTACCCCGCTCAAAGAATTCGATGTTCTCGGTTTTTCGATTGGGTATGAGCTTCTATATACAAACATGCTCTCTGTGCTCGAACTGGGGCATATCCCGATGTTTTCAGAGCAGAGGAGCGAGAATGACCCCCTCGTCATTGCGGGCGGTCCCTCAATTTATAACCCCGAACCGGCAGCAGATTTTATCGACGTATTCATTTTGGGCGATGGGGAGCGCGCCCTCCTAGAATTTCTGCAGACCCTGCTTTCTTTGAAGGGCATGCACAGGGAAGAGAAACTGGAAGCACTGAACCTCTTTGACTTTACCTATATCCCGTCGCTGTACACTGTATCCTCCCGGGGCAGATACGTTTACACCAATGTAAATAAAAGCGTAACCCGCAGAATTGAGCCCGATCTTGACAGCCTGCCTGTTTCCGAGACACCGATTGTTCCGCTTATAAAGGTTGTTCAGGACAGGGCCAGTATCGAAGTGAACAGGGGCTGCACCAACGGATGCCGTTTCTGCCAGGCCGGATATACCTACAGGCCTGTGCGGGAACGGAGTGTGTCCAATATAGTGAGCATACTCACGAATACTCTTGTGCGCACCGGATACGAGGAGGTCTCCCTCCTGTCCCTCAGTATAGGAGACTATAGCAAGCTTGAAGAGCTTGTCGATGTTGTGCACAGGGAATTTTCACCGGCGCATGTTTCGATATCGCTTCCCTCTTTGCGGGTGAACAGTGCCGGACTCTCCATACTGGAACGCATCGGTGCTGTACGTAAAAGCGGCCTGACATTCGCAATTGAAAGCGCCGATGAGGAAGTGAGAAGACGCATTAACAAACCCGTTGACGAGGATGCGCTGCACCGTATTTTACATCATGTCATGGAAGCGGGGTGGCGGCTGATTAAGCTGTACTTCATGGTCGGGCTGCCCGGAGCAGAGGACGAGGCAAAAGCGATCGGTGATTTCATTGAGCGGCTTCGAATCAACTTCCCGAAATTATCGATCAATGCAAATGTTTCGGTATTCATACCCAAGCCCCACACACCTCTCGAGTATACACCGCAGATGGATCTCGAGGAATCCCGGGTCCTCTTGAACAGCCTTCGAAACCGCTTCAGGGATTCGCGTGTCTCCATCAAGTTTCAAAATCCGCTGATGAGCTATATCGAGGGCGTGCTCTCGCGAAGTGACCGGGCAGCGGGAAGATTGATATACGAAGTCTACAGGATGGGTGAGCGGTTCAGTTCATGGGACGAAATGTTTGCATTTGACCTCTGGCAGAAGGGCCTCAAGGCCGCTGATGTCGACCCGGAACGATACCTCGCGCCGGCTGGACCCGACATAACACTCCCGTGGCACTTTCTTTCCAGCAGAACAACCGGCGAATTCATGAATGCGGAACGTGCAAAATATGGTGAAAAAACACTAACCGATAACTGCCTGTACGGGGCGTGCTCCCTGTGCGGTGTGTGCGCAGGCGCTGTTCGAAACAGACGAGCCGATGAGGCGCACACCCCGGAGAATGTCCGGAGGGACGCTGAGCCTGAAAGCGGGCGGGAAACACGACCCCAAAGGCCACCAGCGCAGTCTGCCGTACCCAAGACTGCTCGGCATTCCAGGAATGCCCGGCAGTTTCCGCATACCGGGGGTTTGAAAGAGCAGTCGCCTGAGAGGAATTTCAAGGTGCTTTTTTGTTTTTATAAAAAAGGTATGCTTAAATATATCGGACATCTCGATCTTATGACCGTGCTCATACGGGCCGGAAGGCGGGCCGGTATTCCTTTCCGGTACTCTCAGGGGTTCAACCCGAGACCGCGGTTTTCTCTTCCCTTTCCGCTTGCCCTCGGTATCGAGTCCGAATATGAACTGGGGGAAATGCTCATCGGGAAGAATATGGGTGCCGATGAACTGATAGATCTATACAACCACGAGCTTCCGGAAGAGCTTCGTCTTTTTGACGCAAAAGTTAACCGGCCAGGGGCATCTGCAGCCTCAAATGAGTATTTTCATGATTACGAGGTGGGTATTGGTGAGGGATGTGAATCTCAGGCCGACGAGTGGTTGACCGGTCTTGTCAAACGGGATCGTTTCGACGGCGCGCCGCTTGCCTTTTACTGCACTGCAGGAAAAAACCTGTATGTGCGGCTTGACGGGAAAAAAAGTATAAAAAAAGCCTTTTCAGGAGAGAAGAATTCCTACCTGGCATACGATATTAAAAGGGTAAATATCTGGAAAAAGCAGGGTTCTTCCCTCATTTCGTTTATAAACAAACAAATTTTAAAAAAATAGTTGACAGATTTTTAAAAATATGTTAGTCTAATCTAACATTAAGAGAATATTCTAACAGTTAAAAATTAAGTAGAAATCATGAAAAATAATAGAGAGTTAAGCTCAAATATGGAGGATTATCTTGAAGCTATTGTTGTAATAAAAAAAGATAAAAAAGTCGCACGGGTAAAAGATATCAGCCGTATGATGAAGGTAAAAACGCCAAGTGTGACCAGTGCGCTTGCTACGCTCGAGAATAACAACCTTGTGATACATGAAAAATATGGGTATGTAGAGCTCACACCCATAGGAAGAAAAATCGCTGAGGATATTCGGGAAAGACATAGTATGTTCCGTAGATTTCTCATGCTTATATTAAAAATTGATCCAAAAACTGCTGAGGAGGATGCCTGCAGGTTAGAACATGCGATTAGCCCTGCGACATTTGATAAACTTACGAAGTTTATTGAATTCGTAGAAACATGTCCAGAACAGGAAACTCCTGAATGGTTGAAAAACTTCTATTATTTCATTGATACGGGTAAGAGACGATTTTCAAAAAAGCACGGGGAAATCCAGAATATATAGAAATGAATATTTTTTTTGGTAAATAGTTAGATAGTTCTATATTAGTAAGGCTTTTCTAATATTGTATATAGATACTAATAATTTAAATTATTATTCAATATTTTTTAAATAATGATTCGGAGGAAGGATTATGGAAGAAAAATTGAAAGATCTATCTCCCGGAGAAAAGGCAGAAATCATAGGGTATGATACTTCCAGTATATCTTATCGTGAGAAGCTTCTTGCGATGGGGCTGACAAAAGGAACAGTGCTTACGCTTTTAAAAATGGCGCCTCTTGGTGATCCTGTTGAAGTCTCAGTAAGGAACTTCAGCCTCTCGTTGAGAAAAGATGAAGCCAATGTTCTTAAGATAAGGAGGGTAACATGATTACAGAAAAAAAAGCAAATATAAAGCAGGCTAAAAAGACTGATACGTTTACAATTGCAATTGCAGGTAACCCGAACTGCGGGAAGACCACACTCTTCAATGGATTAACGGGCAGCAATCAGAGGATCGGGAACTGGCCTGGTGTAACCGTAGAGAAAAAAGAGGGGGCGTACAGTTATGGCGGGAAGGAGATACACATTGTTGACCTTCCCGGTATATACTCGCTTTCGGCGTATTCTGAAGACGAGAAGATTGCCCGGGGTTATGTGTTAAGCGGTGAAGCTGATTTGGTGATCAATATAGTCGATGCTACGAATCTTGAGAGAAACCTTTATCTTACAACGCACCTCCTTGAAATGAAAGTGCCAATGATAGTTGTTCTTAATATGATGGATCTTGCTGAGAAGAGTAATATTCAGATTGATCCTGCCCATTTAGAGTTGCATCTTGACTGTCCTGTAGTGCCCATATCGGCAATAAAAAAGGATGATATTGAAAAGGTTAAAAAAGCAGTTGAGAAGGCAGTAGCAACAAAAAAAATCTCCGATGCCAAGGTGTTATATTCTAATGAAATCGAAGATGTGATTAAAAAGTACAGTCCTGCGCTTATATCTGTTTCACGAAAGGTTGGCGCTGATGAGCGGTGGACTGCTGTCAAGCTCGTAGAAAATGATGATTGGATAAAAGAAAAAGTAATTGCAGAAACAAACCTGAGTGAGCAGCAACTAAATTCAACGCAGGAAGATCTTGAAAGGATGCTGGGTGAACCTTCGGATATTCTTGTTGCTGACTATAGATACGGATTTGCTCATGGGATTGTAAAGGATGTGGTGAAGAAAAAAAAGGCAAGAATATCCGGAACAGAAAAGGTGGATCGAATTGTTTTAAACAGGATTCTGGGTATCCCAATTTTTCTTGGATTGATGTATGTGATGTTCTGGGTAGCAATCAATTTTGGAGGAGCCTTCATAGATTTTTTTGATATATTTTTTGGAACAATCTTTGTTGATGGATTCGGCACGCTTCTAACCATAATCGGCTCACCTGAATGGCTTACAACCATCCTTGCAGGAGGGTTGGGTGGGGGAATCCAAACTGTTGCCACGTTTATACCAATCATTTTCATGATGTTTTTCGTGTTATCAATTCTCGAAGATTCAGGATATATGGCACGGGCGGCATTTGTTATGGACAGGTTCATGCGCTTGATCGGGCTTCCGGGAAAGGCCTTTGTCCCTCTGCTCGTTGGTTTTGGATGTACAGTACCTGCGATTATGGCGACGAGAACGCTTGAGAATAAGAAGGATCGAATCCTCACGGTTCTTATTGTTCCGTTCATGTCGTGCGGCGCCCGTTTTCCGGTATATACGCTTTTCGCTGCAGCATTTTTCGCAGGAATAGCGCAGAATATAGTATTTTCGCTTTATGTTATTGGAGTAGTGCTTGCAATTATTACCGGGTTACTGCTGAAAAAAACGTTGTTCAAAGGCGAACCAACTCCTTTTGTTATGGAACTTCCGCCCTACCATGCACCCAGATTCAGGCACATCATGTATCATTCATGGAACAGGTTGAAGGTATTTATGTTCCGTGCAGGAAAAATTCTTATTCCTATTGTTATTGTGCTTACTTTTCTTAATTCAATTGGTATTGACGGTTCGTTCGGGAATGAAGATACGGAAAAATCAGTTCTTTCAAAAATAGGGAAGACCATCACACCGGTATTCAGGCCGATTGGTATAGAGGAGGATAACTGGCCTGCCTCAGTAGCACTCTTTACAGGTCTTTTTGCAAAAGAGGTGGTAGTCGGGACATTAAATGCACTTTACAGTCAGATTGCCGTAGCTGAGGCAAATGTTGAAGAGGAGGGGAAATTTGACTTTGCCGGCGGCATTGTTGGTTCTCTTGCATCCATTCCTGGGAATTTTGCTGGGATAGGAAGTTCCTTAACAAGCCCCTTAGGAGCTCGAGTTGGAGAAGAAATAACCGATGAGGAAGCAGAGGCTAAAGAGCTGGAAGTTGAAGCGAGCGTATTCGGCTCTATGCGAAAACACTTTAAAGGAGGTCCCCTGCAGGCATATGCGTATCTGCTTTTTATACTAATTTACATACCATGCGTCGTTGCAGTTGCTGCCATGGCCAGAGAGATTGGAGCAGGGTTGACTATTTTCAGTGTTCTCTATCTCACTGCACTTGGATGGATTGTATCCACACTTTTTTATCAATTTACCATAGGACATCAAGCGCTGTGGATTTTTATTCCTGTTGCACTAGCTGTAATCATAATCCTGGGATTAATCGTGGTAGGGAAAAAGAATCCTGTAAAAGCCTAGCGCAGCTGAAAGCCTGAAAAGACATTTGGATAAACAATAGTTGAAAGTTGAACTTATTAATTTTTTTCTCAGAAAAAGGCAATACTTTTCTTATAAAAGTATTGACTTTTTCAACTGTCCGGTGTAAGTTGAAGCTATTGAAAAGGGTGGGTGAGAAGCGGGAAAAGCCGTCTTTACACCAGTAATATGTTATATAAAATCCTTGACTTATAAAAGAGAGTAAGGTATATTTCTCTCGCTACTGAGCAGTACCGTATGCCTTGAGTGTTGAGCTCAAGGTTTTTTAACGAATATTGTATGATCTTTGAAAACTGAATGGCAGGCCCTCGGGAAGTGTTGTTAAACATAAATGCATTTAAACGTGCATTTTTCTGAAAAGAAAAAAACCAATTTTATGTTTAAAACTTAATAACGGAGGGTTTGATCCTGGCTCAGAACGAACGCTGGCGGCGTGTCTTAAGCATGCAAGTCGAACGAGAATCCAGAGCTTGCTCTGGAGGAAAGTGGCAAACGGGTGAGTAACACGTGGGTAATCTGCCTCCGGATGGGGGATAGCACTAGGAAACTAGTAGTAACACCGCATAATATTCAGCTAACACAGGTTGGCTGAATCAAAGGCGCCCTCTGTATATGGTGCCGTCTGGAGATGAGCCCGCGCACTATTAGCTAGTTGGCAGGGTAATGGCCTACCAAGGCGACGATGGTTAGCCGGCCTGAGAGGGTGTACGGCCACATTGGGACTGAGATACGGCCCAGACTCCTACGGGAGGCAGCAGCTAAGAATATTCCGCAATGGGCGAAAGCCTGACGGAGCGACGCCGCGTGGAGGATGAAGGCTTTCGAGTTGTAAACTCCTTTTCTCAGGGAAGAATAAAGTCGGTAGTAACTGATCGGCCGATGACGGTACCTGAGGAATAAGCCCCGGCTAATTACGTGCCAGCAGCCGCGGTAATACGTATGGGGCGAGCGTTGTTCGGATTCACTGGGCGTAAAGGGCGTGTAGGTGGTGTGGTAAGTCGGATGTGAAATCTCCAGGCTTAACCTGGAAACTGCATTCGAAACTGCTATACTCGAGTACCGGAGAGGGAGACGGAAT
>Ga0315537_1000082_pt1:0-7500 | contig 59430 bp, 50 predicted proteins | sample SalMarSW160270MG_FD_203091 | JGI IMG/M metagenome (GOLD analysis project Ga0315537, IMG submission 203091) | Salt marsh sediment microbial communities from the Plum Island Ecosystem LTER, Massachusetts, United States - Salt Marsh Sediment SW1602-70 ... | reverse complement strand
GGCCAGGGTGAAGCTGTGGTAACACACAGTGGAGGCCCGAACCCACTGAGGTTGAAAACTCAGGGGATGAGCTGTGGGTAGGAGTGAAAGGCTAAACAAACTCGGCGATAGCTGGTTCTCCCCGAAATAGCTTTAGGGCTAGCCTCTGATGTTTATTTATGGTGGTAGAGCACTGAATGGACTAGGGCCTTTACCAAGGTACCAACTCCAACCAAACTCCGAATGCCATAAGTTTAGAGTCAGGGAGTCAGACTGCGGGGGATAAGCTCCGTGGTCAAAAGGGAAACAGCCCGGACCATCGTCTAAGGTCCCTAAATATACGCTCAGTGGGAAAGGAAGTGGGATTTCTAAGACAGCCAGGAGGTTGGCTTAGAGGCAGCCATCCTTGAAAGAAAGCGTAACAGCTCACTGGTCGAGTGATTCTGCGCCGAAGATGTAACGGGGCTAAGCGTATTACCGAAGACATGGGTGTTGGCAAACTGCGGTTCGCCAATGCGGTAGGGGAGCGTTCTGTAAGCCTGTGAAGGTCGACCGTGAGGACGACTGGAGGTATCAGAAGCGAGAATGCCGGTATTAGTAACGATAATCCAGATGAGAAATCTGGACGCCGAAAACCTAAGGTTTCCTGGGTAAAGCTAATCTACCCAGGGTTAGTCGGCCCCTAAGGCGAGGCTGAAAAGCGTAGTCGATGGGAAACAGGTTCATATTCCTGTACCACCTTTATGACGCCTGAGCGATGGGATGACGCAGGAAGTGATGTCGATCGGGGTGTTGGTTGTCCCCGTTTAAGCCTGTAGGCTGGCAGCTTTGGAAAATCCGGGCTGCCATAAGCTGAGGGGTGAACAAGAGCCGAGCTTCGGCAAGGCGAATTCGACGGATCTACACTGCCGGGAAATAATCTCTAAGCGAGTCATGAGGGTGACCGTACCAAAACCGACACAGGTAGGTAGGGTGAGTATCCTAAGGCGCTCGAGAGAACTCTTGCTAAGGAACTCGGCAAAATGCATCCGTAACTTCGGGAGAAGGATGGCCCGATCCGGTCAAGCTCTTGCAAGTTTCAGCTGGATTGGGTTGCAGAGAAATGGCCCAGGCGACTGTTTATCAAAAACACATGTCTCTGCTAAGTCGCAAGACGACGTATAGGGACTGACACCTGCCCGGTGCTGGAAGGTTAAGGAGAGCGGTTATTCGGCGCTTGCGCCGAAGAAGCTGCGAACTGAAGCCCCAGTAAACGGCGGCCGTAACTATAGAATGGACCACTGTAGTTCCGAAAACAAATCTGGCTATATGCTGGGAAACCCGGTGTATCTCACAGTACTCACCACCGAGAACTGATATTTCTGGATAGTAGGTGGAAGTGACAATCTGTGAGTGCGGGCAATCAGCAGGAAAGGCTCAAAACTTTCCTTGAGGAGTGCCGATGTTACAAGTCAAGAATATTCCCCTTAAGATTGGATACTATCTTGCGGGATTTGTAGATGGTGAAGGAAGTTTTAATGTATCCTTTCGCCCTCGAGAAGACTACAAGATACCCTGGAAGATATCACTCTGTTTCAATATCTCCCAGCGTGATAGAGTTATCCTTTCGCTGTACAAGAAATACTTGAATTGTGGACGAATACGCAGTCGGAAGGACGGAGTCTTCTATTATGAAGTAAATAATCTTACTGCGATCATGGAAAATGTTATTCCCTTTTTTAATCGATTTAATTTTTTATCTGCGAAAAAGAAACGTGATTTTTCAAAGTTCAAGCAGATTGCAAAGATTATGAAAGAGGGAAGGCATTTGGAATTAGGGGGAATCAATGAAATCATGGCGATTCGCCATGAAATGAATGATGGCGGAAAACGTCGGTATTCTGAAGAAGAAATAAGGAAATTACTTGAGAATCCTCAGAGACCATACGCCGGATCCTGAGTGGATCACTCGGGAATGATATGGTCCGGTCTCTATGGCGACATAGAGAGTCAGACGGAAACGATCTGATAGCTGTACAGAATGTGTGCAGTATAACAAATACGAACGGTCCTAAGGTATTGGGAATCGATGCCTTAGTAAAATTCGGCTATATGCTGGGAAGTCTGAGTATCTTACGGTACTCTTAATTAAAAGAGTGACAATCCGTTGAGTGCAGATAATCAGCAGGAAAGATCCGGCTTTTGCCGGAAATCCTCACAGACTATACGCCGGATCCTGAAGAAAATTCCTCAGGAAAGATATAGTCGGTACTGCATGGCGACATGTAGAGCTGGGCAGAAATGACCCAGCCCTGTCCTGTGGAAATAAGGACAGAGTAACAAAATAGAGCGAAATTCCTTGTCGGGTAAGTTCCGACCTGCACGAATGGTGTAACGATCTGGGCGCTGTCTCAGCAAGAGACTCGGTGAAATTGAATTATCGGTGAAGATGCCGATTACCTATGGCTGGACGGAAAGACCCCGTGAACCTTTACTGTAGCCTGATATTGGAATTTGATGTGGTATGTGTAGGATAGGTGGGAGGCTGTGAAATCTCGACGCTAGTCGGGATGGAGCCGACCTTGAAATACCACCCTTATTACATTGCATTTCTAACCGTTTACCGTTATCCGGGAACGGGACAGTGTTAGGCGGGCAGTTTGACTGGGGCGGTCGCCTCCTAAATTGTAACGGGGGCGCGCGAAGGTTCCCTCAGCACGGTCGGAAATCGTGCGTAGAGCGTAAAGGCATAAGGGAGCTTGACTGCGAGACCTACAAGTCGAGCAGGTGCGAAAGCAGGTCTTAGTGATCCGGCGGTTGCGTGTGGAAGCGCCGTCGCTCAACGGATAAAAGGTACTCCGGGGATAACAGGCTTATCTCCCCCAAGAGTTCACATCGACGGGGAGGTTTGGCACCTCGATGTCGGCTCATCGCATCCTGGGGCTGAAGCAGGTCCCAAGGGTTTGGCTGTTCGCCAATTAAAGCGGTACGCGAGCTGGGTTCAGAACGTCGTGAGACAGTTCGGTCCCTATCCGCCATAGGCGTTGGATATTTGAGAGGAGCTGCTCCTAGTACGAGAGGACCGGAGTGGACGTACCTCTGGTGCACCAGTTGTCCTGCCAGGGGCATTGCTGGGTAGCTATGTACGGAAGAGATAACCGCTGAAAGCATCTAAGTGGGAAGCCCACCTCAAGATTAGATATCCCTTTCTCTTTAAGAGAACTGAAGGTGCCTTGAAGATTACAAGGTTGATAGGCTGGAGGTGTACGTCCTGTAAAGGATTTAGCCGACCAGTACTAATACACCGTGAGGCTTGACCATATTATTTTATCTTTCCTGTGATGGGGTATGAAATAATCCCTGAAAACGGGAATTGACGGCGATAACGGCCGGAAACGCTTTTGATTGAAAACTCTGTTCTCAATGTACTATTATTATGTTAAATTGATCTGGTGACCATAGCGGGGAGGAAACACCCGTTTCCATACCGAACACGGAAGTTAAGCTCCCCAGCGCCGATGGTACTGTACGGGTAACTGTGTGGGAGAGTAGGTCGTTGCCAGGTCTTTTTTTATATTTGAGCCCCTCCGGGTGACATGCTCTTCGGGTAACATGCCCTCCGGGTAGCATGAAACGCCGTTGTAAATGCGGCTTCCCAAAAAGTAGATTCCATTTTTTCTGTAAACTATCATTCCTGAAAAATCTACGACTAACTTCTATTCTATACAGTATCTGTTCGGTATATTTATACCTGTCTATACTGAAGTAGCGATCGATACTGCACATGAAGGGTTCTCAAAGCCCGACAATACATGAGGTGATACAATGCAGGTGGGAATTATCGGCCTGAAACAATCAGGCAAGACAACACTCTTTCGCGCTCTCTCTTCGGTCAGGGAAATCAGTGCGAACATTTCGACGGTTGCGGTTCCTGATGACAGGGTGGCTGTCCTGTCATCAATATTCAATCCGAAGAAAACCACATATCCCCAGGTGGTGTTCAGAGATGTTGATATTTCACTTGACAATGACAAATCATTTACAGCGGCTATGCTGCAGCAGATACGAGAGGTCGATGCCGTTGCAGTCGTGCTGAGGAACTTCAGAAACGACGCAGTTCCTCATCCGTACAGCACGGTAGACCCTGTGAGGGATATGAAAGAAATTGAAGACGAGATGTTTTTCACCGATCTTCTGCAGATAGAAAAGCGCACACAACGACTCGAGAAGGAGCACAAAAGGGGGAGAGAGTACGATCTTCTGTTGCGTTTGAGGCAGGGGCTTGAAACGGGCATACCGGTCGTTCAGCAGGGGCTCAATCAGGATGAGGAAAAGCTGATCTCCGGGTTCAGGTTTCTAAGCGCCAAACCGATGCTTGTGGCTCTTAATACCGATGAGAAAGACTATTTTCAGGACAATACTATTCTCTCTTACTGCGGTGAGCGCGGGTACGAAACTATAAAGATATATGGGAAGATCGAGGAGGAGATCGGTCAGCTGGGCGCTGATGAACAGAGCGAATTCTTGCGTGATATCGGCCTTGCGGAATCCGTAATGGCAAGATTTGTGAATAAGTGCTACATGCTGCTTGATCTTATTTCTTTTTTCACCGTCGGTGAGGATGAAGTGCGGGCATGGAATATTAGAAGGGGATGCACCGCCCGGGAGGCTGCGGAAAAAATCCACTCCGACATTGCAAAGGGGTTTATCAAAGCCGAAACTGTACGGTATGAAGATTTTATAGACGCGGGCTCCTTTAAAGCCGTCAAGGAAAGAGGGACCCTCCGGCTTGAAGCAAAGGAGTATTCGGTTCAGGACGGTGAGATCATGAATTTCAGGTTTAATCTGTAAGAGTCATCGGTCCTTTCGCCGAAAGGTCACCACGCTGCCTGTGGGTATCCGTCTGGGTGCAATCTGCTCATAGAAAACGCATGCTGTCTCCATTGTCTAATATACCCATTATTTAGACGTGTTTTTCCCGGCTTGATCCGGCAACAATCGAACTATAGTTGCTTCCAACCGCATCTTTTCAAGAAGGTTGCCAATTTTTTTCTGTATCTTGTCCTGTTTCAGATACTCATCGATTTGTTTCTTCATATGTTCGTAGGGCACTTTGACTCCAGCCCTTTTGTCGGTGACTTTTATCAGATGGTACCCGTACTGCGTTTTAACGATCGGACTTACCTCTCCGGGCTGCAGGGAAAATGCAGCAGCTTCAAAGGGCTTTACCATCTGCCCTCGCTGAAAGAATCCGAGGTCGCCGCCCTGTTTGGCGCTCGGGCCCTCTGAGTATTCTTTCGCAAGAGCCTCGAAATCCGCTCCGTTTTGAAGCTTCTTCTGCACTTCTTTTATTTTGTTAAGCGCCGCCTGATCGGCTTTTTCATCCGCTCCCTCCGGAACCAGGATAAGGATATGCCGCGCGCGGATTTGCTCCGGCTGACTGAAAGCCTCCGGATGTTTGCCGTAATACTCACGCGATTCTTTTTCCGGGATGGTGATGGAGGCGGCGATTTCTTTTTCAATGAAGTTTTGCACGGTAATGCTTCTTCGTATATCCTCTTTTAAGGAGTCCTGTGTGTAGTTCATCCTGCTTAAAGCAGCCTCAAATTCCTTATCGTCGGAAAACTGTTTTTTAATCCCTTCAAACTGCGAGGTAATCTGCTCCTCATCCGCAATGTAGCCCTGTTTTTTGCTCTCCTGATAGATAAGCTCGCTGTCGATAAGATTATCGAGTACTTTCTTTCTGAATTCCCCCATCTGTGTTTCATCGATATTCTGGCCCTGGCTGGCGTAGCGTTGGCGTGCTATATTTACCTGCCGTTCGAAATCTGTTATTGAAATCGGTTCACCGTTTACGGTAGCGACAGCATTTTTCAAGCGTTTTTTGCTTTTACGGTCAGCCCCTTCTGCTGTCAGGGTAAAAGTGACAAAAAAAACGGCAATGGCGGCGAAGATGGCTGCATTTTTCATACTCATTTTCATTATACTGTCCTCTCATTGTGCTCGAAATGCGTAAAAAAAATCCTCTACCGGGACCCTTTCGTTTATTGGAGTGCGTAAGCGCACGGTTCGGAAAAGGCCCTCAAAACAAAGGATTCTTAGAAGCCGCGGCTTCGCGGCCGAGTATCAAACAGTAACTTGCGAGAAGTTACTTAGAAGAACATAGCAAATTAATACACATGAGGCAAATTTTCTTTGAAACGATTTTTTTTCTTGACTCGATTTTACTTTTTGCATACATTCATGCATGTATGTAAAAAAAGGAACGGTGCATGAGAAAAACAAAAGAGGAAGCCGGGGAAACGAAGAAAAAGATCGTCGAATCAGCGGTCGAGCTTTTTGAAATAAACGGCTATCAGGCAACGAGAATCGAGGATGTGGCTGAGAAGGCTGGTCTGACGCGAGGCGCGGTATACTGGCATTTCAAAACAAAGATTGACCTGTACGAATATATACTCACAATGTTTGAGAAACGGCTTGACAAACTGATAGAGGAATCGGCGAAGCAGACAGCTTCTCCGGTAGCACGTCTGCGGTGGCTTATCGTCAATATGATTACAAGGCAGGAAATCCTGGTCGGTTTCAGGCAGATGAAGATGGTGGCTATTTCAAACCTGAAGGTGATGAAGGCGTCTGATATTCTGAAAAAAAGAGGAGAAAAAACGGCTGATAAATACATGAAGGTGCTGAATCAAATAGTCACAGAGGGTATTGCGGCAGGCGAAATACGGGATGATGTCGACCCCGTACATGCAGCCTGGCTGACGGCATTTGTCGTTGCGGGCGCCATCGGGATAAATCTGCACAAACCGGCATTATCGGAACTGAGGGACAGTGTGCCGGATATTGTTAAACTTTTTTTGAAGGGGATTGTTACACAGGAGCAGTATTAAACGGAATATCAGAAATGGTGGTGTATTTCTAAATACCACGTTATCAATAATATCTGCCGCCGTAACGCGGCGCTATTCAAACGTTCGGCCAGCCGGATGAATCTCAGAATACCATAAAGAAGGAAAGGAATATACGACGATGAAAAGAGTATTTTGCCTTTTACCGCTGCTCGCATTGATTGCAATTTCCTTTTACGGCTGCAGTGACGGGCCGGTTGCAAACAACAATCTCGAGCAGATATATCGCGAGGAGGGGGTGCCCGTAAAAACAGAGCCTGTTACCCCCCGTTCTTTTAAAACCTGGCTGCTGTACAATGCAGAGCTCGTGGGCATAGAGGAATCTTCGGGGAGTTCAATGGTTGCGGACAGGGTGGATAAAATATACGCAAAAGTCGGCGACTACGTGCAAAAGGACCAGGTGATACTGAGCTTTCCCACCGATAACCCGGCGGCGCGGTATTATCAGGCAAAGGTGGCCTACGAGAGCGCGAAAAAATCCTACGAGCGGATAAAAAATCTCTATTCGAGCGGAGGTGTGTCGCGTCAGGACCTGGATAATGCGAAGGCAGGCTTTGAAGTTGCCTCTGCAAACTGGAACACCGCGCGGCAGACGATCGAAGTCAAGGCTCCCATAAGCGGATATATCACA
>Ga0315537_1000081_pt1 | contig 59557 bp, 55 predicted proteins | sample SalMarSW160270MG_FD_203091 | JGI IMG/M metagenome (GOLD analysis project Ga0315537, IMG submission 203091) | Salt marsh sediment microbial communities from the Plum Island Ecosystem LTER, Massachusetts, United States - Salt Marsh Sediment SW1602-70 ... | reverse complement strand
TGAATGAAAAAGGAAGGCCGACCATGTCCATTGCGTATTGAACACGCTCCCGCACCTCTGCTTTTGATAAACCGAGGTTTCGTGGTCCGAATGCAATATCATCACCGACATATCGTTCGAAGAGCTGGTCTTCCGGATTCTGGAATAAAAGAGCTACCTTCTGTCGCACCGCGCGTATATCGATTGATGGGTCCGAAAGATTCAAACCCAAAACGACCACATCCCCGTAGCTCGCACCCCTGGGACGGATTAGACCGTTCATATGCTGAAGCAGGGTCGATTTCCCGGAACCTGCCGGTCCGATGATGCCTACCGTTTCTCCCCTCTTAATCCTGAGATCGACTCCTTTCAAAGATTGCACTTCCATCGCTGTGCCAGGAAAATAGGCATGAAACAGCCTCTTCACGTCAATGGCAACACCTGAACCTGCCACCTGTCCTCCTCATAAATCCGACCTATTGCCGGGGTCAAAGCTATTGGTTTATAAACTCCACTCAACCGAACACGAACCGGCTGTAAAACATGATTATCACGCATCTTTTTCTGCGTACCGTTTTACCGTATCCAGCAATTCGGAAACAGTGAGAATATCAATGGGGAATCCATCTACCAGTTGAGCAACCTTACGTGCGATTTGAGATACAACAGGCAGATCGAGTCCGTATTGTCGAAGGTCGATTCCTGAATTAAAAACCGACCGTGGTGCCCCGTCAAGCACGATTCGTCCTCCTGAGAGCCCAACGATGCGCCGGGCACGTACCGCTTCCTCCATGCTGTGTGTTACGGTTATAAGGGTGATGCCTCCCGCATGAAGCCTCTCTACTGTTTGAAGCAACCGTCCTCGTGCCCCGGGATCAAGCATGGATGTCGCCTCGTCAAGGAGCAGGCATCGTGGTTTCAATGCGAGGGCCGATGCAATTGCAAGCAGTTGTTTCTGGCCTGAAGAGAGCATATGGGACGCCCTCTTTCTCATATCACCGAGCCCGACCGTTTCGAGTGCCCAGGACACCCTCTCATGCAGTTCTTTTTCGGGTATACCGATGTTTTCAGGCCCGAAGGCGACATCCTCTTCGACGATAGATCCCACAATTTGTGAATCGGGTACCTGGAACACCATACCGATTTCTCTTCTGATGTCACGTATGTTTTTAGGAATCCCGGTATCGCGTCCTGAAATCATCACACTTCCCTTCACGGGTAAAAGCAGTGCATTTATATGCTTGAGGAGCGTCGATTTCCCCGAACCATTCGACCCTACAACGGCCACATATTCGCCCGCATAAATTTCCATAGAAACGTCACAAAGTGAATAGCCTGGAAAAGATTCCGTTTTCCCGACGTCGGTTTTATAGGAGTGATAGACATTCCTCAGGCTGATAAAAGCATCTCTTCCGCTTTTCACGGTATCTCCGGGATGCTGGCTGATTAAACGCCGGGACGGGTATTACGTATGGTGGGAGTCGCTATTTTTTTCGGAAAAAAGCGCGATGTCCCGGTTGTCCCGGTCGTTTCAGATCCAAGCAACCGATTTTTATATGGTGCGGTATATTTGTTATCCGAACGCTTCGCGCCCGGATACTGCAGAGCCTTGCGTTGCAATGATACACAAGCTCTGCAGTAAAAATGCATACCCCGGAGGAACAAAGTCAACAAAAAGGAATGCAGCGCCATCAGTATGGATTATACTTCGGCAAGGAAGTATACGGCGCATGGGACGAATTGGATGCAATCGTCATTATTTATGCAGTTAAAATCTGTGTATTTTCGACTTTTTACAACATGAAACATAATAAAACGCTCCTGCCATGAGACTCAATCCGGTGATAAAAATTATCACTATGAGGATCAGCAGAAAGATCGGGCCGCTCGATTCAAACCGCTGTCCAACGAACCAGGGAAAAAACATGCCGCCGACTCCACCGCCGACAAGAAACCAGCTCGTCACTCGACCGGTGATATCCATGTTTCTTTCCGCATAGTTTATGGTCGTCGGGAAAAGCGAGGCAATCGACAGGCCCATAAGCACCGTCCCTCCCCATACAACATACCGGGAATGCGGCCAGAGCAGAAGAAAAGTTGCCGCCGTGATACAACCGACCAGGTCGATAATGATCATGGCTTTTGGCTTCAGACGCATAGCTATCAGGATAGAAAACATACGGCCCAGAGTAAGTGCGCCCCAGTACACTGAAGTCAGGTACGCAGCGCCGGCTTTTCCTGCAATATTGAGTGAAACGGCAAAGGAATATATCCAGCTCCCGTAACTGATCTCCGCACCGACGTGAAGGAAGAAAAAGAGGGAAAGAAAAACAACGAGCACCCGGTCTTCACCTAAAGCATGTTCGTTTTGCGAAGGCCTGCTGATTTTCGGGCTCCGCAGCCTGAAGAACAGTATCGACAGGGGAAACATAGCTCCAGCCAGTATCCAGTATGCCCTGGTGAAACCGCCACTTGCAACCATGACTTTCGCAACCACCATCGGCGCGATGAGTGCGCCGAGACCGAAGAAGAAGTGCAGACCATTCATGAAAGGTCCGACTTTTTCGCCGTGTAACCATACAAGCAGTGTATTTCCACCGACATCTATCGCTGCCTCGGCTATACCGATAACGAAGAGAATCCCAACCAGCACCCAGAGCACGGACATAACGGGTACGAGTAGCATAACGACCGTCATTATAACCAGTGCCGCTCCCATCAAAGGGTGGCCCTTCACCCGGTCGAACAGGTGGCCGCATAGAAGCGAACCGGCGAGGTACCCGAAAGAATGGGTGGTGAACAGGTAGCTTATCTGCTTGAGCTTCGTTCCCGTGTTCTCGGCAAGCCCGGGTAGCGTCGGCCCGATCACCCCGATGACGAAGCCGAGGGCGATGAATGAGAGGTAGTAGGACATGGTCTTGACGATTTTGTCCCTCTTTGCAGCCTGAGTCCCTTGTAATTCTTGGGTGCCGGTCATTACGTATCCTCTTTCTTCGGGAATGACGATATCATAGTCTCTGGACAAAAAAATGACAATCATCTTTCCAGGTTTCAAGGATAAAATTCTCAACACCAGTAAGATAGACCGCCACAGTAACTTTCCAAACTGTTATGTAAAAACAATTTTCAATAAAAAAAGATCCCAGAAAAAGCGAATCCATATCCTTGATTTATGGTTTTATCCATTAGAATTCTGGCATTTTGTACCAGAATTTCGAATACAAATGACTATACTATACTACATTGCCGTAATATTACATACTTTAGGTAAAAACCATTAGGTAAGTGATAATTTTCAACTTCTAAGATTGACAAGTTTACTTACCTATTATTCTGTTTCATTCATACTTGTCACATCGTTTTGCTTTATTGGATGCAGGATATCACACGAAAAATTCCAATACCCTGTACGAGGATGAACCCATGCTGAAAAAAGCTTCCTACGTGAGTATCTTCATGATTCTTGTCGCAATCGTTGGTGTCTTTACTCTGCTGCTCGTTCAGTGTACTTCCCGTATACATACAATGAATTGGATTCGTATTAAAGTTTGCCCCTTTCAATCGTCAGATAGTCTCCTTTTCCGCCAGCTTCATGAAACGCTTCAGAATGGCCTGCGCTGGATCGGGCGGCGCATGAACCGCCTCTGTTCCTTTCGGAATGGATATTGTCGGCCTGTGAGTTATTTTTTTATCTTCAAACTGAGGCAGCCATTCCCGCTCCGTTTCAAGCATCTCTGATGCCATATCCCGTATCTCTTTCAACGTGCATACCGCAGCGGTCAAAGGGTCGAGCGCAACTGCATGAACGATATGCTCGGGATCGCCCGTTAAAGAAGCCTCGGCCGTAAGAGTATGCACGTTGACCTGGGTCATGTTCAATGCCGCACACTGGAGGGGCAGATTGCCGACTGTTGAGGGATGAAGCCCCGTATCATCAGCGAACGTGGGAACCTCCACACAGCAGCCGTCTGGCAGATTTGTTATGTACCCGTCGTTTCGTACATTCCCCATGAACCTGAAGGGCTTTCCCGTTACCGCCGCCTCCATGATGTATGAACAGTACTCGATACTTCTCCCCTCAATCTTCAAAGACTCATGATCGAGCATATTCTTTCCGGCGTACTTGTTCGCAACAGTCCTGCACCAGGTATAGTACGCTCCCGTCTCTCCGCCGAACCCCGGTTCGTCGCAGTAAAAGTCCATTGCATTCCTGTTTTTGCGAAAATAGGGCACGTACTCGCTCGTATGCCCGGTCGTTTCTGTTGCGAAGAACCCGAACTGGCGAAACATCTCGGCGCGCACCTTTTCCGCCTTGTAGTATTCCGGCCGTTCGAATACCTCACGAAGCCTCGGATACAGGTCCTCCCCGTTTCGTTCGAGGGTAAGAAACCAGTCCAGGTGGTTGGTTCCGCCGCAGGTGTAGGTTATCTCCTCTTTCGGGATCTTGAGCCAGGTTGCGACTTCCTGCAGCGTCGTCTGTATACCGTGGCACAGGCCGGTAAACGAAATATTCGATGCTTTGCCGATGGCGAGGCAGTTAATTGCCATCGGGTTTGAGTACTGGAGCATGATCGCACCCGGCTTTGCGAGCTCTTCCATATCCCGTGCGATTTCGATGAGAACAGGGATTGTCCTCAGGCCTCTGAAGATTCCACCCGGTCCCATTGTATCCCCGACACACTGGTCGACCCCGTACTTTAACGGTATCTTGTAGTCGAGCTCGAACGCCCCGACGCCCCCGACCTGTATCATGACCACAACGAAGTCCGCATCCTTTATGGCCTCTCGGCGATCAAGTGTGGCCCAGACCTTCCCGTTTATACCGTTTTCCCTTAACATGCGCTTTCCAAACTTTTCCATGTTTTCAAGCTTCGGCCAGGTCCTGCTCATGAGAGCGAACTCGCTTCCCTGCAGAGCGGGTGTTGCCATTATGTCGGCCATCAACAGTTTGCAGAAAACCACACTCCCCGCCCCGATCATCGCAACTTTCACACCCATAACCCTATCTCCCTTACCCCGGGAATTTACTGCATTAGATTCTACTGTATATTATTTTCTTAAATAGGTCGATAAAAAGAAGTTAGTACATGTTCTGATATGCTCAGCCTTTAATGCCACTCGAAGTGAGAATTCCCTGTATGTAGTATTTCTGTCCTATGGAAAATATGAGGATGACCGGAATCAGATAAATGACTATACCGGAGAGCAACACCGAAACCAACAAGATACCATTTCGAATGACGTAACCGTTTGCCATTGCCACTGCAAGAGTTGTCTTCTCGCCACTTAGGAAAATAACCGGTGCCATGAAATCACCGTAGACAAAAAGAAATGAAAGTAAAAATACCGTCACAATAACGGGTTTTGACAGTGGCATGAGTATTCTGAATAGAACACCTAAACGGGAACAGCCATCAAGGATGGCTGCTTCTTCCAATTCCTTGGGAAAATATGAAAAAAATTGCCTGAAAAGGTAAATATAGAGGGGGTTCGCTCCGATTCCCCAGAGGAGCCAAATATAATAAGTGTTAATTAAATGCAGCTTCGCATAGAAGGCGTACTCCGGTATCAAAACCGCAACGGGTGGTATCATGAGAAGCAGGATCACAATATTAAAAAAGAACTTCTTTCCGGGCGCATGAAATCGTGCAAACGCATACCCGAATATGGAGGCTGTTATAATACCGGGCACGGTATATATCATGCTTAACTCGATGGTATTCAATAGATATCGAAGGTAATCAATTTTTGTAACCGCGAGAATATAGTTCTGAAATTGAAATTTCTTAGGCATGAATTTTGGAGGAAACGTAACCATTTCCGTTTGTGTCTTAAGTGAGCTCAAAATCAGCCAGAAAAGCGGAATCAGAAAAAGAATAACGATAACAATAGCAAACACATATCGTAGCGACTTCCTGGCATTTCTCTGCAGCTTGTATCGTTTGTATAATAGCATGGCATTTTTATTCATATTCATAGTATACGAACCTCTTGGTTGCCCGTAGAAATATGAGAGCGAGTACAAACATCACCAGAAACATGTACCAGGTAGCCGCCATCGCGATGCCGAAACTCTGATTGGTGAACGCCTGTTGGAAAGCATAGATGAGGGTAAAGTAATTCTGATACGGTGGCTGCTGATTGAGAAACGCGGTGAATGCCGCCCCTGGAGAAGAAGTTAAGAGGATAGGTTGTACGATCACACTGAAGGAGAGCATAATTCCCACTACTACCTGATACATAATAAGTGGTGACATAAGGGGAATCGTGATTCTTCTGAATATGAAGAACTGGCTCGCCCCATCGATTTCAGCCGCTTCGATAAGGTCACTAGGTATATTCTGTATGCCAGCGAGGAAAATAACCATGCCACCACCGATCTGCCAGATGAACATAGTTATCAATGACCCCATAGGGACATTGACAAGTAGGTTCAAAGACAGGTTGCTGTTGATCATCCCTAGAAACATGTTAATGAGCCCCGATTCCCTGTTCAGGAGGGTCTTCCATATAAATACGGTAGCAATGATTGGAACTGCATAGGGAAGAAATACCACACTTCTAAAAAAAACCCGCCCCTTCATTTTCTTGTTAAGAAAATTCGCCAGCAGAAGGCTTACTATCAACGTAGCAGCTATGTTGAAAAAGGTGAATTTAAGCGTTTGAACGAGGGAGCCTGTAAATCGATAGTCGTGAAGCAGTTTCAAATAATTTTTAAAACCAATGAAACGGGGAATTGTCAGACCATCATAGCTTGTTAAAGAAAGGTAGAAGCTATATACCATCGGGATTACATTCAAGAAAATGAACATTACTATCCACAATCCAATGAGTAGATAGAACGTTCTTGTCTCACGTTTGATCCCTAAACGTCTCAAACTCAACACTGTCTCCCAATTCTAAAATAGGCAAGTAAACTTTCAATCGTAAAAGGTCAAACCGATCGGGCTCGCTGATAAGTGTTTTTCTTATGTAACTACACGGCCAGCCCATTCTGACGGCCTAAGGCCGGAAGAACACTTGCCTAATGGTTTTTACCTAGAGAATGTAATAATAGGTAATTGTAATGCAATAAGTCAGTTGAACATAAAAATTCTGGTACAAAATATCAGAATTCCAATGGATAAAACCATAATTACAGGTAGAGGAGTAATCTACTCCTCTACCCCTGAGACTATAACTTACTGCATCTCTTTTGCTATCATGGAATTGATCTGGTTTGCCAGATTTTTCAAAGCCGTATCAAAATCAATCTCACCTTTAAGAGCAGGTTCCATTTGCTGGTTATAGATGGAAACAAGGGCGCTGTCCCGCAGATAAGGGGTGAACTGTAGTATGATTTGATACGGCAGCTCTTTCTTCACTTGCTCCAGTCTGTATTTATCAAAAGCAGTTTCTTGCGGGACGTATTTCAGCATCGACTTTCTCGCAGGAAGGCCCCAACCGCTCTTGGCACGTGCTACCGCTTCGTCCTCCAGCATGTAATATACATAGAATTTCCACGCTGCATCAAAATTCTTTGTTTTACTACAGATTACATATCCGGTACCACCTCCGGTAGCGTTTACCCTCTTGTTTCCGTACATCGGCGCAGGTGCAAACTTGAAGTGATCGGGCGGAATTTGCCCACCTTCGTTGATGATCGGGCCAAACCAATATCCGTCCCACTGAAGCGCCACTCTACCTGCCTGGAACAACGGTCCATCCCAATCCGGAGCCGGGTCGAGAGGATTATGCATCGCATGATGGATCTTCGCTTCATCAAACCACCATTTAAACAGCGCATGCACATCTGGGTCGTCTATATTAAGCTTTGTCCCGTTGTCTTTAAAAAGATATTTACCCTTCGACGCGAGCAAATACATGAAATAGCCATTGAACTCATCATCAGTGTAACCGAAACCATACCGCTCGGCCTTCCCGTCCTTGTAGACCGTGATTTTGTTGATCATATCGGTAAACTCACTGAATGTCACCGGTTGATCATCACTGGGCACAGGCACCCCCGCCTCTTTCAGAGCATCCTTGTTGTAGTAATACATGTAGTCGAGGGACCAGTCTTTTACGATACCGTAATATGGCCCTTTCCCCTGTGTTGTACCGTCAAACCGGAACATACCGTTAACTGGGAAGAGATCATCCATGTCGATCGATTTTTCCAAGTTCGATGTTATATCCATCAACAGGCCTTTACGGATCCAGTATGGACTACCTATGCCGTTGATACGGAAAACATCGGGTGCATTCCCACCGGCGATCATTGCCATGAGCTTGGCCGGATCATTCTCAACGACACTGACATTGATACCTTCATTTTGCTGTTCAAAAGTCTGAATAACTTCATCCGGCATCTCCGCTGCATCCCGCATGAGGGTTATTGTAACTTTCTTTGCAGACCCTTTTCCTGAAAAAACCAGTGTTGCCGGCAATACAACCACTATTGTTGCAACAATCAATATTTGAAAAATCTTCTTCATCTTCATTTGAATACCTCCTTGGCTTTTTTTTGAGAATCGAATGGTATACCATGAGCGTTTCACCACCATAGTAGATGGTTTTTTTTCTGAAATGCCTTTAAACATCACCTCCTTCTTAACATTTATAATGTCATCACTTGCCGCAAGCTTTTTTAAAAAACCCTCCTTGATTTATTATAAAATATTCGAGTATGTTTAGTCTCCTATCGGTACACACCAGGCTTTATCAAAAATTCAACGGCTCTATGCCAGCACCGTATTTATTGTACCCCAATTCACTTTTCTTCATTATTCGCATGATCTGATCACGTTTCATTGTTATTCAAAATGATCTATTTTATCAAAATATTGATGATAACTATCATAAAATGATTGAATCATACATATTATTTATTGATATTCATTTTTTGTCAACGATTTTTTATGAAAATTTAACTTTTACTTTTTTTTTGCAAGGATCTCACTTTTATGAGAAATACAACGCAATATCTTAAACTGAATTTTTTATTGAGGAGTTTGCGTAAAAGTCGGTGCCCCGGCACTATATCATATGCTACGGCGATCACAAGGAAGAATTAAAGTATATTTGCAGGCTTCTCGATATCGAGGCTATCTAAGCAGGGGGGCCGGCCTGGTGGTAATTACACGTTCGACTTTTTCATTCCTGCGGCGCAAATTTCCCTTGTGATACGTGAAATCATGCGCCTGTCGTTTTGTATTCGTTGATTATCCTGAAGCTCTTTCTCCAGCACTTCGAGCAGCCCGTTGAAAAACGTATTTTCCTTCACCAGCCTGTATATCACCCATCTACCGTCCTTTTCATCATCCAGAATTCCTATATTCTTCATCTGTTTGAGATGAGCAGAAATCGTTGAAAGCGCTATATTGAGCACCTCATGCATCTCGCAGACACAGAGGGAACGTACCTTCAGCATCATCACGATTCGGAGACGGTTTTCGTCACCGAGGGCCTTCAGAACATTCAGATATTCCCGCATTTTCATGCCTCTACTGAGTTAGAAATAAGGAACTTTCTCTCTGAATTACAGTGTACTTGATTATTTTTTTATTGACAATAACAAATATATTTTTATATTATACGAAATATGAAACTAAATTAAAGTTTACATAAAGGCTTTATTCAATGAAAGAGAAAACAAAGTTTTTCATCCTGGTTTCTGTTTTCGCGGCACTGTACTTCATCCCCTTTCGTAATCAGATTGTTTCGAATGCCCTGCTCGAATCTTTTTTCATGCTCAAGGAGTATGCACGCCAGCATGTACTGCTGAGCTTTGTGTATGCATGCTAATGTATAAAGGGAGGATCATATGAAAAAGGAAAAAGGGCTGAATGTTTTTGAGAAATACCTTACCGTGTGGGTGCTCGCCTGTATCGGTGTGGGAATACTTCTAGGTAAAACAGCTCCCGGATTCGCCGTCACACTCGATTCTCTGTCGGTTTACCATGTGTCGATTCCTATTGCCATCTGCCTCTTTTTCATGATGTACCCAATCATGGTGAAAATCGATTTCGCAGAGGTTGTGAGTGCCGCAAAGACTCCAAAGCCGGTTGGTATAACGCTCTTTATCAACTGGGCAATCAAGCCGTTTACAATGTACCTGATCGCAACCTTTTTTTTAGGGCACGTGTTCAAGGGGTTTTTACCGGGGACTGAAATAATCAAAACAGGCCAGGAAGTCGAGCTCTGGAGAAGCTACATTTCGGGGGCTATTCTACTGGGTATCGCGCCCTGCACAGCCATGGTACTGATGTGGAGCTACCTGTCCAGAGGCAATGACGGGCTAACACTCGTGATGGTCGCCATCAACTCGCTGACCATGCTCTTTCTCTATGCACCGCTCGGCGGTTTTCTTCTGGGGGTAAACGCGATGCCCATTCCCTGGAAGACGATACTCTTTTCGGTGACTATATACGTCGGCCTGCCCCTTATAGCAGGGTATTTCTCGAGAAAATGGATTATCAATGCAAAGGGTATCCAGTGGTTTAACGAAAAGTTTCTTCACATCCTGACACCGGTGAGCGTCATCGCACTTCTCGTCACCCTGATACTTCTATTTTCATTCAAGGGAGAGATCATCATTTCAAACCCGCTCACCATCGTGTGGATTGCAATTCCACTCTTCATTCAAACAATTCTTATCTTCAGCATTGGGTACTTTGTGATTGCACGTATATTGAAACTCTCCTATCATGACGCAGCCCCCGCAGCAATGATAGGCGCCTCGAATCATTTCGAGGTGGCGATCGCAACGGCAACGATGCTGTTCGGTCTCTCTTCGGGTACAGCGCTTGCAACCGTTGTTGGGGTGCTCATCGAGGTACCGGTTATGCTTATGCTCGTAGGAATCTGCAAGAGATCCTGCTACCTCTTCAGGGAATGCAACCTCGATCTTCCACAGTGCAACAAGATGACCAGAGCGGTGCTGGAAAAATCTGCCTCTTGATCCTATCGGTGCAATGGATCTATTTTATCGTAAGTTATTTCGAAAAAAACCTGATAAAATTTTACAATTTTAATATTTTTAAAAATATAATAATATATTCTTTAGGAAACGAGTATAAACTGGCTTAAGAAGTATTCAATACTTATGTGAAGATGCAAATAAAAAGGAGGGGGGATGCTTCTGAAAGGCTTTGAAAACATCAACACATTCTTTCCGCCGTGCCATCCGGGAGAAGCTGAAATAATTACCGCATCTGCGGACTGTACCGATGACATCAGTGAGGTTTTCCCCTATCTCAACGCGATCATGAAGGGAACCATCTACGACCCTAAAAACAAGACCTTCCACTTCAAGCTCGGCGGGCACGGTATTACGCTGCATGCAAAGAAGCTTCTCATTGCCGGTCTCGAGGATAAGAAGGATGCCGAAAAGGCCCTGGAACATCTGAAGTCGGTTATCAACAGGACGTACGACAAGAGACATGAGATCGAACCGAATTATAAAACACGGGCCCAGCTGAACGCTCTTGGTGTGTACAAGCTCCTGCCCAGAACAAACTGCGGCAAGTGCGACCAGCCTGCATGCATGGGGTTTGCAGCCAAGCTTATTGCAGAGGAGACGTCACTAGAAAGATGCACTCCCCTGTTTACCGATGAGTACGCCGATGCACGAGAACAGCTCCTCGCTATGCTTGATAAAGCCGGGTATCCCGTTCCAAAGGCTTAAGGGGGTATACAATGCCGGAATCGATTATCGACGTAAAGAAACTCACGAAAAGGTTTAACGATGTTACTGCGGTAAGCGACGTTTCTTTTTCCGTAACCAGGGGGGAAATTTACGGTTTTTTAGGGCCGAACGGCGCAGGAAAAACGACAACGATTCGGCTTCTTACCGGCACGCTCACACCGTATGCCGGGAAGGTCTTTATCAACGGCATAGATGTGCTTAAAAATCCTGTAAAAGCGAAATCAATAATGGGCATCATTCCTGAAATGGGAAATATTTATCAGGATCTGACGCCAATGCAGAATATCGTTCTTGCAGGGAAATTCTACGGTATGCCGCGAAAGGAGCTCAGGCAAAAAGCTTTGTCCCTCCTCCGTCAATTCGAACTGTTTGAAAGAAGGTCCGTTCCCACCCGGACGCTTTCGAAAGGCCTGAAGCAGAGGATCAATATTGCGAGCGCGCTTGCGCATAATCCTGCAATACTCTTTTTAGACGAACCGATGTCAGGGCTAGATATTCAGAGCCAGAGGCTCATCAAAAAACTGATAACGGAGATAAATAGCAAAGGCACGACTGTTTTTCTCACCACCCACAATATAAACGAGGCAAACATGCTGTGCGATCGGGTTGGAATTATAAATGAAGGGAAAATCGTAGCCATAGACCGGCCCGAGGTCTTGAGAAAGGCCTATGAACAGACACGGTCGGTCGAGGTTTCATTACAGGAACCTATTGATATAACGTCAGATCTTCATTTTCCGGGCGCGCGCCGTCGAACGTTATGATGCTGTCCTCCCTCATCAGGTTTCCCATGATATTTATAAGCGGCATCTTTATTCCCCTGCAGGGTATGCAGGGTTTCTTGAAATCAATTGCATTCATATCACCGCTCACCTACCTCGTTGATCTGTTGAATTACGGACTGAGAGGAGACTCGCTGCTGCATCCGTCAGTCACTGCAGGTGTACTGGTTGGTTTCAGCATTTTGTTTATATTTTGTTCACATCTTGCCCATAAAAAGAATTTGTTGAAAGGATTGTAATGCCACACTAGGGTGAGGAGGAAAGCCCGTTTTTTTTCCTTCGATACCTTGGTTTTTTTTTATACTTTATGGTACAGTAGCTGCAGATCGAAATATCAATAAACATCCCTGGAGAGAGGAAAAGAGAGGTATACATGAAAATAAACCTAATACAGGGGAACAAAGCCGATGAGCAATGAGACTGCACCTGCCCCTCTCACCGAAGAGTTACTCCGAAAAGTGCCGAAAGTACTGCTCCACGATCATCTCGATGGGGGTCTGCGGCCCGAAACCATTATTGCACTTGCGTCCGAACACGAGCTCGCGCTCCCCGAATCCGACCCTGAAAAACTCAGGCTCTGGTTTTTCGACGGGAAGAACAAGGGAAGCCTGGCGGAGTACCTCAAGGGTTTCAGGTTTACCACCGGCGTCATGCAGACTGAGCAAGCCTTATACAGGGTTGCCTATGAGATGATGGAGGATATGAAGAAGGACGGCGTTGTCTACGTGGAAACCAGGTTCTCGCCGCTTTTTCATACAAAACAGGGATTGAGCTATGACCAGGTGCTTGAATCGGTACTGTACGGTCTCAGAGAAGGCGCTCGCGCCTTCGGTGTAAAGTTCGGCCTCATCATATGCGCAATGAGAAATATGCCGCCTGAAACCAGCCTCAAGATGGCGGAATGCGCCGTCCGCTACAGGGATCAGGGAGTAGTCGGTTTCGACCTCGCGGGGGATGAGCTCGGTTACCCGCCTAAAGATCATCTGGCGGCATTTCACTACATACAGAGAAGCAACTTCTATATTACAATTCATGCGGGAGAGGCATTCGGAAAAGAATCGATCTGGCAGGCACTTCAGTTCTGCGGCACCCACAGGATAGGCCATGGTCTCCATCTGAAGGACGATATCATGGCATCGGATATGAAAATCGTCGAAATAGGAAACCTTGCACAGTACGTGCTCGACAGGAGGATTCCGCTGGAAGTATGCCTTTCAAGTAACCTCCATACCGGTGCGGTACCTGACCTCCGGTACCATCCCTTCCTTCTTTTCTACAAAAACGGATTCAGAGTAACCCTGAACACCGATAACAGGCTTATGAGCGGAACGACGCTTACACATGAGCTTGTCACCGCATCCAGCCAGTTCGATCTCTCGCTCAGGGATTTCGAGAAACTCACCTTGAACGCCATGAAGAGCGCCTTCATTTCCTTCCCCCAGCGGCTCGATCTTATATATAACACGATTAAACCAGGCTTTGCAAGATTTAAAAACTCAAACAGAAGGGGAAAAAACAGTGGGCAGAAAGGCACAGCATAATATCCTGTCGGAACTGAACGACGGGGATTCACGTGAAATTCTCTACGATGTATCAGGCCTGGGAAATCCACTCGTCGATATCCTTGCGATCGTGGATGATGATTTTCTCTCCACAAACAGCCTGAACAGGGGCATCATGCACCTCATAGATAAAAAAAGAAAGGACGAACTCATACAGACGCTCAAAAGCCGCAGCATCGATAGCGAGACAGGCCTCGTTCGCAATGAAGCCTCCGCTTTGGAGACAGGTCTCTATAGCGAGACAGGTCTCTATAGCGAGAAAAACCTTTTTATCGAGGCGGGCGGCTCATGCCCCAACACAATTGCCACTCTTGCCCTTCTCGGCGCCAGAACCGCGCTTGCAGGCGGAATAGGTCATGACGAGTACGGCAAAGTATTCACTGAAAAAATTCGGGAGAAAGGGATTTCTTCTTATCTGCGCAAAGGCCCAGCCGATACGGGTATATGTATCGTTCTTATTACGCCGGACAAGGAGAGGACGATGAATACCTATTTGGGAGCGTGCAGAAGTTTTTCGCGAGAAGATATTGCGGCTGACATGCTCGAAAAATCGAGATTCTTTTACTTTACCGGATACATGTGGGACACGGCAATTCAAAAGGGGGCGGTAACCAGTGCAATAGAAATCGCGAAGAAAAACGGAGTGAAAATCGTGTTTGATATTGCAGACCCCTTTGCGGTCGATCGCCATCGCTCCGATTTCCTGAGAATTATCGAAGAATCTGCCGACATTGTGTTTGCAAATGCTATGGAGGCCCATATTCTGTACGGCACCAGGGGACAGAAGGATATCAGTACCGCCGTTAAACAGATGGGAAGGCTCTGCGAGATTGCGGTTGTAAAAAACGGTGCTGACGATACCCATATCTCGTACTCCGGAGAGATGGTAAAACTCCCGAGTTTCAGGACCGAGGTGCAGGACACCACAGGTGCAGGCGACAACTTTGCTGCCGGATTTTTATATGGCCTTATAAATAAGTTTGAGCCTGAAAAGTGCTGCACCATCGCTTCCTTCGTCGCTTCAAAAACAATTGAAAAGATAGGTGCACAGGCGCCTGACGATATCAAAGAACAGCTCGAGGAAGTGTTGTAGCAGAGAAAGGGGAAATTACCATATAAGGTGTGATTCAAAAAGCTCGAAACCTCCATGAACGATATCCTAAGACGGTATTTCAAAAACAATTTTCTTCATACCGCACTGGAGAGCGCCTCCCTTGTTATTCTTGATATGAACGGGCTCATCGTTGATGATGAAGAGCTGCAGTTCAAATCGGTCAATACAGCGCTCGAAACCTTGAGCGTACGAATAAGCGAACAATACTGGATTCAAAGCTGTGTCGGAAAACGGGCCGATGAGTACCTCCGCGTTATTATGACGAAGCACAGGATCAGAAGCCCTTATTCCATCGATGCACTTGTTGAAAAAAAGAACGCTGTGTACCGACGGTTAATTACAAGCTGTGTACAAACAGTAGCCAGACCCGGCATTACCGATTTTATAGACTATGTGTCGTGCCATTCCCGTTTGAAGTTGGCGCTTGCCACCTCCGCGCTTCCTGTGGAAGTCGAAACCATCCTCGGCGTAAAGGGGCTCGGTCTTTTAGACCGGTTTACCTTCACTGCAACGGGAAGGGATGTTCAAAAAAGTAAACCAAATCCTGAGATATACGAATACCTGGCCCGAAAGTCGGGGGTTCCGCCAGCGAGCTGCCTCGTGTTCGAGGACAGCAGCACCGGCGTAACGGCAGCATCGAACGCCCGTATGAAATGCATAGTTGTACCAAACCGGTTTACTGAGGCGCAGAATTTCAGTGCAGCACTCTGTATCATCGATAATATGACGAGAAATGCAGTTTTTCTCTAAAAGTTTTTTCCGAAAACCCCCTGTTTTGTTATATATTTAAAAGTGGCGTATGTCCTAAACGGGACTGAATATCACCAAGTAACTTCGCGAGAAGTTACTTAAAAGAGTGTGTGAATAGAAAGTGTAATTCTATTCTGTCGGGGGCTACAGTTAAAAATGCTACTAAAAGATCAGAAGATTTTCGACGCTATTGAAAAGCTCAAAGAGAGGTACCATATATTCAGCAGTAATAACTATATAAAAAGTTACCTCTTCGAAGTCGACATTACCAAGAGCGATTGGATGGATATCGAGGATCTGCTCAATGCCAACCAGTACTATGATGCAACCGGGTATGACCTTGACAAACTGTACGATCAGATACTTTCCTTTACGAAATTTCTCACAAGGCTTGAAAGAGATGTCGTACCGAGGATGCAGAACGAAGTAAACGCCCGTGCGAATACCCTCTCAAAGGACAACAGGGTTATTTTCAAGATGACGGTAAACAATGCACCGGGCAATGTGAAAACGCTCGAGGGGCTTATAAAAGAGCTCTTTGAGGGACTTAAACTACTCGACAGATCAGCGCATGGAGAGGAAAGAATGCGCCTGCGCTCAAAGACCTACCTGAAAGAACTCGAACAGAAACTATCGACATAGTGCCGCCGTCAGGCGGCATTATCCGGACGTAAAGCGTCTGGATAACACGGACCTTCGCATATTGATGAGTACTATATTCAGATGCATTGCTTGAACTGATCCCGCCTCTCATACCTTCTACCCTATCAAACAAAACCCCTCACCGATCCGAACAGCAGCAAGAAAATGTAATTGAAATAACCGTTTTCGCGGAGTACATTCAATTCACCATGTTCGGACATAAAGCAGAAAGAAACCGCGAAGGGGTCGTTGGCACCTGGTATGCCGTAGGCGCATTTTCCCTGTGGGGGATACTGCCTCTCTACTGGAAAGCGCTCAAGAGTGTGCCCGCTTCACAGATAATCGCGCACAGAATTATCTGGTCTTTTGTAGTCGTCGTCATACTTCTTTTTTTTCAGCATAGAATTCAGGAATTAAAACAAGCGGTATCGTCGTGGCGATACAGGTTCTTTTTTTTACTCAGCGCGGTTACTCTGGGTACAAACTGGTTTATCTATATCTGGGCGATCAATGCAGGTCACATCGTTGAGACGAGCATGGGCTACTTTATCAATCCTCTGCTCAATGTGCTGTTAGGCATGCTGTTTCTTCGTGAACGACTGAGTTTCTGGCAGGCTATCTCGGTTGCCCTTGCCTTTACAGGTGTGCTGTACATGACACTCCAGTACGGCAATGTGCCGTGGATTGCCCTCTCGCTGGCATTCTCCTTCGCGTTTTACGGTCTGCTCAGAAAGACCTCCCATGCAGGATCTCTCATCGGCCTTTTAATCGAGACCATTATTCTCTCACCTGCTGCTCTTACATTCATCGTATCCAGGCAGTTGAACGGAACTGGCGCTCTCGGCTCCGTATCTGTCGTTTCACACATCATGCTTGTCTGCGCGGGGCTGGTTACTGCGACACCGCTCCTCTGGTTCGCGCACGGCGCTCGGCGTATACCTCTGGCTTCAGTGGGTTTCATCCAGTACCTAGCTCCGAGCATCCAGCTTATAATAGGAGTCATCATATTCAAGGAGCCCTTTACCTCCGTTCACGTGATGAGTTTTTCGTTAATATGGGGAGCACTCTGCATCTATTCTTTCTCCAACACTGCAATTATGCAGCGGTTCACACCAGGGGGAAAAAAACACACGGCGGTTGAACACTAACGACCATCCTTTGTGTTTTTTGCATGCAGCAGGCGTTCTGTAAGGCGCATGAAATCTTCAACAGCAAGCTGTTGTGCACGCACATGTTCATTATGAAATAGATGTTTCACAATGTCCTGCAATTGTTTCTTCGAAATTCCAAATCCCAGGCTCAAGAGGTTGTTCACCAGGTTTTTTCTTCTGTTCGAGAAGCCGGCCCGCACGATATCTCTGAACTCTGTTTTACACGTAACTCTTTCGGGACGCATAACCAGCGAAATAATTGCACTCTCAACTTCAGGCCGCGGAAAAAAATTTTCCGCTGCAATATTTTTTTTCGGAACGTGAATATCCGCAGCACATTGTACAACTACCGACACGTATGCGTACTCCTTCATACCTGGATTTGCCGTGAGCCTCATTGCAATTTCTTTCTGTACGGTGCCTGTTATACTTTGAATACTGTTCATGTCGTCGATAATCTTCAGTAATGCTCTGATGCCGATGCTATAAGGAAGATTGCTCACCACTTTATCGGCAGAGCACAGCGCCGCAAAATCAGAGGTTCTCAGTTTCATAAAATCCCCATGCACGATATCGATATTTGGGACTGAGAACTCCTCAATTTTATTTTCAAGATACCGGGCTAGCCCCCGGTCAAGCTCAACTGCGATGACTCGTTTTACCCTCTGCGCGAGAGCAAAGGTAAGTGTGCCTAATCCGGGGCCGATTTCAAGTACAGTATCGGATCCATCGAGTTGGGCGTAGTCAAAAAGGCGTCTGGCAATATCTCGATTTATTAGGAAATTCTGTCCGAAGGATTTTCTCAGCGCTATGCCTTCATTTTTAAGGATACTGCTAATAAAAGAGGGAACGTATAGATTCTTGATGTACGATGCAAACCTACCATCGCCGCGTACGTGGTTCTGGGCATCCAAATAGGGTAATTCCCACCAGTCATGAAGATATTTTAGGCAGAAGTCTGGTCAGCTCATGCTGATCTATAAGATCAATCGGCCGAATCTGCACAAACTCAACCGCTGTTTTTGTAAAACGAGTGTACTTTCGATCCTTGCTGCACACAACGTTGTACATTATTTTCACATAATGCTATATTTTATTTATACGATACTAGAGATGAAAACCCTGTGAAAAAACATGTACAAGACTGTATATTGGAAACATAAAATGAAAAAAATCCTGTACCATCTAATAATTATTATAGTATTTTTTTTACCCGTTTTCGAAATTTTCGCATCTGAAAATGAATATTTTAAAAAAGGGTTGACACACTATTCAAAAGGTGAATTTCAGCTTGCCGCTGCGAGCCTTGAAGAGGCGAAAAATATTGATGCTATGAACGCCCGGGTGTATTTCTATCTCGGTAATTCATATTACCAGTTGAATGAGCTCGACAAGGCCATTCTCAACTTTACAGCCGGATTGAACTTTACCGAAAAGAAGGGAATCTACTTCTACAATCTCGCAAACTGCTACTACCTGAAGGGAAATTACGATTTTTCGGCACAGATGTATAAAAAGGCCATACAAAACGACGCTACCCTGTACGACTCCTACCTGAATGCGGGAAATGCGTATTACAAGGAGGGCAATTATTCAGACACGATAATTCAATGGGAAACATACCTCAAAGAGTACCCACAAACTCCACAGTATGAAAACATACAGAAGGCGATCGCTTATCTAAAGGGTGAAATCCAACAACCACAGTCGGATAAGAATATAGATGAGAAGACTGGCCTTGATCGTGATCTCCTGAACGGCGTGCTGAGTGATCTCGATAAACTTGTTAACTCCACTGAAAATATACTGGAAACCAGTGAAAAACCGGTTGACGACCTCTCGGTGGAGGGTATAGAAAGATAAAGGAATAAAATATGGCTGACAGCAGAAGAACAGCAGTTATTCTCATTATACTCATCGTGCTCATAATTGCAGGCGGTGGTTACTTCGCTTTCCATAAAATAAAAAATCGCCCAAAACCGGTAGTTGAAACCGGGGAAGAGACAGGAAAAGGTGATAAGATACAAAACACTATGAAGCTCGCCAGGTACTACTTCAACCGCGGTGAATACGACCTCGCCCGCGCGCAGCTAGAACAGGTGCTTGTCGAAGATCCGGAAAACAGTGAAGCCCTTTCACTTCTCGATGAAGTCATTGCGAAAAAAAAGGCGGGCGAGAAGGAAAAATCGGAGAAAGAGATAGAGAAAATCGATAAAGTGGTAAGCAGCATCAAGGAGTCTATGCCGAAAGAAGAAAAAACGAATAAAATCGTAAAACAAACCCCTGAAATTGATTTTGAAGCCGAGAAGAAAAAACGCGAAAAACTGGCTGAGGATTACTTCAAAAAGGGAAAAGCGTCATATGAAGCAGGATCGTTTAAATCCGCCATTCAGAACCTGGAAAAATCAGCCCAGATAAAACCGGATCATGCAAATGCATTAGCCTATTTAGGGGCAAGTTACTTCTCTGATAATCCTGGTTCTCAGGAAAATGTCGGAAAAGCAATCGAGACGAGTAAAAAGGCTCTGCAGATCGATCCGAACCTCGCTCTCCCACATTTCACCCTCGGGCAAGTCTATGACGATCAGGATATGCTTGCAAGTGCAGTCACCGAGTATAAAAAATCCCTCGAACTCGACCCGAACAATGGAATGGCATACTACAAGCTGGGTATAATTCAGTATTTGCAGCGGGAATACACCGATGCGCTGCAGAGTTTCACCAAAGCAACACAGCTTTTACCCCAGTTTCCGCAGGCTTTCTATAATCTCGGTTTGACCGCGCAGAAGCTTGGAAAAACGAATACAGCGATCAATGCGTACAGCAGGGCAATTTCTTTCAAATCTGACTATGTAAAGGCCTATATCAATCTGGGCCTGCTATACTATGAAAATAATTTTTACGAAAAGGCCATGACCTATTATAAAAAAGCTATTGCTATTGAACCCGACAATGCCAAGGCCCATATCAAACTCGGGGACACGTACAGAGCCTTGAATATGTATGATGATGCAAAAAAGGAGTATGAAACCACCCTGAAACTCGATTCTGAAAGTGACCTGACCTACTACAATCTTTCGATATTGTATGAAATGGAGAAAAAATACGATAATGCGGTGGAGGCGCTGAAAAAGGCAATCTCTCTTAACGCAAGTGATAAACGATACTTCTACAACCTTGGAAACAATTATGCACGTCTTGAAAAGTACAGCGAGGCTATTACCGCGTATGAGAATGCCATTAAACTTGACCCGAAATATATGGAAGCCTACAACAATATCAGCGATATATATATCAAGAGCAACCTCTATGACAAGGCGCTTGAAACCCTTAAGAAAGCAATCAAACTCGATCCAAACTCGCTCCCCGCCCGTATCAATCTGGGCAATGCCCTTTTAAAAAACGGACTGGTCCAGGAGGCTGTCGATCAGTTTCAGAGGGCGCTCGGTATCGATCCGCTATCACCGGAGGCCCATTTCGGCCTTGCATCATGTTACGTCAAGATGGAAAAAGAAGACGAAGCAATAACCGAATATTTGAGGACAATAAAAACGAATAAAAATTTCATCCAGGCATATGAACCTCTCGGAAATCTCTTTCTCAAACAGGGGAACAAAAAGGATGCGCTTACGATCTTTAAAACACTCATTACCATCGATCCCGATTACCCGAATGCGCAGAAGGTCAGGGAGATAATAAAAAGGCTCGAGGCATGAATCCGAGGTATTTAAGGAGCCTATGATGGCGGACAGTTACTATGTTCTCCATGCTTACGTATCGGGCGTTGTACAGGGGGTGGGATTCAGGTTTTTTGCCATACACCGGGCTCGAAAGTACCATATAACAGGCTGGGTAAAAAATCTGTACGATGGGAGAGTCGAGATCGAAGCGGAAGGAAAAAAGCAGAACCTTATTCTGTTTTTAGAGGATATCAGATTAGGCCCTTCATACGGCCATGTTTCAGCCGTGTCGGAGGAGTGGCATGAAATAGCATTTCCCAGGTACAAGGATTTCTCCATATCATTTTAAATACAGACAACCAATTAACCCTTGTCAGGGCTATCCTGGCATCATACATTAATAGTATGGAGAAAAATCGAACGAACGCGATACTAGACCTTGAAGGCGCGCACTGCGCCTCATGTGCGTATACGATAGAGCATCTCGGAAGAAAAGTTCAGGGTATCCATCATATACATGTCGATGCATCTAAAGGTGAGATACATGTCGATTACGAAGGGAACCCGGAGTCTCTGGAAAGTGTGACCGAGATCGTTCAGCGGATCGGATATAAGGCCGTTATCAGAAAAAACTCACAAAGATAAAAGGAACAGGCCTGCCATAATGGGCCTACCCTTTTTTATGCTTCTCGATGCTCTCTATAATACTGTCGATCACGCTGTTCAATATTTTACCCGCTACAGAGTCAGGGTTTTGTTCTATAAACGGGGTCCCTTCGTCACCCCTTTTAACCATATCCGGATCGATGGGAATCTTCCCTAGAAAGGGCACATCGAGCTCTTTTGCAGCGCGTTCCCCCCCGCCTGACCCGAAGAGGTCTACCTCGCCGCCGCAGTGCGGACACACAAACCCACTCATGTTCTCGATGATACCTATAACCGGCACATTCAGTTCCCTCGTGAACAGTACACTTTTTCTGGAATCGAGAATCGCAACATCCTGAGGGGTGGTTACCACCACAGCACCACTGACATCAGGTATGATCTGACATATGCTGAGCGGCTCGTCTCCCGTTCCCGGCGGTGAATCGATCACCAGGTAATCGAGCTCTCCCCAGTTGACATCACTGATAAATTGTTTGATTGCCGACATTTTCAGCGGCCCCCTCCAGATGACCGGCTGATCCTGACGATCCATGAGAAGAGCAATACTCAGCGCCTTCAGATGTGGTATAACCTGCACAGGATCGATGTAGGACCCGGAGCCGTACAGTTTTCGGCCTTCTATACCCAGCATTTTGGCGACGTTTGGTCCATGGATATCTATATCCAGTACCCCTGTTTCGAATCCACGCAAAGCGAGCCCGTATCCGAGATTTACTGAAACAGTTGTCTTCCCAACTCCCCCCTTGCCGCTTAAAACGAGAATCTTGTTTTTAATCAAAGACAGGTGTTCCTGAAGCCGCTTCTCCTGTTCTTTCTGTTCTTCACTGATCTCACTTTTCATTCGTTCGATCCCGTCATTCCAAAATGCGGGCCCACATTCGCGCTTCCAAGGGTGCTGTACTTTCCATTTTTGAAGTTTTCAACCGCTTCCCTTATCGTGCCGTTTACTCCGATATATACCTCGATCCCGACAGCATTGAGTGTTTGAAACGCATTTGGGCCACAGTTGCCCGTGAGTACTGCCTTTGCCCCCTTTTCAGCGGCAAGACGGGCCGATTCAACACCTGCGCCTCCCGTCTGTCTGACGCCGCTATTTTCGACTGCTTCGAATTCAAGCGAATCGGTATCCACTACGATAAAATACCTGCATCTACCGAATCTTGGATCAACTGCTGCATCGAGGTCAAGCCCTTCAGACGTCACGCATACCTTCATTATTTTTCTCCTTATTCTCATTTCTGCAATCTTCACAGAGGCCGTAGAATGCTATGATATGGTTGTTAATTTTGAAATTATGCAGCGCTTCGAGCCCCTTCTCCGTTTTCTTGAGCAGCTCGATTTCATCCTCGATAAAATCCGTGTAGTCGATTATCTTGTTGCAGTTAGTGCAGATAAGGTGGTGATGATGGGATCCCTGTACCTCGGGTCCCACGCTCAACTCAAACCTGGCTCTACCGTCGCCGAAGTCGAACCGAAGCACGATACCGATCTGAACAAAAAGCTCGAGTGTCCTGTAAACCGTTGTAAGCCCTATTGCCGGATAGTCGCTGTATACCCGCTGATATATCTCTTCTGCGCTCAGGTGCTCATCAGTATGCAAGAGCACGTCCAGAATAGCCCGTCTCGGTTTTGTGAGCCGGTATTCCGATTCTTCAAGCCGTTTCCTGCTCCATTGCGCCTTTTTGTCCGCCCCCATACCATTACTCTCTTCGTTTGATAATGGTTATCATTTCCGAGAGTAATCACTTACGACTGCTTTGTCAAGCACTTTTCCCACCGCACTGCTTCTTAAGCAATCTCATACTCCGGCAGTGTACTCCGCTGATAAAAGAGTATTATGCACCCATAATTAATTATCGATATTCGGCGGTGTACTCTACTGTTAATTAAGTATTATGTCCCCATCATTACGGTGGCGTACGTCACTTCTACATACTGTCAGGAAGTTCGCAGGCCCTTCCACGTAGATTGAAAAAGAATTTGAGGAGCCTCTTTGTTTTTTCTGCAAAGGGCTTTCCCGCAACCTTGAAGTTCATTTCTGCAAGAGTCGGAAATGGATGTATTGAAGAGGCAACTTTAGATAGATTCACTCCGCCGTTCATGGCAACCACCCATCACAACCGAGGTACTCATAAGCGGTGTATGTCCCTGGCGGGATGTATCCCTAGCGGGATTGATCCCTGGCGGGACCGAGAACAATAGAAAACTTATTTGCTGTTTTTAATAGCGTAAAGATAATTTACATAGGCATCATGGTAATGCCATTAATCGCTTATCGGTTTTTGAGGTTGCAGGTGCAAACCTGGCTGCCTTTCTGTCAGATATTCTTCTGTCCTAGCATCACTCTATGAATTTTCAGCATATTTGCAGGCTCCCCTGCAAGCACCGGCACACCCCCGATAAAGAGAACCGTATCCCCCTCACTGCAGAAGCCCTTCCGGACCACGATCTTTTCCGCCCTGTCCAGAAGCTGTTCGGTTGAGGACACGTGATCTATATACACACCGTAAACTCCGCTGTATATGGAAAGGCTGCGCAACACCTTCTCGTTCGGAGACATGGCAATAATTGGAACAGGTGGGCGGTATTTGCTCACCAGGGCAGCCGTTTTTCCTGAAAGTGTAAAGCTAATGATATACCTGGGATGCACCAGCTCGGTTAGCCGGGTAGCCGAATAGCTCACACAATCAGCAGTATAATCGGGTTCGGGAATTTCCTTTCGCCTGGAGGAAAACCCGTCAACTTCTCTCTTGTTTATCTCCTCCTCTGCGCGTTGGGCTATCTCGGCCATTGTTCTTACGGTTCGAACAGGGTAGGCGCCCATTGCAGTTTCTTCTGAGAGCATAACCGCATCGCTTCCATCGAATATTGCGTTTGCTACATCCGCAGCTTCCGCCCTTGTCGGGCGGGGATGCCCTATCATCGATTCCAGCATCTGCGTTGCGGTAATTACAGGTTTCCCGGCCCGGTTGCTTTTTCTTATAATCATCTTCTGCAGAACGGGTACATCCTGCGGGGAAGTCTCGGCACCGAGGTCTCCACGGGCGACCATAATTCCGTCTGCTTCATTAATAATTCCATCTATATTCAGTATCGCCTCAGGTTTTTCAATCTTGGCGATGATGGGAAGCACTGTCCCTCTTTCCTGCATAAGCATGCGCAGGTACTGAATATCTTCAGCTTTCCGGACAAAAGAAAGGGCGATAAAATCAACACCGTTTTCGAGACCGAAACTGAGATCTGCAATATCCTTTTGAGTTACCGACTGCACGCTGATAGCGCTCTCGGGAAGATTTACCCCGCGGTTGGAACGTATGACACCGCCGTTGATAATCTTGCACCGCACAGAATCCGGCTCGATCCCTATAACCCTGAGCTCAATGTTCCCATCATCAAGAAGTATCCGCTCTCCTTCTTTTACCTCCTCGGGAAGCCTGTCGTAATTAACACTCATGATATTCCAGTCACCTTCCACGTCCCGTATGGTAAGTGTAACCTCATCCCACTGTTTCAATTGCACAGTTTCCTTTGCAAGTTTCCCGGTTCTGATCTTCGGACCCTGCAGATCGAGCAATATCCCTATGTGTCGTTCGAGCTTTTTAGACACATCTCTCGATACCTGAATTGTTTTACGATGAAATGAGTACGATCCGTGTGAAAAGTTCATACGAACAAGGTTCATTCCGGCACGCGCCATTTCCTCGATTATTTTTTTACTGTGGCTTGCCGGCCCAATAGTGCAAACTATCTTCGTTGATTTCATCTATCGAACCGCCATATTGGTTTGTGTAAGAGGATCAATTGATCTATTTTTCAGCCATATCTCGAAGTGTAGATGCGGGCCCGTGGACCTTCCAGTGTTGCCGAGAGCGCCTATAACCTGTCCACTTTTTACATACTGACCCCTGTGCACGTTAAATGAGGAGAGATGGCCGTACAGGGATTTGTATCCGAACCGGTGCTGGATTATCACTGTTTTTCCATACCCATACCTGAAACCCGTATATAGTACCGTCCCACTCTGCGCAGCATGCACCTGCACACCGACTCTATTCGCGATGTCTATTCCCCTGTGAAACGCTCGTTTGCCTGTAAATGGGTCTCTTCTGTACCCATAGCGGGAAGTCAGCCTGCCGTGTGCCGGTTTATTGAAGGCCTCTCCAAGCGCATAGGCCCTTTCAATGTTGTTGTATCTCGCTCCGGGTAAAAAAAGTTTCATGCCCGGTGAAAGTGTGTTGGAACGAAGGCGGTTTACCTCCATAACGAAGTCGGGTGGAATCTCGTACTCCGTGGAAAACTTAAAGATTGAATCACCCTCATGTATTGTGATGAAAATTCCCCGTATGTTCGGGACAAGGACAACATCGCCTTCATGAATGGAATGAACATTTGAAAATACGTTACAGCTGATAATACTGTCCGGGTCTACGTCAAACTTTCTTGCAATATTCCAGAGCGTGTCGCCTTTCTGAATCGTGTATTCCGTAAGCCGCAGATCAGGCACATAGTTTTCAATGCCGCCCCTTCCGTTTTCTCTGAAATCACCAGCAGAAAAATGAACTGGATGTTCGGTGTTCCAGGTAAAATCACCGAAAAAAGGCTTATCCTCGGCAACGAAGGTGTAAGGGTTAGGAAAAAATGAGATAAACGCAATAAGAATAAGGCCTGCAAGCAGAGCGCCCGGCAGTGTAATTCGAACAGACCCAGCGCATTTACGGCACTTTGATAAAAACCGAATCAAGTGGCTTCGACTCAGGATAAGACAACCAGCAAGCCATTCAGTCGCCCAATTCATAGTTGCGATACATCTGCGAACAATATGTATTACTCTAATACGCACCGCCCTTGCATTTTTTACTCCGAATTCGGTAATCAGGTAAAAGAGATTCATGCGCTGAATTGATTATTCAAGGAATTTATTCGTTCAAAAAACGTTTAAAATTATACAGGATGAGCATATATTTTACAATGCTTTTGTCATTATTTGCCAGCTCGCTTGACAGCGGCATTACATACGAAGTATCTTCAGCGGATCAAGCAGTTTATTGTACTGGTGAATCTCAAAATGCAGATGCGATCCGGTCGATCTGCCCGTATTTCCTACCGTTCCGATTTTATCACCCTGCTGAACCGTTTGAGATCGCTTAACAAATATTTTATCAAGATGGGCATATATCGTGACATACCCCTGAGGATGCGTTATTATTATGGTTCTCCCGAAATTTCCCCTGTATCCTGTGTAGACAACCCGCCCGTGTTGGGCTGCATATACCGGAGTCCCTCTCCTGTTGGCGATATCTATGCCGGTGTGATATGCGCGCATACCGGTAAAGGGATCTTTCCTGAAGCCCATTCGTGAGGTCAATCTGCCGGTCGTCGGCTTTTTAAATAGATTGCCGAGTGCTGATGCGCGCTCCCAGCTCGACAGTGTTCCTCCCGGGATAAAGAGCGCATCACCGATATGTATAACGGAGCTCGGCAGATCATTGACATCCGCAATTTTGTTTATGCTGATTGTATACCGTGCCGCAATGGATGACAGCGAGTCTCCTTTTTGAACCCTGTAATACACACCGCTTAAATTCGGGATTTGCAATTTCGTTCCTATGTTCAGATAGTAGGCATTCTTTAATCCATTTGCAGAAATCACCGTATCTATCGACACATTGAACCTGCGTGCGATGCCGAATAGCGAATCACCCTTTTTTACCAAATATGTTCTTATTGTAAGGCTGGACAGGTTGTATGGACGATCGATTCCTTCTACGGTACCGGAGTGGGTTTCAGTTTTATCCAGGTTGAGGCCTTCGACGAGGAAGAGATCGTACAGCGGATCACTGCTTAAGATCAGGGGCCTCTGTCTTTCCCACATATACGATTTGACACTCATTACAAAGGGCACAAATATAAAAATTACAATTGAAGCCAAAAACAGGAGTAGAAGGAGCCTACTCTTTTGTTTAATTTTTTGAAAAAATGTGGTAGAATGAGTATCATGGACATTGAGGAGGCGTACCCTGTTTTTAACTAATTTTGGATACACCTTTTGAAAACGAAGCGATTTTGACCGCCCCCATACAGTATCACTGTGCATCTTCCCGATATTTAACTTTGCATCTTGAGACAGTTGGTTTTTATTCCGATGTTTAGAGTATACTCTGTTGGTAGTCATTATTGCACCCGTACAAAGTATTTTTCGGCACAATTCATTATCACGATGAGAAGAATTGCGAGGTGCTGAGAGAACAGTATGAACGACGATTATGACAGATTGAGAAAAAAAATTGGTATAGATCGGCTCGATGATACGCAGCGGAAAAAACTCTTTCATGAATTTATCAATCACGGCGGAGAGATAGTTGAAGAAAAAAAACTGGAGCAAATACTTCCAGATGTAAAAACAAAGGAACATGAGACCCCGGCAGGCAGGCAGGAGATGCGAACCGTCGCAATGCAGACATCGACTGCCGAAAAAAAAGTAAGGCCACCGCTTCAGAAAAAATCCAAACCTTTTACTGGAATTAAAATCTATGTAAAAGGGCTTTTTTCGAAGGTATTCACCGTCAGCGGAAGCAGGTTCTCGGATCGGTTTGTACGGTTTTTTCGTGGTGAGGTCAAAAATCATTTTCTAAATCTCAACCTTGCCGTTTCATCTTTTCTCGAGGGTAAAGGCTCAATCGTTAAGGAGATTAAAAAAGCATCATCCGGTGAAAACAGCACCCTCTATGAATTCATGGTACGACTGCGGTCCCTGTATAACGACAGAGAGTTTTCGTTGGTTGAAAAAGCAATAGGGAGAAAAAGTATACCGGGAGGGCCATATATAGAAGTTTTCAAAAACTTCTTTAAAAAGATGTATATACTTGGGCAGTTTACAGACCTGTCGAAGTTTTATCTGCGAAAAGCCGTCACCATGCAGCAAAACACCGGAAAACGTAATCCGGAAGATGCAGAGATTATGAGAATCAAGCTGCAAAATGATGTTGATGTAATCCTCTTAGACCTCCTCGTCAGGTTTCATGCGATTGTTTGCAAGATGAACCGCGTATATTATCCCCTCTTCTCACAGGAACTCGACGACCTTCTCGGCATAACGGAGCAGGATAAAATCGGGTACATCACACGACTTGAAAAGAAAAAACGGGCCGAGGAGCTCAAGAGAATAAAAGAATATCTCAAACGAAAGAGAGATGAAACACTTGAAAAAGAAACCGAAGATGTGACGATCCCGAAACACATACAGAGAGGACTTCCGGTCCTCAAAAAGGCTATTGAAGACTTTGAACGAAAAAATTATGGTGAAGGCACCGTTTTTTCTCTCTTCGATACCGCAGATAAGATGTACCGGAGCGCAGTGCTTATGGAAATATTTGAAAAAGAATATTCGTTTGTGCTGACAACCGGAAAGATTGTTTTCAATATCGATTATCGTGAGCAGAAGAAAATTGACGTCAAAGAAGACCTCAACCATGCCTATCTTCTGTTCAGTGAAGCGAGACACGAAGTAAAGGACTACATAGAAATACTGAAGGAATACAGAAAAACCGATCAGAACCTGCGACTCACGGTTCACCAAAAAACTTCCATACTGGAATCACTCAACAAGAAAAGGTCAATCGCGAGCAGAAATGCCCGGCAAAGAATCTCGGATGCGATGAAGGCAATCCATAACACCCTCTCAACGATTATCGACGATTACAACTCCTCGAAACGACTTCTTGAAAATGCTGAAGAAACCCTTGCCTTCAATGAAAAGCTCGACGGACCGAAAAAATTGAACAACAAGAAAGTTATTGAAGCCGTTGTCGATGTGTTTCTTTTTGCATCAACGTGCGCCTTTCTTCTTATCTACGGAGAACTGGCGGGCAGCGGGCTTACCATCGAAACACATGCATCGGAAAAAGAGCCAAGCGGTACATAGGAACCCAATCCCATTTCCCTTTTCCTCGATACAACAGTTCACTGCATATGTGCACGAAAGAGAAAGCGTTGATTTTTTAGATAAATAGATTACTTTTGTGGTACTAAAAACCAGGAGAGGGGTTCAGCCATGGGCGGGTTCGCAAGCGATAATAATGCAGGAATCCATCCGGATATCATGAAAGCCATTGCAGAAGCAAACAGCGGACACTGCATAGGCTATGGAGACGACACGTATACTGAATCTACATTGCAGAAGATGAAGGAAGTTTTCGGCCCTCAGAGTGATACCTTCTTCGTTTTGACTGGGACCGCAGCAAATGTGCTCGGTATCAGAGCATTTCTCAAACCCTATCAGTCCGTGCTATGTGCTTCCTCGTCCCACCTGAATGTCGACGAATGTGGTGCTCCGGAAAACATTGCCGGCTGCAAGCTGATGGAGATACCCTCTGAGAACGGTAAACTCTTTCCTGAATCACTAAAACCGTTTCTCGAAGTTGTCGGTAACGAGCACCATGCACAGCCGGGCGCTGTATCGATCACCCAGTCAACCGAACTGGGGACCGTATACACCGTTGAAGAGATAGCGGCGCTCTCCACATTTGCGCATAACCACAATATGATTCTTCATATGGACGGAGCCCGAATCAGTAATGCAGCAGCACATCTGGGCATCCGGTTCAGAGATATTACAGTTGAGGCGGGGGTAGACGTACTTTCCTTTGGCGGCACAAAAAACGGTATGATGATAGGTGAAGCGGTTGTCATCTTCAATCAGGAGGGGGCTGAAAACTTTAAATATATCCGTAAGCAGGGCATGCAGCTCCTGTCAAAAATGCGCTTCATATCGGCTCAGTTTACGGCTTTTTTCGATGGTGATCTCTGGCTCAAAAATGCAAAGCATGCAAATTATATGGCGAAACTGCTCTCAGATGGGATTAGGGATATACCCGGATGCCGAATAACGCAGAAGGTTGAGGCGAACGCCGTGTTCGTCAAACTCCCTTCTCATAGTATTGATGAGCTTAAAAAAAGATACTTCTTTTACACATGGGACACTGGAAATCATATAATCAGGTTGATGACCTCTTTCGATACAACAGAAAACGATGTAACCGGTCTGCTCCATGCACTGAAAGAGTCTACAGGAATGCGGGATGGATAAAAATGAGTACACCTGAAAAACCGAAGGTGAACGAACAGCTGCAGGAGCTTTCCCTCCTCTTTGAAATAAGCCGCATTCTCGATTCAAGCATGGACCTGCGGGATGTGGTACGGCCGGTGCTCCAGGTGATTGCGCGACATACAAATATCATACGGGGTGTCATTACCCTTCTCAACAGAAAAACGGGAGAGATTTCAATCGAATCCGCAGTCGGGCTTTCAACACACCAGCAGAAAAAAGGGCGCTATAAACTCGGAGAGGGGATAATCGGCAGAGTCGTACAGACGGGTAAACCGGTGATATTGCCCAGGATATCCGATGAGCCGCTTTTTCTCGATAAAACAGGTGCCCGTGAAAATACCGACCTCAGAGAGCTCTCTTACATATGCGTTCCCATTAAACTCGAAAACGAGATAATCGGGGCACTCAGCGCCGATCGGCTCTACTCCATGGAATTCTCCCTGGAAGATGATGTTCGTCTTTTTTCTATCATCGGTTCAATGATATCCCAGGCAGTTAAACTCCGACAGCAGGCTACCGAGGAGCGTCAGAGGCTGCTTGAAGAGAACATCAGACTGCAGGAAGAACTGAAAGACCGGTTCAAACCTGCAAATATTATCGGAAACTCAAGTGAAATACAGGAGGTGTTCAACTTAATACCGCAGGTTGCAAAGAGCGATACCACGGTACTTATACGGGGTGAGAGCGGGACCGGAAAAGAGCTCATCGCACATGCCATACACTACGAGAGCAACAGGTCAACCAGACCCTTTATCAAGGTCAACTGCGCGGCGCTACCGGAAACAATAATAGAGAGTGAGCTGTTCGGTCATGAAAAAGGATCGTTCACCGGCGCAATTTCGGCACGAAAGGGGCGTTTTGAGCTTGCACACGGCGGGACTTTATTCCTTGACGAGATAGGAGACCTGAGTCCGGCAACACAGATAAAGCTCCTTCGCGTGCTTCAGGAGAAGGAGTTCGAACGTGTAGGCGGTACCAGCACCATCAAAATCGACGTCCGAATCATCACCGCCACGAACAGAGACCTGGAAAAGCTCATGTCGGAAAACCAATTCAGGGAAGATCTCTACTACCGGCTCAATGTATTTCCCATACATATTCCTCCATTACGGGAGCGGAAAACCGACATTCTGCTTCTGGCTGATTTTTTTGTTGAAAAGTACAGCATGGCCGACCATAAAAACGTACGGCGTGTATCCACACCTGCAATAGATATGCTCATGACCTATCACTGGCCTGGAAATGTGCGCGAGCTTGAAAACTGCATGGAGCGCGCGGTGCTCTTGAGCAACGACGATGTGATCCACGGTCACCACCTCCCTCCCACTCTGCAGACAGCAGAGGCGAGCGGCACCACCATAAACCGCACTCTCAGGGAAACACTCGACAGTATCGAAAAGGAAACCATTCAGGATGTGCTGAAATCATCGCGGGGTAATGCTGCAAAAGCTGCGCGTGCGCTCGGCCTCACTGAGCGGCAGATGGGTCTCCGGGTAAAAAAATACGGCATAAACCCCGGACGATTTCATACATCCTAAAAACCCGTGATTATTATAACCAGGTTTTAAAAAATTGATGCGACATATTTATAAAAATGCGCGAGATATTGGGATACATAAATGTAGGATTCATGGATAAACAGCTACATAAATGTAGTATTGTTACTGCTTTTCCCACGTCTCCATACAACAAAACCTTAGCTTATCTTTTATGCATCAATAAGTTATAATAATTTTATTTTATTGGCATTTATTTTGCTGATAATAAAACAATGGGAGATAGATACTATGAAGCTCGTCGTTGCCTGTATACAACCGCATAAATTTAACGATGTTAAACAGGAGCTATCCGACGTTACCGCGCCCTGTGCGTATATTGAACCGTGGGCGGCCCTCATCATTGGAGCAGTCGGCGGTATTTTGGTTGTTCTCGGCGTTATTTTTCTCGACAAACTTAAAATAGATGACCCGGTCGGCGCAGTTCCGGTGCATGGTTTTAACGGTATCTGGGGAATACTCTCCGTCGGGCTTTTCGGCCGGGAGTCGCTCGGACTTTCGCACGATGGACTGTCGCGACGCAGCTAAGGCGGCACATGGGTGGCATATCCCGCCAGGAACGTACGTCACTTTAAATGGATAAACCCATATTTCAGGAGGAAGTTAGATGAAAGATTTTGAACAGGTCATGAAGATAGTAAAAGAAAATGATGTGAAATTCGTCCGGTTCTGGTTTACCGATGTTCTCGGGTTTCTTAAAAGTTTTGCCATTACTATTGACGAGTTGGAGGGCGCTCTTGAGGAAGGGATGGGATTCGACGGGTCTTCCATAGAAGGATATGCGCGTATTGAAGAGAGCGATATGATGGCCAAACCAGATCCGTCGACATTCACCATCCTTCCGTTCAAGGGTAGCGATAATGCAGTTGAAGCGTTCATGTTTTGCGACATTCTAGAACCCCACGGAAGTCCCTATGCAGGAGATCCCAGGTGGGCGTTGAAAAAAAATCTTAAAAAGGCTCAGGACTTAGACTACACCCTCTATGTGGGCCCTGAGCTCGAATATTTCTACTTTAAGGACAGCTCTACGAAAATTGAGCCGCTCGATTCAGGCGGGTACTTCGAGCTTACACCCTCGGATGTGGCCATCAACCTGAGAAACGAGACGATTCTCGCGCTTCAGAAAATGGGTATTGCCGTTGAGTTCAGTCATCACGAGGTTGCGCCCAGCCAGCACGAAATCGACCTGAAGTACACTGATGCCATGCGAATGGCGGATCAGGCGATGACGTACCGGCTTACCGTAAAGGAGGTCGCTATGAATCACGGCGTCTACGCATCGTTTATGCCGAAACCGCTTTTCGGGGAAAACGGGAGCGGAATGCACACCCATCAGTCGCTTTTCAAGGGTAATAAAAATGCGTTCTTCGACCCGAATGATCAGTACCACCTATCAAAAACGGCAAAATCATACATAGCGGGCCTTTTAAAATACGCTCGGGAAGTTTGCCTGGTCGTTGCACAGTGGGTAAACTCCTACAAACGGCTCGTCCCGGGGTACGAAGCTCCGGTGTATGTTTCCTGGGGGCAGAGAAACAGGTCTGCCCTCGTCAGGGTGCCGATGTACAAAGTCGGAAAAGAAAAGGCCACGCGCGCCGAATTTCGATGCCCGGATCCGGCATGCAATCCGTATCTTGCTTTTTCTGTTATGCTCGCCGCAGGTCTCAAGGGTATAGAGGAGGATATGGAACTTCCTGACCCGGTGGAAGAGGACATATTTCATATGAGTGAAGCACAGAGGGCAAAACGTGGTATTGCATCTCTGCCCGGCAGTCTCGGCGAAGCGATAAACGTGACTGAAAAAAGCGACCTTGTACGGGATGCCCTGGGCGATCATATATTCGAAAAGTTTATCGAAAACAAGAAGCTTGAATGGGACAACTACCGGATACATGTCAGCGAGTACGAAGTCAAAACGTACCTTCCTGTTCTGTAAGAGCACATACTATTTACTGGTGTTCGCAGATCAATGGTGGCGAACTTGAGCATCGCCGTTATTCCTGGCATGGTTTTTTACTGGCAAGGAACAGCGCAATGCTGTATAATCCTCAATAAGCGGTACAGTTAGTTTTTCATGCGGCAGTCGGTTAAAGGTGCAGCAGATGGAAGTAAAATCTTCCAGAATTCTACTCGTCGAGGATGATAAGGATCATGCGGAACTTATCGCGCATGCGCTGCAGACTTCATCCTACGGATATATACTGCATGTGACCGGAAGTTTGTCAGAAGCGCTTTCAGAAATCGTTGATTTCAATCCACAACTTATTATAGCGGATGCCCTTCTGTCCGATGGAAAGGGATCTCAGCTCGCGGTTGAGCCTCACATAAAAAGTGCAAGGATACCCATTATCATCATTTCGAGCCAGGGCGGTGAAATCATTGAAGAGGAGGCGAAAAAGGCAGGCGTATGCCAGTACGTCGTTAAAACTGAAAGAACAATCTCCGAAATACCAGACATTGCGGCCCAGGTCTTACATATCGTGACAGTTTGAAATCAAAACATGAATACAGTGCTAATACCAAAAGAATCGATCGGTTCGTTCTTGCCTGTCTCGTCATCGTAGCGGAAGGTTCTATTAAGGTTGCCCGAAATGGCAAACCCGGGTGCCAGTTCGTAGTAGACTTCAGCCTTTAAAACCGTATTTTCGTCAAAGGGTTCATCAAGCACATTTTCAAGCTGAGCATTTCTATCGTAGGAGAGGCTGCCGAACACCTTCGGAATAAGGCCGCGGTTCACATTCACATAGGCTCTGCCCTTTTGTACGGTCTCACTGCTGCTTCCGGTGTACCTTTCGTAACTTTCATATCCGAGACCCAGCTCGAGCTTTTTAAAGAGCTCTACATCGCCGCTCAAATAGAATCCCGAAGATGTCGATTTCTCGTATCCCGGATCGTTCTGAGCAAAAATAAGGTTGATCAGTTGTTGCTGATACTCGAGTCTCCGGTTTTCCCATAGAGAGTTTATGAGCCCTGGTTCATAATAATCGAATATGTACCGGTACTCGAATCGGTACCCGAAAATCTTAACAACCCGTCCGGTAACGCCTGCTGCGGTGCCGAGGCCTCTGAGAAACGAGATTTCTCCTTCCTTTGCATAGTCTGTTACCTGCAGTGCAGGAGGAATCTCCTTGTAAGAATATCCAATCTTGGCTGCATCCACATAGAGCTTCAAAGCAAACATATCGAGGTTTAAAACCGGCAGTTCCGTATCGGCGCCGAATATAAAAATATGGGGAAGCTGGTCTTTGTTCTCCGTCGCTTCACCGAAAGGCCCGACTGGCCACGTTTCATGTGAGGGATCGGGTCTGTCATGAACAGCACTGACTCCAAAGGCGAGCGGAAACTTTTGTCCTGCAGGCCTGACATATACTCGACCACCGTAGAGCTCGAATCTGGATAAATCAGAAATCATAGACTCCAGGCCCCATGTATCCCTATCGATATTGAACTGCAATCCGGTTGCAAGTTCTTCAGGGAAATATGGAATATTGGTATAATTATCAACGATGAAACCGTGTCCGAGGTTGAAATCGTCTATACCGCCTACTTTCACGTACAGCGGGTCCCCCGGATGACCCCAGCGGATGTAGTAAAATTTTATGAGCAGGTCGTGAATGCTGTCCTCGAAGTCGGTAAAATCCCACTCATCGTGATTCTCCCACTGATCAAAGCCGAACAACCCCACATCGGGTGAGAAGATCGCTGGCAGAAACAATCCCACCCCAAGTTTACCCACCGACAGTTCGGGGGTAAATACCCAACGGGCATAAACGCTATCGCCGATAGTCACTGTACCGATGTAAGCATTCAAGCTGAGATAATTCCAAACTCCTCCCTTTTGCTTTTCTTTCTTTTGCTGGAGAGGCCTCGGCTCCGAAGGCGCCGAGGCTTCAGCCTGTGCAGTTTCTTCTGTAAACTTATCAAGCTCATTCTGCCAGTTATTCCGGACATCCTCCGGAATCTGTGAAACAGGCTCCGGAATCCCGTCAGGCAGAACCGCACTCATCTGTCCCTGTTCGATAACGAGTGGCTCAAAGCTATTTTTAACACTACTCAGTGTCACGGACCCCTCGAAAGTCAACACCTGCGCTACAGCACCATCGTATTGAACACCAAATGAAGTGCCGCGCACACCGGCAAGCGCCGTGCCTGATTTTATCTCAAAGACAGAATCGGGGGTTAAAAGTTTCTGCACCTTTGCCCGCACACGGCCGAAAATAAGGCTGAAACGCTCTTTTTTCTTTCCTGAATCACCGGTATAGAGCTGTTCATCGAGCCTGAACACGGAAGAACTCGATATCTTGACTGTGCTGCCGTCTGCAAGTGTTATCTCGCAGAGCGCCTCTTTGCCTGTTCGAAGAATGGTGTCTGTGGGGAGCTCCATTTCAAGCTCCGCAATCTCAAAATCCTCTATTTCATTATCCGGAGTTATATCGACATCGACGCTTCCTGCCATATAGGATAAATACGCGGGCGCTTCGGGAAGGTTTTCGCCCTCCTGTGCAAATGCCGTTACACCACCGGATAAAACGGCAATCGTCAGTATAACAATTGCCCCTTTGAGAGTCACTTGAAAACTCAGCATATGACCTTCTCCTTTAATTATCGATACCCGATAATTTAAAACCGTTTACAGAAAGATCATCTACCACAGGACACATACCCCCTTTTTTTTATCCGGATGCTTTGCGTCCGGATAATGTCGAAGATGCTGAAAGTACCGCTCACCGGCGGCATTAAAACGAAAATTGCGTCTCAACGAGGGTTTGATTCGCTGATTTCCCTGACGGCGTATAACTCCTTTGCTGAATAAAGACGATTTTCGCAAACCTCGTTATCTTATACCCGACCTTCAGTTGAAACAGGCTGTCGTTGAGACTAAAAAAATCACCAAAATCGTCAACGTCTTTTTTATCGTACGTAATCCCTGCTTCGAGTTTCGCAAGCGCATTTTCCTGCGTTGCGATGCCGGTACGAATTCTCGGGCCTGGTTCATCGTTGAAACCGTCATCCCAGGTAAAATAAACTGAAAAAAGATTCAAAATCCTGATGTCCGTACCTATAAGATACCCCATATAGAAATCTGTTACTGCATTGAGGCTGTCGTATTTGAAAGCCCTGTCTTTTTCATACCAGGGATCAAAATAGTTTACAACAAACTCTTTACCCAGAAATCTGAGCTGTGCAATAAGCTTGAACCAGTTATACCTGTACGTACTCCCTAAAACAGTGCCGTTTCCCTTGCCGCCTATTTTTGCCCAGTCCGCATAGGTTATCAGTGACATATCACCCCTGTCGAACAGGGGAAGCTCTGAGTCGAGCCCGTACACAATAACCGTATTGCTCGCCGGATTGTCATGCGGCGGACCGTAATCCTCAGAGGTCGTGTCTTCCTGGGGATCAGTATCCACAACAAGTGACGCACCAAGCTTTAAATCCTTTATTATTGGAGTCGAGAGTGCATACAGTGGTCTCGCGTAGAACCGGAAGCCTATAATGTCCCAATCGAGAACATCATCCACCACCGATTCGAATCCGATGACAGGAAAATTGAAAATCCCGCCGTCAATATCGAAGTTCAATCCGAGCTGAAGGACCTGTGGGTAGAACAGGGTATTAGAAAATCCTTCCATGATTGTTCCATGCCCGAGCGTATAGTTTGTGATAGCGCCGATTCTGCCATACAGAGGATCCCCTTTATGCGCATACCTCAGATAATAGAGTTTATATACATAATCCGAGAGTGTCGTCCAGGTATCGGCATTTCCATCATTATCAAGGTCACGCAGATGAAAATTACCATCCAATTCGAAGGTAAAGTTCAGCCCCAGGCCCCATTTACCGTAGCTGAATTCCGGTATGAAACTGAACTTCTGAAACGTAATCTGATCGCCATTTGAGTCCTCATAACTGGAAAGCCCTATGCCAATGTTCATATCAAACCCGAATTCAGGTTTCTGGGATTGCGGGTTGTCACTCCCCCCATCTTCGTTCTCACCGGCAAAAAGGAGTGCCGATGTAAAAAGCATAACCATAACGAACACTATTTTCTTCACCATATAGCCCTCCGCCCGTATATACACTTTAATTATAACACATACCGATTCGTTTTTCAAAAAACAGGACATGTCCCCGGTTCTTCATATTTTCAGATGTGTCTTCGATAATCCTCTTTATACAGCCGGGTATATCATTACCCTCTCCGCATGACTAAAAAGTTATGACCTTGCGGCCTTCTTTGAGATAGGATGTCAGCGGTGTTCCCATATATTTCACATCAATATCCATATTTTCGAGATTCTCTGAAACACCATACATATCCGCGCATGCCTTGCATGTCTCGAGAACAACACCCGCGGACTTCATCCGTGCCAGATATTCCTGGAGTTCGGTATCTTCACTCAGCAGCCTGGCGGAAGGACCCCAGATAACCAGCACTACATCCTCCCACCAGCCCTTCAGTTTCGCATTCACTGCATACATAAATACCATCTTCAGTGCCACGTCTCTGTCGCCGCTGCTCCATACAATGACGAGGCTATCCTCTGTTTTTGCCATGCTTTTCTCCTCTTTAATTTTAGTTTTTTTTAAAGAAAGGGGCATAATCCAAATCTGTTGTGTTTAATAGTACCACAGCGCAGCAGGTAGGCACAACAAAGAACTTCAATGGGCCTGGCTGTTTTTTACCCCGCAGTGCTGTACCTGATTTACACTTTTCGCGCTTCACGCGAAATAGAGGGTTTTAAAAAAGAACTTTTAAGGATATTCCGAACTCAAACCCCATGGAGGGAAGAATATTTCCCTCCGGTGCATTGGGAAGCACCTTTTCTTCTATGCCGATAACAGACTTTGCATTCATACCGAACAGGACATTCTCTGTCATTCGATAATCCGAAGTATGTTCAAGGGTCAGTCTGAAAGGGATATTGCTGAAGCTGGCCGCCTTTTCCCTGTCCGTAAAGGTATAGATGTTCTCGAGTTTTACACTCTCGGCGTTCTGCACCGATGCCTCGTAATCGAGACTTTTCGTCACTGAAGTGAAAAGCGGCCTTCCGGTAAGCAGGTACTCCCAGAGGTACTGAAAGGTTACAGCGCTCGACACGGAATCGCTGTCGGGCATTTCAGCGACACTTATTTCTCCCGATGGGTCGTCGGGAAAGAGGTACATCTTACTGCTGCCGATTTTCTGCCTCTGCAGGGTGTAAGTAATCTCGTGATCAAGCGTTATGCCGCTGTGCTCGCTCTTCAGCCTGGTGTAGGATGCCCCTATTTCAAAGGTGTGAGCAATAACTTTGGTTGCATAGTTTCTTTCCGTCGAATAGTTGAGTGAAACATCGAGCTCTTTTTTATACAATCCTTCGGGCCGCTTGAAGCAAATGTTGTTGGTTGTGGATGTACTGAATGTCCTTGTCTGCTGGTATGTTTCTCCGTCACGCTGTGTTTCCCCGTCGATTGAAAGACCTACGTATACCGGGATGTACCATTTCTCGTACTCGAGAGATGTATCGAGATTATAGACATTCGACAGCGTATTCATTGCAGTCCCCGCGATGCTCGTCGAATCACTGAAAAGATCGACCGCCGTGTAATCCTTTTTTCTTCCGAGGCCTTTTATCGGGTTTATATAGTAGAAGGGAGGCATGAACAGGTATGCGTAGCTTGAGAGAAGAATATCCCCCTCGGTCAGGCTGGTCGCGGCAATCTGATAATCACCTGTGAATGCACGCTCCATCGCCGGTGTGATTTGCACGCGTTGGTCGCCGAGTAAGTAGAAGGGGAACTCCAGATGTATGCTGTCTGTAAAAGCCGTATCCCGCGCCGAACCGGCACGCTGAAAGTTCTGTTCCGTAATCTCATTATCAAAGGAGGAGAAAAATCCAACGGATTTCTCCAGAGGAATCTCGGCACCGACACCGTATGTATCGGTTTTCAATGCCAGTCGTCCTCCCTCGAGGTTATCGTCAGGCGGTCTGAACAGCCTGCTCAGCTTGTAGGAATAGGAATCAAGCCACTCTCCGGTACGTGGAGCATACTCGCCGTCATACTCGACATCCCTGCTCATATACGTCGATACCTGATTGCTCTTCCAACTGTAGTTAATATCGAGCGACTCTATCTGGTTAAGGGTCGCTTCCTCCGTTTCGGAGGGCTGGAGGCTCAATTCAGGGACAACGATAGAGGTATCGTTGTCGACCCAGTTCCTGCTGAATGTAAATGACTGGGAAAGACCGAATGGAAGATCGTAGCTCTGTTTGAACCAGAGCGTTTCGTTGTACTCTGTGCTGTCCTCGTGCCGGTAGTCGGTTTTTGTCAGTTCGATGTCCTTCGTGTTCGTCACTATGCGATCGAAAGAATGTTCGAGCACCGGTATATAACTTTTTTCAAAATCAAGCTTCACCGAGTGCGACTGCTTCAAAACCGATCCGTCCATATCGAGGTTTTCGGGGAGCTTCTCCTCGTTTCTCTTCGGACGAATATTCTCCCTGCTCAGATATACACTGGTATTCAGATACTGAAAGAAATCCGATCCAAAACTCCCGGAATATGTATCGCTCTGATCATCGATTGCATCGTAGAAATACCCCTCGCGCCGTTCATACCCCAGCGACACAAACGGATTGCTTACAAGTGCGAATCCTCCCAACAGCAGTGCGTCTCCTCTGTATCCGAGTGTACCCTCTGTATAGAACGCCTTGTCCCAGTAGCCCCTGCTGCCGGCGAGATGCCATTCGTCGAGCCAGATCTCGAACGGACTTGTTTTAGGAATGCCGGTTATATCCCCGGTTTCAGCTTTTAGACCGAATGTCACCTTTGAGACGCGTTTCAGGATGTTCAAACTGCCGGTCTGTATCATGCCTCCCACGGACTGACCGTTCAGGCTCACGGGATACCCCTCAGTCAGATCCACAGTAATCGTATTCCATCCCTGCATCATCCCGCTTCCCGGTATATCCACGGCGAGGCTTTCATTATCACTGCTCAAAAAGGTGAGGGTAAAATCCATCTGCGGGGGTACCGACTGGTCCGGGGGCAGGTACAGGTACAAGTTGAATTCACGATAAAACGAAAAATTTCGAGGTGTGGGGAAGGCCCTGGATATACTCGCCTCTTCTCCCTGCGAAAGAGACTGGTCTGTGGTAAAATACACCCGCAGTACTTTCTCCACAAGTTCATTCCTGTATCTATATGATGCATTCCCATGAAGGTTTTCATAGAGGCCGGGAAAAGTATCGGAAAAGGCATTCTCTTTTACCTCCGGGTCTTCATCGACGGACACCTCGCTGATATTGAGATATTCGGGGCTGTTGTTCTGAATATCGGAGCCGGAAAACCATATCCGGTTTATGAGCAGCTTACCGGAGGCATTCTGACTGAGGGGGGAATCCCCGGTCGTAACAGTGATTCTCAAAACGGCAGGTGACGAAAAAATGTCGGGATAGCTTTCAGCAAGGTCGAGTATATCGAGAGACACAAAACTCCAGCCGCTGCTCCCGATCCCGAGGTCTGCGGCATACGGCCTGCTCTCTCCCTTGATGACTGCCCCGACCTCACTCCCGGTATTTAAAACACCGTCGTTATTCAGGTCCTCGGAATCTATCCGTCCGTTGCTCTTCCCTTCCCTGTCTGTTCCGATTACCGTTTGCTGTCCGCCGAACGGAGTTATGGAGAATCCCCTGTCATTGATCGAACTCTCCCCGTCCAGGATGTCGTTGGCATTAATATCTTCATCATATGTCTGCAACAGCTCGACGTATACGTGTATATCGCTCCCTGCGATGTCCTGGCCGCTCAAAAGGAGGTTCAATCGCTCGAAATCTGAAAAATTCTGTCCCCCGACCGCTTTTGACACAGTGACGTAGGGGGTCGTGCTCCCTGCAGAAAAGCTGTACTCGATAACGAGAGAGCTGTCCGCTCCCCCTGTGGGCTTGTCCGCCGTATTGTAGGGGCCCGCCTTCTCGCTGTATGAAAACACGTTACCGGACGGTATGTCCCAGGAGAGCCTCTGCAGCACATCCCCCCCGAGAATAGTTTCCTTCCAGTAATTCTTATAGAGCACGTTCCCTCTCGTGTCCAAAGAAAGAAAGAACGGATCTTTTTGTAAAATCGACGACCTGCTGCCGAGCATCCAGTTCTCATCTGTCAAGTCGATATCGGTAAACACATCTCCCTTCTCCATGTCCGCAACCACCGCCTTGCCGTAGACATTCTGATTAGAACGGGAGACCGCCGCTTCACCATTCAATTCGGTATACAGGCCGGTTTCATCCTCTTTAACGGCGCCGAGCTTCAGCGACATCCGGGTGCTGTTAACCAGTGCGCTGGACGGCTCTTTTCCGACTTCGGGAGCCTCCCTCCCCTTTACCCCGGTTTCATAGGCCGTGACGTTGCGCGCGAGAAAGGGACCGGCATCGTAGGTGAGCCCGATTGCCGAAAAAAGGCTCATATCCCCGCTGCCGAGCATCGTGTACCGGTAGTGAATCGCGACTGCTGAGGAAGGCTTGATAACGCCTTCCGAGAAAGTCACGAAGCCGAGATCATAGTCCACCGTATAGTACTGAGGATCAAGCACATTGCCGTTTATCGTAACCTCCACGCTGCCCGGTACGAGATTGAAATCCAGAAAGTAGCCCTCGGTGCTATAGCTGTAGGAAATCTCTATGGTATTCACGGAATTTTCCGGCGGAGGGACTGCTGTGCCGCCGTATACGGGGTTATCGGGAGCAAATGGATTGAGGGCGTGTACAGGATCGGTATAGGGGTACTCTCCCGGAAATGGCCGGGGGTAAAAAGCTCCTGAGTTATCGTTAAAGTTGAAAAAGATTGCGCCGTGATCGGTATCGATCTCATACTGTGAAAGAAGGTCGTTGTAGTTATCATTTACTCCCTTGTTGGAGGTGTACAAGAGCTGAATGCCAATATTATAGAGCACGGCACCCTCATACTCCTCGAGAAGATAGCCGTTTTTCAGCTCCCAGTAGCTGTTGAACGCATTCTTCTTCAGATAGAGATATTTACCGCCCGCATCGAAGTAATCGGGAAAATCGGGAAAGTCGGTACTGTTGAAATTCTTGCGAACACCGCCTGTATCGATGATCGCCTGCGTCCCAAGTGATGAATCACCGACTGCAGTCCCGTTTTTCTCGTAATAGACAATAAGCTCCTCATTGTATGCAAGGGCATCGTTCAGGTATATGCGGCCGTTCGAATTGTCGAAATCGTAATCTATGCCCCTGCTCATGAGCCTGAATTTTTTCCCGTCGACTATGATGTCTTCACCACTGCTCGTCGATCGGTACAGCTCAAGCGAGCCGGTGTCGATCTGCGTATCCGGAAGAAAGAAAAACTTCCCTGTCGCGTACTCCACATCGAGCGCATCCATTACAACGCTGTTCTTCGAGCCTGTAAACTCCTTTGTTCCTTCATACGCGACGTTGTACCGCAGAAGTCCCTCGACCGTGAAGTTTCCCCTGCCGGCACGGGCGCGAACCCCGAATGAATCCTGATTGCCCTCGTCAATGGGAATATATCGCGTATCCTCGATGGAAAGCTCCTTGTTCCCGACAGAAACCTCCTTTACGAACTCATCATCCTTCCCGAGATAGGCGACATGGTATATGTTTTTCTCTTCTCCCAGGTTCTCCTTTTTTCTCTCCGAATCGTAATCGAACTCAACGTAGAACCGATCGCCTATCGTTCCCGTGAGGAGAATACGCTCGATAAGATCCAGGTTGAGATTTTCATCGATTCCCTGGGCTCCTGCACCGACAACCGTTCCCTTCTTCAATGTAAATTTCTTGCCATAGCCGAGATTGAGATCGATTTCTCCCTCGAGATTGAGTCCCTCGCCGGCGTCCGTGCCTACTGTATTCGTCACGTATTGATCGGCATTCGTGGGATCGTCACTGAAATCGGACATCTCGATGGAGTACAGGGTGTGCTGTTGTATCATGAGGGGGTAGAAGTTGCGATAGTACTTCCCGTAGAGGAGGCTCTGGTAATCCTCTAAAATAAACTGGGCCGATGCGGTAAACGGAATGGCGCATAAAAAAAGGATGTAAAATACTTGTCTTCCAGCTTTTTTCCTATTCACTTAACTGGTCATATATCTGGCGGGCAAGCCCAATCTGATCGGTTTTCGCCATGAGTTTTGCGTATTCATCGTATAACATATCACTAAAAATATCTTTCGCAATACTTTTGCCGAAGAAATCATTTTCGTGAATCGTTTCTCTCATGGACTTGAGCATGATACCGGTGAAAAGAGCTTCCATGTCCCGGCATACCGATAGAAGCTTTTTATCAACAGGCTTCTTCCCTTTTAAACCGGTTTCAATGCCTTTTTCTGTGGGCACCGTCTTACCGGTTTCCGATGGCTTATGTGAAGCAGCCATCCCTGGAAAACGCCGCATTGTATTCATATCGTCTGTTTTGAGTATGTCTCTGAAAATATCGAGGAAGGCAGGCCCCTCATCTGTACTGTTTACATCAATAACGCCCTGCAGGTTGGTCTGCAGCATTCGTTCAACACCGGGAATAGTCATGGCTGAATTACTCATTTAATGAAATACCGATGATTACGTTCACCGGTTTTGCGCTTGAGCGCTCTAGCGCTTCAGCGCATTTGCCGTCGCGAGCATTGAATCGGATGTCGTAATCGCCTTCGAGTTCAGCTCATAGGCACGCTGAGCGACAATCATGTTTACCATTTCCTCGACGATCTGCACATTCGACATTTCAAGGAAGCCCTGCTGGAGTTTTCCCATGCCGGTAAACCCGGGTCTTCCCTCGATGGGTTGACCGGAAGCAGAGGTGACCTTTACCAGGTTCTGGCCGATATTCTTGAGACCTGCCGGATTGACGAACCGGTACACATTGATCTGCCCAACCTCGACCGGCGTATCGTTGCCGGCGACCTTTACCGTTACAAGACCGTCCTGGCTTATGGATATATCCGAGTATACAAACCCCTGCGGCATTATTATCTCGGGACTGAGTTTGAACCCGTTGCTGTTTACGATCTGACCGTTCGCGTCCATTTTAAATGTACCGTCGCGGGTGTACCCGAAGCTGCCGTCGTAGAGCTGGACGCGGAAAAACCCTTCCCCCTCGACCGCAAGATCGAGTATATTGCCCGTGTTCTGCAGACTTCCCTGCGTGTACATCTTCTGCGTAGCAGCCGGCCGCACCCCATGGCCGACCTGAATACCGGTCGGGACAAGCGTATCCCGGGTTGCCGGTGTCCCTGCAACGCGCAGTGTCTGGTACAGCAGATCCTCGAAATCAGGCCTGCCCTTCTTGTAACCGGCTGTGTTTACATTTGAAAGGTTATGGGCTATTGTATCGATATTGAACTGCTGCCCGATCATCCCGCTCGCTGCGGTCCACAGCGATCTCATCATGGTAGTATCCCCCTGTCTGGTATCTTATGCCTTTCCGACCTCGTTAATTACCCTGCCGAGTGCGGCATCATGGGCCTGAATCATCTTCTGATTTGCTTCATACGTTCGGTGCACTTCGATCAGGTTGACCATCTCGATTACCGGATTCACGTTTGACGCCTCTAAAAAGCCCTGACTCACCTTCGGACGATTCTGCTGGATGACAAATGCCGGCTCTGAGTGCTGAGTTGCCCTGTACAGGCTTTCACCCATCTTTTTTATATATCGAATCTTCGGAAAAGAGACGATTTTCAACCGGTCGAGCCGCACCGTTTGATTCCATTCGTTCTCCTCCATACTGACGAGCCGGGATGGATCACCGGTATATTCCGCGTTCTCGAATACAGTCCCGTCTTCATCGACAATGAAGTTGTTCTTCTTCAGCTGAATCGAGCCGTTTTCACCGAGCACCTTGTAACCGTCTTTCGTTACCAGAAACCCATCCCTGTCGACCAGGAAACTGCCGTTTCTCGTGTACCGCTCGCCCTCCGGGGTTTCTACGGCAATAAATCCTTCTCCCTCGAGCGCAAGATCAAAGACATTGTCTGTCTTTTTGAATGCGCCCTGTGTAAAGCGTGTATATACCTCGTTTACTTCGACTCCGGTTCCCATTTTGCCGATAACCGGCATAAGATCGTATGACCCGGGAGGAATGACACGCACGCCGTCGTCGTTGATCCTCCTGATAAGCATCTCCGGGAAGGCCTTCATGATCGTCGTATCCCGTTTGTAGGACGGTGTGTTGACATTAGCCAGATTATTCGAGAGCACATTGATGCGGTCCATCTGTGCAATCATGCCGGAAGCGCCGGTATACAGTCCTCGTACCATGTAGTATCCTTTCAAAAAGGCGGTTCACATACTGTATCGACCAAATTTAAATTTCTATAACGAGGAGTTCACCACTATTTCGGCCATTCAGCCGATCTTCCGCAATTTCCCAATTTGTGTTGCCGTTATATTTAATCGATACTATATTTGTGCGCGGGTTAGGGATGAATTTCAATTATTAAAACCCGACTGAGAATTCGACACAGGAGGAGAGATGGCGGAAATAACTCACACAACCGATGCGGACTTCGAAAAGGAAGTGTCCGATGCAGATAAATTGGTCGTCGTTGATTTATGGGCTGAGTGGTGTGGGCCATGCAGAATGATGGAGCCTGTGCTGGAGGAAATAGCGGAGGAGTACGAAAACCAGGTCAAGATTACAAAACTCAATATAGACCAGAACCAGGAAACGCCCCTCAGGTTCGGTGTCATGAATATTCCCACACTTCTTTTTTTCAAAGCAGGGCAGGAGGTGGACAGGGTCATCGGTGTATATCCGAAAAAACAGCTCAAGAAGAAAATCGAAGAACACATCTCCTGAAATGCCCTTCAGGGTAATACACTCTTTAGGGTGATACACTCTTCAGAGTGATACACCCTTCAGGGTGATACACCCTTCAGGGTGATACACTCTTCAGAAACGAGTGCATTCAACCTATCTTTTTGCGAGAAGACTCCTGAAGTCGAATTTTTCATCCAGAAATTTCGCCGGTGGGATGCGTATGCCTCGTTTGAGTATTTCCCCGAGTACGATAAGGTTCTCAACATTGCCGACGGCTGCCGCTGCTTGCAGTGATCGTCCTTTGAAATAACCGACCATAAAATCACCATTGATGTCGCCCCTTAAAACAGCATCAACACTTTCCGTATGCCCGATATACCGAATCACCCTGTCATACTGTTTCGTCCAGAAAAAGGGTATCTCCCGATATTCCCCTCGGAAACCCAACATGGACCGCGCTGCATGCTGCCCCTGCCGTTGGGCTTCAGCCCAGTGCTCTGTACGCCTCTTCTTCCCCGTTACCCAATCAGGCACAAGGGCTACATCACCGGCAGCATACACATCATCATTTTTAGTCTTGAAACGTTCGTCAACCGGAACTGCGTTGTTTTCGACGAGACCGGTCCCCTCGAGAAAGTAGACAGCCGGAATAATCCCTATGCCTGCTATGACCACTTCAGCAGACACCCTGCTTTCATCTGAAAGGAGAACCTCTCGTATATTGCTGTCCCCGAGGATCTCTTCAGGCGTAACGCCAAGATGAAACTGCACCCCATTCTTCTCGTGAAGATCTTTTATCATTCCACCGATTTCCTCACCGAACACGCGGGCAAGGGGGATTCCTTCCGAATCGATAACGTGGACCTCGAAATTTCCTGACCGTAGTGATGCAGCAGTCTCCAGGCCGATAAACCCAGCCCCGATTATTACAACCCTGTCCGTGCTTTTAAGTGCCGAAACAATTGCAGATGCATCTTTCGAGCTTCGTAAAAGAAAGAAATTCGGCAGCTCGACTCCGTAAATATTCGGTGTCCGGGGTATTCCGCCGGTGGCAATGAGGAGCTTGTCAAAATGCATTGTCTGCGAATTCACAAAAAATAGTATTTTCCGTGCGATATCCACATCCATGACTTTGTAATCGGAGAATATCTCTATTTTCAGATCTCTGTACACCCCTTCATCTTTTAGTAAAAGACTCTCCCGATCCATATCTCCGGATAGATACTCTTTTGAAAGAACCGTCCTGTCATACGGCAGGTCAGGATCTTCCGAAACGAGTACAACTCTTCCGTCGAAGCCCTCTTTTCTCAGCGTAAGCGCAGCGGCACTTCCCGCGGCGCCGCTCCCGATTATTACAAATGTCCCTTTGTCGGTCTTTACCTCCACAGGCTCCCGTTCCGCTTCAGCCTTTTTTACATACACCGTCTTGTCTTCAACCTTCACGAGATACCTGGAAAGATCATCGAGGGCCGGCGGCAGAATCATCCGTCCGCTCGTAACATTGAATGCCGCAGTGTGCCATGGACAGGTAAGAATATCGTCTATTAAAACACCTTCTTCGAGGGGAGCACCGTGATGAGGGCACCTCGCGCCGGACGCATATATCTTTCCGTCGATTCCAACCAGTAGAATATGTCTTTTCCCGAGCGTGAAGGTGCGCGGCACGCCATCTTCAAGCTCTTTTTCTTCAACCACCTTTTTCCAGCCCGAGTCTCCCATCTATTTTCTCCCTGGTAAAAAAATATACCAACCCCTGAGCCAGGATTAATAACTGTGATTGCAGTCATCGACAACTATCGGAACGATCATCGGTGAACGAGCCGTTTCCAATCGAAAAAACCGTTTCAGCGCATGAACGGCATCGTCTGTAACGGTATCAAAATCGATATTCCTGCTTCTTTCGTATCTTTTTAATACATCGGATACTACCTTTTTTGCCCTTGTTCGGATATCCTCGTGTTCGAGGAAGTCTAAAAAACCACGGGAGATTATATCCGGTTGGGCACCCTCCTGTCCAATTCGCTTCAGGGGCAAAATAGCAATAACGATCCCGTCCTCTGATAGTTTATTTCTATCCTTTAGTACCGTCTTTTTAACTTCCCCGACAGTCTTGCCCGAAATATAAATGTGCTGCGCGGGCACTTTCCCCGTAATCCTGATATCATCACTGCTGATCGTGATCACATCCCCATCCTCAGCCAATAAGATCCTCTTCCTGTCGATACCCATTTCCCGTGCAAGATTAGAATGCTGGATAAGATGCCTGAACTCACCGTGTATCGGCAGAAAATACCGGGGTTTCGTTATGGCAAGCATAAGCTTCAGCTCTTCACGCGAAGCATGCCCCGATACGTGCAGATCTTCAAAACCCTCATAATATACCTGCGCTCCCTTTTTAAAAAGGGTGTTCACAATCCGCGTCACCGTCATTTCATTTCCCGGGATAATCGATGCGGAAAGAATGACCGTGTCGCCTGGTTCTATGTCGATCAACGGGTGCCTGCTGTTCACGATTCGCGAGAGCGCCGACATAGGTTCGCCCTGTGAACCGGTTGTCAAAACAACGATCCGGTTTTTCCTGTAGCTTCTGATGCGGTCTGATGGAAAGAGCATATCCGGTTGAAAATCCAGGTAGCCGAGATCCTTCGCCATTGATATATTCTTTTCCATACTTCTTCCAAGGACTGTAACCTTTTTCCCTGCACGTTTACATACGTTGAATATCTGTTGAATGCGGTGCACATTCGATGCAAAAGTTGTAACGAGCACCCTCCCCTCTGCATTGAGAATGGTGTCGAGAAGAAGACTATTCAATTCTTTTTCCGAAGGAGTATGCCCCTCGTTTTCGGCATTGGTTGAATCTGACATGAGCAGAAGCACACCCTTTTCGCCAAACTCTGCAAGCTTGTAAAAGTCAAAATAGTGATTATTTATGGGTGTATACTCAAACTTGAAGTCACCGGTATGCACAATACAACCGTACGGCGTATGGAATGCGATACCAACACCATCTGCAATACTGTGGCACACCCTGAAAAACTCTGCTTCTATCCCTTTGAATTCAATCTTCTCCCTCGGGCGTATTTCGCGAAAATCAGGTTTGTCCGGTAGAGGGTATTCCTCAAGGCGGTTTTTCGCAAAACCGAGAGTCAGCTTCGTTCCGTAAACCGGTACATTGATTTTATCTAACAGGTAGGGAAGCGCGCCGATATGATCTTCATGGCCATGGGTGAGGATAATTGCGCAAACCTTGTTTTTATGTTCCAGTACATAGGAAAAATCGGGAATGACAAAGTCGACACCCGGCATAGCAGCATCCGGAAACATCATCCCTGCATCGATGATAACAATGCTCCCTGCGTGCTCTATGAGCATCATATTCTTACCGATTTCACCAACACCACCGATTGGAATAATGTGAACTCCACCTGCAGAAATCTGTTTTTCAGATACCCGTATGTCCGAAGCCACCGCTGTTCCTCTCTGTCGATTCCAGACTCTGTTCCAATTCTACCTCCTGCACCTCCGCCTGAATAACCGGTGCAACAACCATCTGTGCTATCCTCATGCCTTCCGTAATCACAAACGGAGCTTTCCCATGATTGATGAGAAGCACTTTGATCTCACCCCGGTAATCGTAGTCAACTGTCCCCGGCGAATTCAGCACCGTCACACCAAATTTAAGCGCAAGGCCGCTTCTGGGGCGTATCTGCACCTCGTAACCTTCAGGCAGGGATATCTTTATACCCGCTGGTATACATTTGTACTGTCCTGGAGCTATGGTTACTGGCCCTTCGATCGAGGCATACAGGTCGATACCGCTCGCGCCTTCAGTCATATATCCGGGAAGAGGATTGCTGGAGTTTATTCTGAATATCTTCAAAATCATGCTCAGTACATTTCATCAGAAAAATACGATTTTTGCAATGTATTTCTACCCATCCAGGGAAAATAAGCGGCATGTGGCCTGTCAGCGCAGTATCCGCCAGTAACTTTCTGCATAGAAGCAGCTGATCCCTGGCGGGATGGATCCTTTACAGGATGGATCCTCTGCAGGACGTAGTATCACAGATAGCTTACTCGAAGTAACTTAGAAACTAAAAGAAAATCCCCTGAGCAGGCTGCTATGGCCCTGAGGTCCGACACTCGCGAAGCTGAATTTGCTGCCGTTCAGCACTGAGTCAACCGTTTCGTACAGGTCATCGAGGCTGACACTTTCAACCTTTTTGAGAGTCTCATCATAGGGGATAAGCCTGCCGGACATCATTTCCTGAAGAGCCATCCTAACCATCTTCCATTCGACATTTTCACTGGCGAGTAGGTAACTTCCTTTGAAATGCTCTTTTGCCATAGAGAGCTCTTCTTCTCCAATATCTCCTTTTTTCATGCGCCGAATCTCCCGATTCAGCAAATCGAGCACTGGAGAAATATTCTCGAGGGTAGTGGAAAAGTTTATCGTGAATTCACCGCAATCTGAAAACCCGTTTACTCCGGACGCGATCGAATAGCACAAACCCGTTTTTTCCCTGATGTTTTGAAAGAGACGTGATGAAAAAGAGCCTCCGACTATTGTATTGAGCAGCATGAGAGAGTAACGCCTCTCATCCCTGTACCCGTATGTATCGATACCGCAGACAAAATATACCTGCTCGATTTCCCGTTCAGAGAAAGCCGTTTGTCTTTCAGGTTTCGGCGCAATCCTTGCGTGAGTCTCAGCTTCTTCATCCGCAGGACAGTCAATCGAACCTATCATCCGCTCGAGCTCTCTGCGGAACTCCTCTGCCTCAATATGCCCAGCGGCAGATACAACCATATCCCGGGGCCTGTAGTTCCTTCGATAGAAGCCAAGTAGTTTCTCCGATGAAGTATTTTCAATATTCGTCCTTTCTCCTAAAACCGGCAGCCCGAAAGAAGTATTTCCCCAGAGGGCTCTCGAAAAAAGGTCCCCCGCTGATTCCTCCGCATCGTCAGCTGAAAGGTCTATCTCATTTAAAATCACCAACTTTTCATTGGTGAAATCTTCATTCCTGAACGCGGCATTGCAGAACATATCTATCAGAATATCGAGTGCAACAGCATAATGCTGCGAGGCGACATTGACATAGCAGTCAGTGTTTTCCTTTCCCGTTACCCCGTTTATCTCACCCCCCAGTTGATCGATCCTGAGTGCGATATCGTATGCGCTTCTTGTGCGGGTTCCTTTGAACAGCATATGCTCGATAAAATGTGAAAACCCGTGTTCCTCACGGCCTTCGTCCCGAGAACCGACGTTTACCCATATACCGATCGACACCGATGCACTTGAATCGATGGTATCGACAAGAAGCACAGGACCTCCATCAATGACGATTTTTTCAGGCACGCATATCTCCTTCGTGACTCATCATTTAAGAAATGCTGTCTTATTTTTGATAAATTACCCGGCTGGAGGATTTTTGCAACATGCAGAGGAATTTTCATCCTGAAAGTATGCTGCTTCTTACAGTATCTTTTCTTCATATAGAGAATCGAGTGTTTGAACTCCATTTTGTACTGCCAGAGCCGAACGGTCGAGAGCAATCTTCTCGGCATCTGTCAGCTCGAGCTCAAGTATCTTTTCAACACCGGTTTTCCCTAAAATAACAGGTACGCCGAGAAATATATTGTCATACCCGTATTCGCCGTTCAAGTATACAGATGCGGGAAGAAGCCGCCTCTCGTTTCGAACGATGGATTCAACCATCTTTGCGGCAGATGCAGCGGGCGCGTAATACGCACTTCCCGTTTTCAGATAATTTATCACTTCCGCGCCTCCCTTTCTCGTTTTCTCGACAATCGCGTCCACTGTAGCAGTATCGAGAAGCTCATGAACTGCAAACCCGCCCACAGAGGTATACCGCGTAAGGGGCACCATGCTGTCACCATGCCCTCCCAGTACCATTGCGCGGACATCACCCGGCCATACACCGAGTTTTTCTGCGATAAAGTATCGAAATCGTGTGGAATCCAAAACTCCGGCCATACCCACAATTCTGCCCGCATCAAATCCTGTTTCCCGCAGCAAAACCATTGCAATCACGTCGAGCGGGTTCGTAACCGTAACAACAACCGCATCCGGCGCATACCGTACAATGGCACGGGCAGTCGACTGCGCGATCCTCGCATTTGTTTTAAGGAGATCCATCCTGTCCATACCCGGCTTGCGGGCAATACCCGCTGTAAAAATCACGACATCTGATCCGGCTATCTCTTTCAGATTGTTTGTACCGAATATCTGCACACTGTACTGCCGGAGCGGTGAAGAATGCAGAAAATCGAGTCCCTTGCTCTGAGGGACTCCTTCAACGATATCAACCATAACAATATCGCCGAGATTACGCTCAGCAATGTAATAAACAGCGGTCGCTCCGACATTACCGGCCCCGATAACTGATATCTTGCCCATCACCTGCCCCCCTGTAGAGTAAGCCTCATCTGCTCTGCCGATTTTCGAAGCTGCCGTTCTTCATCTGCGGTCAGTTTTGGCAGATATATATTTTTCACTCCCCTCCTGCCGATAACCGCAGGCACACTCATTGCGACACCGTCAATACCGTATTCACCGCAGAGAAGTATCGAAACAGGCAGCATCCTGTCCGCGTCAAGCACAACCGATCTGACGAGCTCCGCAATACAGGACGACGGCGCATAATATGCGGTGGAATTTTTTACCATCTCAATGATAAAATCTCCCGCATGGACCGTTTCCTCTTTCAAGGAGAAAAACTGATCCCGGGGCATCAATTTGAGAATAGGAACTCCTGATACATTGGTGTATCTCTCGGGGATGATCATGTCCTTTGTATGTGGACCGATGACAAGCGCAGAGATGTTTTCCATTGAAATACACAGATCTCTTGAAACAGCATAACTGAGTCTGGTAGTGTCTAATAGACCGCCTATCCCCAGAACCCGCTCGCGCGGCATGCCCGATTCTTCCACAAAAAGGGCTGTAAGAAGGTCTACCGGTTCAGTCACCATCACCACTATGCTGCCGGTACCGGTCCCAATACGAGCAGCAAGCTCCCTGATGATCGTTGCGTTTTCCTCAAAAAGCTCCTCTCGCCTCATGCCCGGTTTTCGCACATGCCCCGCAGACAGAACGATCACCTCCGACCCGCGAATATCTTCAAAGGAGTCGGTACCGGCTATTTTTGTCCGGTACGTTCTGATCGGCGCTGCTTCCATCAAATCAAGCGCCTTGCCGGTTGAAATGCCTTCACGGGCATCAAACAGGAGCACATCGGAAACCCCTTCCTCGGCTATGAAAAATGCCGTGTTGGCTCCCACGTTTCCGCTTCCAACAATACTTACCCGGGACATATATATTTCCCCCTGCACAGCTTATCTTATGGTTTTATTCATTAAGATTCTGGTTATTTGTACCAAGGGCACAGGTACCAAGGGCACAGGTACCAAGGGCACAGGTACCAGAAATTTTAAGCTCAACTGACTTATTATGTTACAATTTTATATCATTAATGTTCCGCAGGTATACATGCCGCAGGTATACATTCTATAGGTAAAAACCATTAGGCGGTTTGAAACTTTTACGTTTGAAAGTTCACCTGCCTATAATTTATACTGCTTATTATCAATTCATAATCCGCCCGGCTGAATAAGCCTCACGGGCTACCAACCACTTGTCGGGCCGGATGCGGCAGCTGTTTTCATCGTGTCTATTTAATCTTGATTTCCCTGCTGCTTTCCCACAAACCGTGGATATTGCAGTACGACACTGCAAGAAAAACACCCGGCTTATCTATCTTCAAAGACGTCACGGCACAGGGATGCGTATACACAGGACCCTGGTTTGGTCCTTCCGCTGATTCGCCGTGCGCTGTAAAATCGAACCGTCCGACCTGAAACGGGAACTTTGCCCCTTCAGGCTTGAAATACAGAGAAATCCAGCGTATATGATGCTCCGTTGCATTCGGATGTGCGACTTCCTTACCAACGCATACCTGAACGTCAAAGTTCTGTCCGGCGGGAACTTCATCCGGACAATCGATAACGGGAACATGCTTCTCCTGTTTCCAATCTGCCTTCTGTATTACATCTTTAAACTCCGCCATGTGCATCCCTCCTGAAAATTAATTTATTAAAAACTACGTCAGAAGATTTCAATTGTCAATAGCTGTTTGCAGCCCATTACGCCCGGACCTCCTGAAGCAGAAACATACATTTCAAATAACCCTGACCGTGATTTCATTGACTGTGAGATATTCTGAAGAGTACATTGGAGCGGGGAGACTGTTTATGAAGCGTCTTTTCAGTACAAAAACTATTAAGCCCGCACAGAAGTATCCAGACCACGAAATCGGACGCTTTAAACCGTTTCTTGATTTCCTGCGTGGAAAGAAGGTTTATCTCGCTCTATCAGGCGGTGGTCTTCCCCTTGTATGCCATATTGCGATACTGCGTTTCATTGAAACCTACAATATATCTGTTGAAAAAATTTTCGGTGTTTCTGCCGGGGCAGTCATCGGCGGTTTTTTTTCAGCGGGAATAGGCGCATCCCAGCTCAGGGAAGTGGCATTATCCCTAAAAAATCCGGACGAACTCTTCGGGAGAGGCTCCAGGCACATGCTGCTCAGGGCTTTGAAGGCCGAGCTGTATTCACTGTTTACAAAGGAGGGCGCCATCAATTCCTCCATCTACGACGGCAGAAAGCTTGAAAGGTACGTTGAACAAACCTTTATCGAGTTTCTTGGCAAAGCACCACTATTCAGAGACCTGCACCAATACTATGCCGCCGTAGCATTCAACATCGGAACAGGAAATGCGCTTGATACGAGTGAAAAAGCTGTTTTCTCACCGGATAGAACACCCGATGTTTCTGTCAAAGACGCAATCGTCGCCTCCATGTCAATACCCGGTGTCCTGCCGCCGAAAAAAATCGGCAACAATTACTATATGGACGGGGGTATCGCTGAGCATCTTCCGATTATTTCCGCGTTCGAGGACTGGCTGGAAGAGAAAAGACGAGGAAGGAAAAAACTGGTTATCATTGCCGTTGACCTCGGGTATCTCGGTGAAAAACTCAGAAACAAAACAGAAATAAAAATGCACGATATGCTCACCTATGCATTCAATGTTCGGGGTAAAATGATAACACAGCTCAGCCTGCTTCGTGCCCATAAACCCAAAGAGGGAAGCTTTGTCGTTCTTCTAAAACCACGCTGCTACAACATAGGACTAACCGAATTCGATAAGATTCCCGGTGTATTGGACGCGTCGTACAAGAGAATACTCGAACAGCTTGAGGGAGATAATTTTCTTAAAGAAACCGAAGAGGATCTGGAGAAGGCAGAGAGAATGCTCGGAATAAACGAGAAAATATAGGTTCGTTTCAAGGCATGAGCGCCAGATATATGGGAGCGGGTACAATCCCATCAGTGTGGTTCAAGTGTTTCTTTATACTCAGGGGGAGACTGTTTAATAAGCGCCTCGACTGTTTTCAGTATCCGTCCTCTGTCTTCCTCGCCCAGCTCTATCCTCTTCATCAGGCGGGTAATAAAGGGTTTGACAAACTGCTCCATCCTCTGTGTCTTTTTCTCATAGTCTGTCCTCTGGTCCATCATCATAACAGTAACGGGTAAAAGCCACATGTAGGAGCCAACCTCCTGAAAACCAAGTTTCTTGTACATTGAAATATACTTCTTCTCGTCTGAAAAAACATCGAGGAACACGCGCTCTGAAATTTCCGATTTTGCGAACAGATACGCGAGCGTCATCAGGCCGAGGGGGATTATACTTCCCCGCTCTTCCTTGAGAACTGCCAGCCGGTCAATTTCGACACATCGTTTGCCCTTTTTGAATTTATGCAGATCGAAATGTTCTTCTATCGGCAGCCCGGGTGTCATTCTGTCGGTTATACAGGAAACAGTTCCAACCGGATGCAGCCCTTTGTAGGCAAGCAGGAGAAATGCCTTTTCATCCGTTTCTCTGCGAATGGTTTCTTCAAGATATCCCTTTTCACCGATAAGGATCTTCCTCTGCAGAAAAAAAACATCTTCTATTTCCCTTTCATTCTTTGCGCGGACAAAATAAATCCGGTTTGTCTCCGCTTTTGAAAGCGGAAGACATACCGAAAATGTTGTACCCCTGCTCACTTTGCTCTCAACGGTAACCCTGCCGCCCATATTTTGAATTATCTGATATACAATACTCAGGCCCAACCCCGTGCCCCTGCCCGGGTCTTTTGTCGTGAAGAAAGGATTGAAAATATCCTCTACATACTTTTCCTCAATTCCCTTTCCCGTATCACTTACGAGTATCAACGCACTTCCACTTCCCTGCCGTGCTTCAAGAGTGAGGGTGCCTTTGCCGTTCATTGCCTGCACTGCATTGATAATAAGATTCAGAAACACCTGCTGAAGCTCGTTTGCATTTGCCTCTATCATCGGAATTTCGTCATAGTACTTCCTGATTTTTATTTTCTCGAAGTTCATTCCTCTCTTAGCAAGTTTCAGTGAAACTTCCATTACATCGGTGACGTTAACGCTCGCCGGTTCCTGTTTCTCTCTCCGGGAATAGTTGGTCAGATCCTTGATAATGTCTGCGGCATTCTGTGCATAGTTAATGATATCCCTGGTGTACTCTTTAACCTTCGGATTCGATTCCGCTTCTTCGAGTACGATTTCAGCAGTCCCGATGATACCGTATAGCGGATTGTTGATCTCATGCGCAATTCCGGACGCGAGCGTCCCGATACCGGCAAGCTTTTCAGATTGAATCAGTTCCTTCTGCAATCGCTTCTGCTGGGTGATATCCTGGAAGAATTCAAGAAAGATCCTGTCTGACCCGGCAGGGACGCTTATAGGATAAAAATGGATGGAAAAGGTCATTTCCGTTGTTTCGTCGACCCGCTCGATATTGAATGGTAGCTGTGCGTGGAGAGAATCCTGAGCCATGCAGTTTTCGCACGGCTTGTTTCTTCCAAAAAACACATGATAGCACTTTGTTCCTATAAGACTGTCAAAGGATTTTTTAAAATACCTTGTGGCTGCATAATTGACTGTAATGATATTGTGGTTGATATCCTGAATCGATATCGGGGTAGTAATTCCATCAAAAAAGGCTTCCAGCTTGTTCTTGCTTATAATGAGCTCTTTGTTCATATTCTGCACCCGCTTCTGCTGCCTCTTCAACTTCTCGAATGAGATGGCATTTTCGAGTGCAACCGAACACTGCCCGGCGAGAATTTCGAGTGTCTCTATATCGAATTGATCGTAGTACTCATTGTTCTTCCTCATTCCCAGGCAGAGAAACCCGTTCAGCTTGTCCTTGAACTTGAGAGGGAGTATGTAGCTCGGCCGGAATTCACGCAATCCCTCCGAGATTTGGACAACCATACTTTCATCAAGTCCCGGTTTGTGCAGGCCGCCGTTTTTCTTTAAAAGTGTTTTCACAATGAGCGAGGTCCTGTGTATCACAAAATTTTTAACATCGGCAGTGTCGAAATCAATACCTGAACAGGCGACCAATCTGTAATTCCTCGATGTATAATCGAGTACCATCATGAATGCCCATTCCAGGTTAAATGTCTCTACTACCTTGCGAACTGTCGAATCTCCGAGCAGTGTGAGCTCTACGACGGTCGTGAGACTTTCCGAGAAGCTCCTCAGGCTCCTGTAGTAGTCCATCCGTTTTCCAAAATAGAGTTTTTCAATAATTGAGAGCGTTCCCGTTCTCAGCGGCTGGAAAACCACGGCTGCAACCATACCAAGGAAGAGAGACAGGAGAAAAGAATACTCAAACCGCACGTTTCTCATAACCTTGGATGAAACCCAGAAAATTCCATAGAAGATGAATGCACTTATTATCACGAGCACGAAATATAGTATCGCTCTTATGACAAATGCCGAATAGTGGACGAGTCTGTACCTGTAAATTGCGTAAAAAATGACAAACGCATTTATAGTCGAGGTAAACAGGTCGAAGGGGTAACGCCCGATCGGCTCATACAGGTTAAGTGCAACACCCAGCAGCATTACACTTGCGCCGAAAAGGGGCAGACGTAATTTTCTTTTGATATACTCATTCTTTGTTTTATACAGCTCACGCAGCAGCATGCCAATACAAAAG
>Ga0315537_1000080_pt1 | contig 59559 bp, 56 predicted proteins | sample SalMarSW160270MG_FD_203091 | JGI IMG/M metagenome (GOLD analysis project Ga0315537, IMG submission 203091) | Salt marsh sediment microbial communities from the Plum Island Ecosystem LTER, Massachusetts, United States - Salt Marsh Sediment SW1602-70 ... | reverse complement strand
CGACCTTCGGGTTATGAGCCCGACGAGCTACCAGACTGCTCCACCCCGCGTCGCTTGTGAACCCACAGTGTACCGCAGACCGGAACTCCCGGAAACTGGCTACGGGGTCGTGCCGGCGATGATCCCCTGCGCCTCGTCGATGAAGCTCTGCGCCTCGATCACCTTGTCGGCGTAGGTGCCCAGGTCGCCGTTGCGCAGCGCGGTGTCGGCCTCCTGCAGGGCCTGCTGGGCCTGGGCTACCAGCTGGGCCACCCCGGAGGGCACCACCACGCCGCCGTCGGGGGGCGGCTCACCGTTGCTGGGCTCCCCCGGGGCGGTGTAGCCGTCGAAAACCGCCGCCAGCGCCTGGGCCAGGGTGTCCCGCATCTCGATCCGCCCGTCGAACGACACCACCACCCGCTTGAACTCCGGAATCCCGGTCGTGTCGCCGCTGCCCGCCGAGTTGGCCCGGATGTAGATCGGCTGGACGTACAGCAGCGACTCCTCGATCGGGATCACCAGCATGCTGCCCTGGATCACCTGCGAGCCGCCCTGGCCCAGCAAGGTGAACTCGGCAGAGATGTCGGTGTTCTGGTTGATGAGGTCCCCCACCTGGCCCGGGCCGTCCTGGGCCGAGGCTGCCGGGAGCCGGTAGTCGATGATGTGCCCGTAGTCGTCGGGACCGCTCTTGGCCACCATGAACGACACCATGTTGGGCCGGTTCGCCGGGGTGAACGGCTGCATGATCAGGAACGACTGCTCCTGCTCGTCCGGCAGTCTCATCAGCAGGTAGTACGGCAGCATCGGCCGGAACGGGTTGCCGTCGGCGTCGACGAAGCTGACCCGCAGATCCGTCGGCAGCGTCGACGGGTCCCGAGCGATCTGCCACGGGTCCGTCAGGGAGAAGAACTGGCGGGGATCGGTGATGTGGTACGCCTGGTACAGGTCCGACTGCACCCGGAACAGGTCCTCGGGGTACCGCAGATGCTCCCGCACCCCCTGGGGCATCTCGGCGCCGTCGGTGAAGACGTCGGGGAAGATCTTCTGCTGTACCTGGATCAGCGGATCGGACGGGTCCACCACGTACAGGGTCATGTCGCCGTCGTAGGCGTCGACCACGGCCTTGACCGAGTTGCGGATGTAGTTGAAGCCGTCCGGCAGACCCGGGCCGGCGTTGAGGCGGTTGGTGAACGCCTCCTGCGAGTAGGGGTAGTTGTTCGAGATCGTGTACAGGTCGAGCACCCACTTGAGCCGGCCGTCGACCACGATCAGGTACGGGTCGGCGTCGGACTCCAGGAACGGGGCGATCTTCAGCACCCGCCGCCGGATGTTGCGCTCCATCAGCACGGTGCTGTCACCCGACAGATTCCCCGAGATCAACATGTCGACGTCGGCGAAGCGCAGCGCCCACGCCGCCCTCCGCAGGAACCCGCCGAGCGTGACCCCGCCGCTGCCGTCGTAGGTGGTGTAGGCGACGTTCTCCTCGCCCTCCCCGATCGGGTAGTCCACCTCACGCTCGGCCGTCTTGACGATCAGGTAGTCGGACTGGGCCGAGTCGCCGAAGTAGATCCGCGGCTGGCTGATGTCCAGGCTCGGCACCGACGAGATCGGCGGGATGTCCTTGACCAGGAAGTCGGGCTGGCCCTCCACCGTCACCGCGTTCGCCGGGCTCACCACCGCCCCGAAGCCGTGGGTGTAGACGAGGCGCTCGTTGACCCAGCCGCCGCCGGGGATGCTGTTCTCGTCGAGCTCCCGGGCCGACACCATCACCTGGGTCAGCTCCCCGTCCACCGTGTAGCGGTCGACGTCGACGTCCTCGATGCCGTAGAACGTCCGGATCTCCTGCAACTGGCGGTAGGTGGTGTTGAGCACCGACGGGTCCCACAGGCGGATGTTGTCGATGGTGGACCGGTTCGCCACCAGGTCGGCCGACACCAGGTCGGGGGATGCCGCGAACGACTGCACGTCGACGTCGGTGAGCCCGTACGCCGCCCGGGTGTACTCGATGTTGTAGCCGACGTACTCGGCTTCCTTGTTGATCTCGTCCGGCACCACCCGAAACCGCTGCACCAGCAGCGGGTAGATCCCGCCCACCACGATCGAGGTGAGCAGCCACAACCCCACCGCTACCGCCGGCAGCGTCCAACCCCGGAACCGCAGGTTCACCAGCAGGATCACCGCCGCCACCACCGAGATGAGGATCAGCAGGTTGAGGGCCGGGAGCTGCGCCTTGACGTCGGTGTAGGACGCCCCGAACACCTGGCCCCGGGGCGAGTAGAGCAGCTCCCAGCGGTCCAGCAGGTACCCGACCGCCTTCAGCAGCGCCAGCAACGCCAGCAGCACCGACAGGTGCACCTTCACCCCCGGGTTGACCCGCCGTTGCAGCTGCACCTGGATGCCGCCGTTGAAGTAGTGCACCGCGGCGGTCACCAGCGTCACCACCAGCAGCAGCTGGAAGGCCCATCCGAACAGCACCCGGTAGAAGGGCAGGTTGAAGACGTAGAGGCCGACGTCGTTGTGGAAGATCGGGTCGGTCACCCCGAAATCGACCCCGTTGCGGTACAGCAGGAACTCCCGCCACCACACCGCCGCCCCGAGACCGATCATCACCCCGAAGAAGCCGGCCACCACCAGCCGCATCCACCAGACACGGGGGGCAATCCACGACTGGTAACGCTCCAGCAGCTCCTCGTCGGGGCTGCCGGCGATGGCGGGACGGCGCGGCGAGAGGCGGTCGGCCAGCCACAGGTTGCCGAAGAAGAGCAGGAAGGCCACCAGCGACGCCACCAACACCAGGCCCACCCGGGCGAACAGCACCGTGGTCCACACCCCGGTCTGGTCCACCGAGTCGAACCACAGGAAATCGGTCCAGAAGGTGGCGATCGAGCGCAACGCCAGCAGCAGGACCAGGAACAGGATCCCGATGATCACGAGCCAGCGGCGCGAGCGCGACCGGGTACGCAGCGGGATGGGTTCGCGGTTGATCACGGGGCGATTCTATCCACCTCGCCGGGAAGACTCGCCGCCGTCATCGGGCCGGCACGACGGTGTCGTCGCAGCCGAGCCCCGCCGGCGGCACTTCCATACCGTCGGGAGGCTCCCCGTCGGGCGCCCACACCGCCCCGGAACCGGCCGCGCAGGCCCCGCAGGGACGGCCCGGCGCCACCGCCGTCACCGCCTCCACCCCGAGCAGGGCGAACCCGGTGAGGGCCCCGTCGTGGTAGGCCCGGTGGGCGAGGAAACGGACCCGCCGCTCCGCCTCGTCGGTACGCCAGCCCCGGAACACCCGGCTCACCGCCGCTCCGATCTTGCGGGGACCGTCGGTGCCGGCGGCCCGCTCGAAGGCGGCCTCCACCGCGTGCTCGAGGGCGGCAGCGAACTCGGCGCCGATCCCGGCCTCCGCCGGCGCCTCCGCCGGGGGCAGGGCGGCGGCGCCCGCCAGCTCGGCGGCGGCGGCGTGACCCGCCAGGTAGCTCTCTCGGGCCAGCTCGGTCAGTTCGCCCCCCACCGCCTCGTCGAAGACGGGCAGCTCCGGGCGCCACTCGGCGCCGGAGAGGCGCAGCTCCTCCAGCACGCGGTTCTGCAGGTCCATGATGCTGCGCTTCACCTCCCGCAGCACCCGGTTCTCGATCGGGAGCAGCAGGCGGTCGCGCAGGGCGAACGGGTCGGTGGCGGCGGCCGCCGCAGGCTCGGTTCCCTCCTCCGGTGCGGTGACGGCTTCCCGCTGCCCGGGTTCGGGTTCCGGGGCAGGCTCCGGCTCGGCGGCGGGCTCGGGCTCCGGCTCGGAGGGGGACCGGAGCAGGGCGAACAGGCTGTCGATCTCCCGGGGTGGGGCGGAATCGGCCGGTTCGGGCTCAGGTTGCGGTTCGGGCTCAGGTTGCGGCTCGGGCTCAGGCTCCGGCTCCGGTTGCGGCTCGGGCTCAGGCTCGGGCTCAGGCTCGGGCTCAGGCTCGGGCTCAGGCTCCGATTGCGGCTCAGGCTCGGGCTCCGGCTCCGATTGCGGCTCCGGCTCGGGCTCCGGCTCCGATTGCGGCTCCGGCTCGGGCTCCGGTTGCGGCTCGTAGGCCGGCGGGGCCTCGGACCGCATCGACTCCACCTCGGCCGCCATCGCCTCGGCGTCGACCGGCTCGCTGGCCGCCACCTGCGCCGCCGGGACGATGCGCACCAGGCTCTCGTCGTCGGGCCAGCCACCCGACCCCTCCCCCGGCGTGATCACCCGCACTCCCCCCGTGGAAGCGGGCGGAACCGGGTGCAGCATGCCCCGCCGGGAGTCGATCTCGGCCTCCAGCTCGTCGATCGAATGGCGAGCCGCCTCCAGCTCCTTCATCAGCTCGCCACGGCGCTGTTCCAGGGCCCGGGCCCGCTCCTGGGCCGTCTCCGCCGAGCGGCGGGCCGTCTCCAGGATCTCGGTGCTCTCGGCCCGGGCGTCGATCAGGGCGCGCCCCGCCTCGTGGCGGGCCGTCCGTATCTCCTCCTCGGCCTCGCGGCGGGCGCCGGTGGTGAGACGGAGGGCGTCCCGCTCCGCCTCGGCCCGGATGAACAGCGCCTCCTGGCGGGCGGTCTCCACGATCCGGGTGCTCTCCGCCAGCGACTGCTCCAGCAGGAGCGAACTCTCCTCCCAGGCCGAGCCACGGGCGGTTTCGGCGTCGCGGCGGGCCTCCTCACGCAGGGCGAAGACCTCCGCCTCCGCCTCGGCCCGCCACTGGCCGGCGTCGCTCGACGCCCGGGTCCGCATGCCCTCGGCGGCGACCCGGGCCGCCTCCAGGATCCGACCCACCTCCGAACCGACGGCCGTCAGCTCGGAAGAGAGGTCCTTCAGCTCGGCGAGGCCGAGCTGATCGAGCCGGCTCTCGATGGCGGCGAGGCTCTGCTCCAGCTCGGCAACCCGGTCGGCCACCTGCTGCAGGAAGCGCTCCACCTCGGCCTGGCTGTAGCCGCGGCGCGAGGTGTCGAATGTGCGCGCTCGGATATCGGCGGGACGAAGCTCGTCAGCCATCGCCGGTCACGATACCCGTTGAGGCCCGGATTCCAGGGGTTTGCGGGGAATCGGCCCGGCCCGGCCGCTACAGCGTGTCGAAGAAGGCGAGGGCGTCGTCGATGGTGCCCACCGCCACCACCTCGATGTCGTCCCCGGCGGCGGTGACGGCGTCGTCGTAGTTGTCGGTCGGCACCAGCACGTACTCGGCGCCGGCGTCGATCGCCCCGTACACCTTCTGGCGCACCCCTCCGATGGCACCCACCACGCCGTCCGGATCGATCGTCCCGGTCCCGGCGACCCGATGCCCCCGGGTCAGATCGGTCGGGGTCAACTCGTCCATGATCTCGAGGGTGAACATCATGCCCGCCGATGGCCCCCCGATGTTGCGGGAGTCGATCTCGACGTCCATCGGGAAAACCACATCCACGTGGGCGTCGGCCAGGGTCACCCCCACCATGGCTCGGTTCTCGTCCACCGTCACCGAGCCGTCGTCCTCCACCGCCCGGAACGGGCCGAGCACGATCGGCACCACGATCGTCTCGGTGTCGGTGCCGTCCTCGCCCACCGGACGCTGGATCGTCAGCTCGATGCGATCCCCCGGCCGGTGCCCGCCGATGAGGTCCACCGCCTCGGTGGAGAACTCCACCGGCTCGCCGTCCACCGCCACGATCACGTCACCCGGCTCGAGGTTCCCGTCCGCCGCCGAGCCCTCGATGACGGCGTTCACCTTCGCCCCCGAGCCCTTGTAGGTGACCTCGTAGCCGAGGCGGGTCAACGCCACGAAGATGGCGTTCTGCTTGGAGCGCTCCATCAGATCGAGGTTCTCGCGCCGCAGTTGATCCTGCGACACCCCGGCAGGCCGGATGTTCTCCCGCGGGGCGAGATCGATGCGGGAGTCGAACTTGGCGGCCACCCACTCCAGGACGTTCACCTCCTTCAGCGACACGGTGAGGAAGAACAGGTCGCCGGTGGCGTCGTCGAGCGGCTGCTCGACTTTCACGAAGTCGCTGACGTCGTTCACCGGGCCCGGGGAGAGGGCGTAGTAGGGGATGTTGATCGGCCACGCCAGCGCCAAGGCGATGCCCAGCACCAGCATCACCGCGGCGACGACGAACGGCCACTTCGGCAGCTTGCGCCGCGGCTGCAACGCCTCGGGGAGGTCACTCCAGGCGAAACCGCCCTCGGGATCGTCCGGTGGGAGGACGTCGAGGGTGAACGAATCCCGCGGGCCGTGATCGTCCATGCGCCTGATGGTACCGCCGCGCAGGCGCTAGCCCGAGGCGCCGCCCTACACTCCGCGGATGCGCCGCATCAACAACACCATCACCCTCGCCCGAGCCAGCTGGGAGGTCCTCAAAGCCGACCGGGAGCTGGTCCTCCTCCCCGTCATCTCGGCCCTCGCCAGCCTCGTCGTCGCCCTCACCTTCATCATCCCGGTGGTGGCGACCGGCAGCTTCAGCGGCGGCAACGCCAAGGGCGGCCCCGTCACCTACATCCTGCTGTTCGTGATGTACGTGGCGCTCGCCTACGTCACCATCTTCTTCAACGCCGCCCTCGTTCACGCCGCCAACGAGCGGCTCGACGGCGGCGACCCGACGCTGCGCAGCGCCCTCAACGGGGCCGCCGCCCGGGCCGGGCGCATCCTGCCCTGGGCGATCGTGTCGGCCACCGTGTCGCTCATCCTCCAGGCCATCGAGGAACGGGCCGGCACCCTGGGACGCATCGTCACCGGCCTCGCCGGCCTCGCCTGGAGCCTCGTCACCTACCTCGTGCTCCCCATCCTCGTCATCGAGGATGTCGGCGTCGGCGACGCGATCCGCCGCTCCAGTCAGCTCTTCAAGCGCACCTGGGGCGAGAACGTCGCCGCCCAGATGGGATTCGGGCTGCTCGGGTTCCTGCTCATCCTCCCCGGGCTGCTGCTCGCCGCCCTCGGCATCGCCGGAGGCGGCGCCACCGCCGTTGCCGGGATCGCGGTGGCGGTGCTGTGGGGGATCACGGTCGCCGTGGTGCTCGCCGCCCTCAGCGGCATCTTCCAGACCGCCCTCTACCGCTACGCCCGGGACGGGTCGTCCGGCGGCGGCTTCGACAACTCCGCCCTGCGCGGCGCCTTCGCTCCCCGCTGAGCCGGGCGGTCAGGCGACGGGAGGGCCGCCCACCATCTCGGCCTGCACCACGATGCGCTGCCGCTCCGACCCCTTCGGGTGGCAGGCGAACAGGGTTGCCATCGGGCGGTCGCCGTCGAAGGTGATCCAGGTGTCGTCGGGGGAGACGACGAAGACGTCCGTCACCCGGTACATAACGTCGAAGTCGGAGCGGTCGGTGAGGTAGATGAGGTCCCCGATCTCGATCCGGTCGAGGTCCCGGAACGGCGCCGAGTGGGTGGTGCGGTGGCCGGCGAGCACCATGTTGCCGTCGTCGCCGGGCATGGCGGTCCCGACCCAATGGCCGACGCCTTTGTCGAGCACGTCGAGGGCCACCCCCTCGTAGATCGGCAGGTCGAGGCCCAGCGACGGGATCTGGATGCGACTCGTCTCGAACCCGAGGCTCTGAGTCCAGTCGATCACCGGCTGGCGGCTCGACCGCGGCTGGTAGGCGTCCGGGTCGCGGGTCGACACGGCCCATGCCGCGGCCGACGCCGCGGCCGATGCCGTCGGCGCCAGCGCCAGCGACGCCGCCACCAGCAGCGCCAGCACCACCCGCCGGGGCGCCGTCCTCGAGGCTTCGGCCCGCCCGTGTTCCATCCCGGCTTTGTCGTTCCGATTGGCGGCCGCCTTGAGCGATCCGCCGCCGCGGCCCTTCGGTGGGGCCGGGCCGTGCCCTAGGATTCCGCCCGGTCACCGAAAGGGGAACCGTGCAGACCGCCATCCCGTCCCGCGTCATCGCCGGCGCCGTGCTCCCCCGCCACTGGGTCGTCACCGCCGGCCTCGTGGCCGGCTTCGCCGTCCTCACCGCCGGGGCCGCCCAACTCCGCATCCCGCTCCCCTTCACCCCGGTGCCGATCACCGGCCAGACCTTCACCGTGCTGCTCTCCGGAGCCGTGCTCGGCAGCGGCGCCGGGGCCGCCAGCCAGGGCCTCTACCTGCTCGCCGGGCTGTGGCTCCCCGTCTACACCGGTGGCGGCAGCGGTTGGCAGTACCTCAGCGGAGCCACCGGTGGGTTCCTCGTCGGGTTCGTCGCCGCCGCCTGGCTCGTCGGCTCCCTGGCCGAGCGGCGCCAGGACCGGGCGGTCGCCACCGCCGTCCCCGCCTTCCTCGCCGGCAGCCTCGTCATCTACCTGTGCGGGGTGCCGTGGCTGGCCCACGTGCTCGACAGCTCGTGGCGGGTGGCGGTCGAGAAGGGCGTCACCCCCTTCATCATCGGCGACCTGCTCAAGATCGCCGCCGCCGGGTTGCTGCTTCCCACCGCGTGGCGGCTCACCCGGGCGCTCCACGCCAGGCGCTGACCGGACAGGGTCAGTCGGGCCGTACCACCGCCACCAGGTGGAACCGTCCCGTCACGTAACCGGGATCGGCCGGTGAGGCGTTGCCGGCCGGGTTGGCGCCGGTGGGATGGAAATCCCCGAACGCCGCCGCCTGGTTGGCGGAGAACCCGCCGCTGAGGCCGAGCGCCACCGACACCCCGGCATCCACCGCAGCCTGCTCCGCCGCCGCCTCCACCTCAGGGTCGGTGGTGGCCACCAGCCAGGCGAGCGAACCGACGGTGCGGGCTGCATCGCTCGCCAGCTCCAGGCTGTGGGTGGTGCCGTCGGTGGCGACCAAGAACAGCACCGGCCCCGAGACCTCCCGCAAATAGGCGTCACGGTCGGCGGCGTCGACCGCCACCACCACCGGGGTCGCCACCGTCGCCTGCGGGAACGTCGGGTTGGCGATGCGGCGGGAGGCGAGCAGCACCTCCCCGGAAGCGGCGGCCGCCGCCACCTGCTCCAGCACCTCGGCACGGCGGATCGCCCCCAGGATGTCGCTGGCGCGGCCGTCGTCGGCGAGGAGGCCGTCCAATGCCGCCGCCACCGCGGCGGCCACCTCCCGGAACGTGGCGTGGCCCTCCCCGGCGTCGACGCCGTCCCGGGGCACGAACACCACGTGGGGTGAGGTGCAGGCCTGCCCCGAGTAGGTGGCGGCCAGCGTCGCCAGGCTGCGGCTGGTGCCCTTCAGGTCCGGCACCGAGTCGACGATGACGGCGTTGACGCCCCGGGTCTCGGTGTAGAGGCGGGCCTGGGTGACGTGCTGTTCGATCCACCGCCCGAACCGCGACCCGCCGGCGTAGTCGACGATCGCCACCGCCGGGTTCGTGAGCAGCCGCTCCGCGATCGGTTCGTCGCCGGTGTCGACCGCCAGCTGCACCACGGCAGGGTCGAAGCCGACCTCGGCCAGCACCTCGCGGGCCGTCTCCACCACGATGGCGAGCGGCAGCACCGATCCCGGATGCGGCTTGACGATCACCGGGTTGCCGGTGGCGAGGTCGGCGAAGAGGCCCGGCATGGCGTGCCAGGTGGGAAAGGTCGACGCCCCCAACGTCACCGCCACCCCGCGGGGCCGCACGTGCCAGGTCCGCTCGACGGCGACGGTCTCCCGCTTGCCTTGCGGTGCCTCCCACCGGGTCCGGGCCGGCAGGTGAGAGAGGGCCAGGTAAGCCTGGGCGACTGCCTCCAGGCCCCGGTCGAGGGCATGGGGGCCGCCGGTCTGGAACGCCGCCAGGAACGGCTGGCCGGTGGTCTGCATCACGGCGTGGGCGATCTCGAAGCTGCGTTCGCCGAGGCGGTCGAGGATCTCCAGGCAGATGCCGACCCGAGCCTCGACGCCGGCGTGGGCCCACTCGGGAAGGGCCGCCGCCGCGGCCTGCACCATCGCGTCGGGCTCGGCGAGCGGGTAGACGACGTCGAGGTCGATGCCGTAGGGGGAACGCTCCCCGGTGCGCTGGTAGCCGCGGGACGGCTGGGCGAACTCGAACGGCGTGCCGAGGTAGGCGCTGAACCGCTCCTCACCCGCCGCCGGGGCGGTGTCTTCGTATGCGCGAGGACTCTCCGGGAACGGGCTGCGGCGGCTTCCCCCATCCAGGGCGTCGATCGCCCTCCGCAACGTCCCCTCGTGCTTGGCGAACAGCTCGGCCGCCATGGCGCGCGTCTCCTCGTACCGCTGCCCGCAGTATGGCCGCTCTCGCCGCTGCCCCGTGGCACGCCGGCTTCTCGTCCCCCCTGGGCCTTCCTCTCGTCCCCCCTGGGACTTCCTCTCGTCCCCCCTGGGATCAGGGGGGACCTGGCGAGGCGCCACCCTGCGGGTGGCGGAGTGAGCCGAGGGGGGTCGCGGTGAAGGACTACACGGTGACCCTCCCCGAGGGAAGGCCGAGACTGCGGGCGCGGCCGAATGACGGCCGCGGGGAAGTGGTGTGGGCTACGCCCGCTGGGCTACTGCTCGTCGCGCATGGCGGCGTGGGTGTCGCCGGGGAACTCGGCGGTCACGATGAACGCGATGTTCTCACCGATGTTCACCGCATGGTCGGCGATGCGCTCCAGGAACCGACCCAGCCGGGACAGCGCCACCGCCGTCTCGAGACCGATCGCGTCGCTCTCGAGCCCGACCTGTGTGTAGAGCCGCGACACGAGGTCGTCGACCACGTCATCCTCCCGATCCAGCCGCTCCCCCGCCGAGCTGTCGAGCTCCGCCAAGGCGTCGATGGAGCGGGCGAACAGGGAGCACGCCTCGTCGAGGATGCGGGCCAGCAGGCCGGTGAGCCGCGGCGAATCCGGCAACCCGTCGAGGTTCTCGACGATCTGGGCACAGTTCACCGCCAGGTCGCCGGACCGCTCGAGCTCGTAGAGGATGCGGGTGGTCGCCACCAGGAACCGCAGGTCGCGGGCCACCGGCTGCTGCCGGGCCAAAGTCTCGAAGCTGAGCGCCTCCAGGTGGGCGTAGGCCTTGTTGACCTCCTCGTCGGCCGCCCGCACCTCGTTGGCGACGTCGAGACGGTTCTCCAGAATCACCTCGCCGGCCCGGCGGGTGTTCTCCACCACCATCGACCCCATCCGCACCATGCCGGCCCGGATCTCGTCGAGCGTCGCGGAGAAGCGGTGGCGGGCGTCGTCGTGCTTCCGAGGGCGCTCCTGCGAACTCATGTCATCAATCGTCATCGTGGTCGTCCTCCCTAGCCGAAGCGCCCGGTGATGTAACCCTCGGTCGCCGGATCACTCGGGTTGGTGAACAGTCTTCCCGTCTCGTCGAATTCTACGAGCTGACCCGTCCGCATCCCGTTCTCCTGCACGTCGACGTTGAAGAAGGCGGTGCGGTCACTCACCCGGGCCGCCTGCTGCATGTTGTGGGTCACGATGACGATCGAGTAGTCCTCTTTCAGCTCGAACATCAGCTCCTCGATCCGCAACGTCGCAATCGGGTCGAGCGCCGAACACGGCTCGTCCATCAGCAGCACATCGGGACTGGTGGCGATGGCCCGGGCGATGCAGAGCCGCTGCTGCTGGCCACCAGAGAGAGCAAAGGCCGAACCCTGCAGCTTGTCCTTCACCTCATCCCACAGCGCCGCCTTCTGCAGCGACTCCTCCACCATGTCGTCCATGCTGCCCTTGAACCCGCCGATCTTGGGCCCGAAGGCGATGTTCTCGTACACCGACTTCGGGAACGGGTTCGGCTTCTGGAACACCATCCCGATGCGGCGCCGGATCTCGACCGGGTCGATGCCGGGGGCGTAGATGTCCTCGCCGTGGTAGCGAACCATGCCGGTGACCCGGGCGCCCGCGATCAGGTCGTTCATGCGGTTGAAGGAACGCAGCACGGTGGACTTGCCGCAGCCGGAAGGGCCGATGAGGGCCGTGATCTCCCGGGCGCGGATGTCGAGGTCGACCGGGTTCACCGCCCGGAAGTTCCCGTAGTAGACCTCCATTCCCTCGGTCGCCATCACCACCTCGGGAGCGGCGGCGCCGGGCGTCTCGGTGGCGCGCACCTCGACGTTGACACGAGAGGCGGATCGTCGCGATGCGACCCCGGGGGTCTGCGTCGGGACGGCGTCCGCTTGTGTCATGTTGGGTACCTCGTTCTCCGGCATCGTGCTCTCTTCCGCTCCGTCGGTCGTCATGGCTACCGCTCCAGCTCGGAGCTTCGGTTCACCGTGCGGGCAATGATGGTGAGGATGAGGACCAGCAGCATCAGCTCGAGGGCCCCGGCCCAGGCCCGGGCCTGGGCGGCTTCGAACGGGCCACGGGCCTCGTTGTAGATGATGAGGGGCAGCGCCGACTGCGGAGCGTTGATCGGGTCGAGGACCAGGGCGAAAGCACCCAGGGCCGTCAGCAGCAGCGGGGCGGTCTCCCCGGCGGCCCGGCCCACCGCCAGCATCGAGCCGGTGATGAGGCCGCTGGAGGCGGCGGGCAGCACGGTGCGGGTCACCACCTGCCAGCGCCGGGCCCCCAAGCCGTAGGCGGCGTTGCGGAGATCGTCCGGCACCAGCCGCAGCACCTCCTCGGAGGCGCGGGCCACGATCGGGAGCATGAGCAGGCTGAGCGCCAGCCCTCCGGCCACGGTGGAGAAGCCGATCGAGAAGCCGATCCGTCCCTGCACCAGCAGGGCGTAGATGTAGAGGCCGATGAAGATGGACGGCACCCCGGTCATGACGTCGGTGAAGAAGCGGATGATCGGGCTCAGCCGGCTGTCCTTGTACTCCACCACGAACGTGGCGGTGGCGATCCCGAGCGGCACCGCCACGATGACAGCGATCAGCAGCAGGTAGAGCGTCCCGAACAGGCCGTTGAGGTAGCCGCCCCCTTCGTTGCGCTGCGAGAACGGCTGGGTCGAGGTGAGGAAACTCCACGACATGGCGCCGATGCCCCGCAGGATCACCTGGTAGAGGATGAGGATGATCGGAATCAGGACCAGCGTCACCGCCAGCAGCAGCAGGCCGGTCATGAGGCGGTCCTTGCGCTTCCGCGCCGCCGCGTTGGGGGTGCGGGTGCGAAGGCCGGGGCGGGCTGTGGGGGAGGCGGTGGCGAAGCTCATACGGCGGCGTCTCCCGTGACGTGCCCGCCGGTCAGGAGCACGATGCCGCGGGCGACCATGTTGACGATGATGGTGATGACGAACAGGACCACGCCGACTCCAATGAGGGCCTTGACGTTCTCGGGGGCCGCCTCCTGGAACGTCACGGCGATGATTCCGGCCATCGACTGGCCTCCCTTGAAGATGCTGTCGCCGATCTGCTTGGAACCGCCGATCAGCATGGCGACGGCGATGGTCTCCCCCAGCGCCCGGCCCAGGCCGAGCATGGTGGCGCCGATCATGCCGGGGCGGGCCCGGGGCAACACCACCGAGCGCATCATCTCCCATCGGGTGGCGCCGAGGGCGTAGGCGGCGGCGATCTCGCTCGGCGGCGTCTTCGCCATCACCTCCCGTGTCACCGCGGTGATGATGGGGATGATCATGATGGCGAGCACCACGCCGGCGGAGAAGTAGTTGTAGGTGATGACGGGGGGTGCCAGGAACGGGATGAACCCACCGAGCGTGTCGGCAACGAGATTCATGGTGGGGCGCAACACGGTCGGGACGAAGAAGAGCAGTCCCCACAGGCCGTACACGACGCTGGGAACCGCCGCCAGCAGCTCGATGGCGTAGGTGAGCGGGTTGCGAACCCTGCGTTGCGCCACCTGAGTCAGGTAGAGAGCGGTGCCGACCGAGAGAGGGACCGCGATCACCAAGGCGATACCGGCGGTGACCAGGGTGCCGATGATGAACGCCAGGGCGCCGTACTGGCCCGTCACCTCGGTGCGGGACACCCCGGGATCCCAGGTGCTGCTCGTGATGAAGCCCAGGCCTTCGTGGCGGAAGACCGGCCAGGCGTCGATGACGGTGAAGAGCAGCATCGTGCCCAGGATGAGCAGCACACTGGTGCCGGCGAAGGCGAGGCCCCGGCGGAACCACTTGTCCGCCACCGACTTGCTCCCCGCCAGCGGGGGACGCCTCGGAGCACCGGAATGGGTGTCGGTCGTGGTGGTCATCGGTCCTCTCTGTGCGGCGGTGCCGGTGTGTGAGGTTGTGCGGGTCCCGGAACCCGGGACCCGCAGAACCTAGCTCTTCGCCCCAGCTGGAACGAGGCGATCAGCCTTCCGAGTTGATCAGGTCGACCTTGGCGAGTGCCTTGGCCTCGAGCGAAGCCGGCAGCGGCGAGTACAGCAGCTCCTCGGCGAGTGAATCACCCTGGGTGAGATCCCACGTGATCCAGTCCTTGAGGACGGCTGAGACGTTCTCGTCGTATCCGCACTGCCACAGGAGCAGCCAGGTCGCCCCGGCGATCGGGTAGCCCTCACCGCCGACGCCCAGGATGTTGAACCGCAGGTCGTCGGGGATCGTGATCCCGTCGGCGGCAGCAGCGGTGGACTCCAGAGTCGGGGTGACGGCGTTGCCGTCGGCGTTGATCATGTCGGCAACCGGGATCCCGGTCTCGATGGCGTAGGAGAGCTCGATGTAGCCGATGGCGCCCGGGTTCTGCTGAATCTGGGCCGCCACGCCGTCGTTCTTGTCACCACCGACCGAGTTCGGCGCGGGCCAGTCGATCTCCTTGCCGGCGCCCGGGCCGTTGGCCCATTCGTCGGAGACGTCTGACAGGTAGGTGGTGAAGATGCTCGTCGTGCCGGAACCGTCGAGGCGGTGCGCCACGATGATCGGCTCGTCCGGAAGGTCCATACCCGGGTTGAGTGCGGTGATGGCGGCGTCGTTCCACGTGTCGACGTTGCCGAAGAAGATGTCCACCAACGTCGGCCCGTCGAGGGTCAGCGAGTCGACCCCGTCCAGGTTGTAGCCCAGCGCGACTGCTCCGAACACGGTTGGGATGTGAATGGCCGCGCAGCCGCGGGCATCTGCGGCCGCCGCCAGGTCCTCATCGGAGAGGAAGGCGTCGGAGGCGCCGAAGTCGGTCTGCTGACCGATGAACTGCTCGACGCCGCCTCCGGAGCCGATCGATTGGTAGTTGATCGACACGTCGGGTTGCACGTTGGAGGTGTACTCACCGATCCACTCCAGGTAGATCGGAGCCGGGAACGAAGCACCGGCGCCGAGGAGATGGGCCGAGAGGGCCATTGATGCCTCGGTCGTCGTCATGTCGTCCGAGGCGCCGCCCTGGGTCGTGGTGGTGTCTTCGCTGTCAGAGCCGCAGGCGGCGGCCAGCAGCGCCAGCACCAGGAGTAGCACCACGAAGGATCTCTTCGTCGTCTTCATAGAGGTGGGCTTCCTTCTCTCGCGTATTCGCTTCGCCGGGCTGACGCCCACGGCATCAGGTCCCTTCGCCCCAGCAACGTACGAAAGCGACGTGACCCGGATGAGGACCCAACGTGAACTCGGGGTGAATTCTCCCCAGGGGACCCACAACGGTTCCCCCGGATGGGCATCGTCGCCGCGGTTGCCGGAAATGGGCACCGGGCGGGTCTCCTCCCGGACGGCGACGAACGGCGTTGCTGCGTCGTGGGGGAGGAGGCCGGCCGGGTCGGTGGTGTGGTACCGACCCGGCCGGCATCGGAGGACTTTCCCTGTCACTCCCGACCACAAACCCTGGGGTTCGCTGGCCGTCCGACCGGAGCTTCGATCCTGTCGTACCCGCAACATAAGCCCCCGAGGTGACCGGGGGCAGGACCCGAGGTGAACTCCAGGTGAATTCTCCCGAAGCCCGGAGAAACCGTTCCTATAGTCCGGTTTGATGCTTGCTGTGACCCTGCTCACGTCCCTGGCCGCCATCGTGCTGGCGGTCGTCCTGGTGGCGCGCCGACGGCAACATCGCGCCACCTTGCTCGCCGTCTCTGAAGCCCTCGGCGACGATCGCGCCGAACCCAACCTGGGAACGCTGCGCTCCGCGGTCGAGAATCTCCACCGGCGGATGCGCGCCGTGGAGCATCGGGCCGACATCATCACGGCCGCGGTAGCGGCGGCCGATCTCGGCATCCTGGTGGTCGACGCCGGCGGGAGCATCGTGTACGGCAACCCGGTGGCGATCCGCTACCTCGACGCCCGCCACGGAGACGCCCTCGCCGGCGTGACGCTGGAGCAGATGATCGCCGAGGTGGTCGCCAATGGCACGGAATCCACCCGGAGCCTCGAGGTCTACACGCCGAAGCGGCGTCACCTGGCGCTCCATGCCCTGCCGCTCGCCGATGCCGGCTTGCCGGGCGCCGCCGTGCTGTTCGTCGAGGACCTCACCGAGCGGGCCCGGATTCTGGCGATGCGTCGCGACTTCGTCGCCAACGCCAGCCACGAGCTGAAGACGCCGTTGGGGGCGCTGCAGATCCTCGCCGACGCCATCGCGGCCTCCGACGACCCGGACGTCCACCTCCGGCTCGTCGGTCGGCTCCGGGACGAGGCGGCCCGCATGACCACCCTCATCGACGACATCCTCGATCTCGCCACCGTCGAAGACAACTCGCCGGACCCGGCACCGGTCCCGCTCCGCAAGGTGCTGGAAGCAGCCCGGGAGAAGACCCGGCTCCTCGCCGAAACGTACCGCATCGACGTCGAACTCGCCTACGTCGGCGACACGGTCCTCTCCGGGGATGAGCGCCAGCTCGTCTCGGTCGCCAGCAACCTCATCGAGAACGCCATCAAGTACACCCGGGTCCAGGACCCCGACGCCCCCGCGTCGGTGTGGATCCGGGGGCACACCGACGGCGACTACGGCGTGTTCGAGGTGGAGGACCACGGGCTCGGCATCCCGGAACGCCACCTCGATCGCATCTTCGAGCGCTTCTACCGGGTCGATCCAGGACGCAGCCGCGACACGGGCGGCACCGGGCTCGGGCTCGCCATCGTCCGCCACGTCGTTCAGAACCACGAAGGAACGGTCGAAGTCGAGTCGCAGCCGGGTGAGGGCAGCGTCTTCCGGGTCAAGATCCCCGTCTGGAGGGAATGACGTGCTCAACGTGCTCATCGTCGAGGACGAACCGTCCTACGTGGAGGCCCTCCAGGTGACGCTCGAGGTGGAGGGCTTCCACGTCTTCGCCGCCCTCGACGGCCGCGCCGCCCTCGTTCAGTTCCGGTCGTCCCGCCCCGACGTGGTGCTGCTCGACCTGATGCTGCCCGGCCTCAGCGGCCTCGACGTGCTGCGCCGCATCCGGGCCGAGTCGGAAACGCCGGTGATCGTCGTGTCCGCCAAGGACACCGAATCCGACATCGTCACCGCCCTCGAACTCGGCGCCGACGACTACCTCACCAAGCCGTACTCGGCCCGGGAGCTGGTGGCCCGCATCCGGGCAACGATGCGCCGGGGCGCCGCCGCCGAGGAGGACGAGACCGTGCTCACCGCCGGCAACGCCGTGCTCGATCCCGGCCGCTACGCCCTGCGACTGGAAGACACCCCGTTCGACCTCCCCAAGAAGGAGTTCGAGCTGATGCACCTCCTGATGGAACGGGCCGGCCGGGTGGTGCCCCGTGGGGTGCTGCTGGAGGAGATCTGGGGCACCTACTGGGAAGACTCGAAGACACTCGACCAGCACATCCGCCGCCTCCGCCGCAAGCTGGAGCAGGTGGGGGGATCCCCTCGCATCACCACGGTGCGCGGCGTCGGCTACCGGCTCGATCCGTGACCGAGCGCGACACCCTCGCGTCGCTGGTCGCCGACCCCCGTCCCTTCCTCGACGTCCCCGATCCCCTGCTGCGGCGGCTGGCGGCGTCGGCCTGCGTCAACCGCGGCGACGACGCCACCCGGGAACGCCTGGAGGGGATGCTGCGGGACGATCCCGTCGCGGCGGTGCGACGGGAATGCGCCGAGACCCTCGGGTCCCTCGCGGCCGCCGCCTCGTTGGGCGCGCTGGTGGCGGCGATCGACGACCCCGAGGTGGGCGTGCGAGAAGCCGCCGTCACCGCCCTCGGCGAGATCGCCGATCCGGTGGTGGTGCCCCGCCTCTTGGAGCTGGCGGCCGGCGACGACGACGTGCTGATCCGCGAGGCGGCGGTGGCGGCGGCGGGCGCCGTCGGCGACGAGGCGGCGCTACCGACGCTGCTGGAGCTGGTGACGTCGGGGCCGCCCCAAGTGCGGCGCCGCTGCGTGGTGGCGCTGTCGGTGTTCGACGGCCCCGACGTCGAGGAGGCGATCCAGGCCGCCACCGGCGATCGCAACCCGATGGTGCGGGAGGCGGCCCTCATGGTGACCGGCGGCCGCAGCGAGTAGGGCGCCTCAGACGGGCGACCGCCGTCGAGCCTCGATCAGGTTGCGGCAGCGGGCTTCCTGACGTCGGGTCACCGACCGCACCACCGGGAGGGCCATGAGCATCGTCGCCGCCATCAGGACGTCACCTGCGATCCACCAGCCGACGACGGTCGGCGCTCCCTCCAGCGTCGAGTCGTCGATCTGGCCCGCGATGTTGGAGACGCCGGCGAGGGCGATCACCCACGTGAGCCACCATACGGTGATGATCGGTGGCGCCGCGTCCGAGCTGGGAGGCGGCGCGTCCAGCGCCGGGGCGCTCTTCGCCCAGGCGTCCCGGATGAGGGAGAAGGGGCGGACCAGGTTGAGGAACGGCACGAACCATCCCCCGATCACCCATCCCTGCTTGTACTTCCGCTCCCTCGCGAGGTGGGGGAGGTTGACGTAGACCCGGTAGAGCCAGACGATCATCATCACGATGGTGAGCAGATAGAGCACCAGCCGATAGGTGGCGAGGAGCTGGACACGCGCCTCGAGGTCGAGGGCCTCTTGCGTCGTCCCGCGGTAGGTGCCGGCGAGAAGCTCGCCGAGGAGGTTCCGGTAGGACACGTTGTTGACGGCGCCGACCACTCCCACGACGGCCACTCCTGTCAGAACGAACTGGAGGAACAGCGTCACGCCCCGCAGATCACGGAACGAGGACGGATCGGCGCCCTCCAGCAACGACGGCGCAACCGGAGACGACCCCTCAGGCCGCCCGCCCCGCACCGCCCCGCAGTACGGACACACCATGAGCACGGCGCCGAAGGACTGGCCACAGTTCGGACACTCGACCACGGACATCACGACCTCCTCACGGATCCCCCCCGGGTCGTGCTCCGATCGTCCTGGAGCGACGCCCGTGGCTGCCGCAACCTACCATCGGTCGCCGCGGCGCCGCCCTTGACGGCCCCGATCGGGGAAAGGTCACCGTGCAGGCCCGCAGCCGCGACCCCCCTCGCGTCGCCCGACTCCTGCGGACGACAGAACCCACGCTCCCCCCTCGGCTCCCTCCGCCACCCTCCCTGCTCGCCTTCTCTCACCCTCCCTGCTGTGCAGGGAGGGTCGAAGAGGCGCAGCCGAAGGCTGCGGCGATTCGGGGAGGGTCACGGTTCGTAGCGTCACCGCGACCCCCTCGGCTCACTGCGTTCGCCGGTCCCCCCTGATCCCAGGGGGGACGACAGAACCCACGCTCCCCCCTCGGATCCCGGGGGGACGACAGAACGGCTCGCCTACTCGTGGCGGTGCGCCTCGTCCTCCCGGACCCACTCGGCGCCGCCCGCCCAGTGCTCCTTCTTCCAAATCGGCGCCCGCGCCTTGAGCTCGTCGATCAGGTAACGGGCGGCGGCGAACGCCTCGGCCCGATGCTCCGAACCGACCGCCACCCCGACGCTGACCTCCCCCACCGCCAGGTCGCCGACCCGATGCACCACCGCGACCCGTTCCAGCGGCCATCGATCCCGTGCCTCGGCGACGATCTCGGCGATCTTGGACTCCACCACGCCGCCATATGCCTCGTATTCGAGATGGGTGACATCCTCCCGGCCGGGCGCGTGGTCCCGGACCGTGCCCAGGAAGAGCGCCACCGCCCCGCACGACGGTCGCGATACGGCCGCCACCAGGTCCGCCGGTGTGATGACGTCGCCACTCACCGTCACCACGTCGGCAGCGTCGTCATGTCCGGCTAGCGGGTCGGAAGCCATACAATCCCCTCCGTGGATCACACTACCCCGGAACAGGATCCGACCACGCCGGACCCCGAGCCCGGCGACACCGGCGACGCCGTGCCCGCCGAGCACGACGACGTGGCCGGCGAGCAGGCCACGCCACCGGCCCCGGAACCACCGGTGCGGCGCGACTCGCTGCAGCCCGACTTCGCTGAGCACGCCTTCCCTCCCCGCCCCGAGACACCACCGACCTCACCGGCTCCGCCCCCGGAGCCCACGTGGGAGCCCGAGCCGGCCACCGCCACCCACGGCGCCGCCCCTCTCACCGGCTACGAGTCGCCCCACGCCGGGAGCGCCTGGGCCCGCCCCGGCCAGTACCTCGAACCCGACGACCTCATGTCTGGCGCACCACTGCCGGCATCCGACCGACCTCGCCGGCGGGAACGTCGCCGCTGGCCCTTCGTGCTGGTCGGGCTGCTCTCCGGCCTCGTCGGCGCCGCCGCCACCGTCGGCGCCCTCTACGCCGCCGGCACCTTCGACGACGAGGCAGCGGTTCCCGCCACCACCGTCACCACCCAGGCCGGCGGCAGCACGGTGACACCCGTCACCGGAGTGGACGCCGCCGCGGTGGCCCGCAAGGTCGTGCCGTCGATCGTCACCGTCCAGATCGGCTTCGACGGCGGCAGTGGCTTCGAGCTGTACGGCTCGGGCTCGGGCGTGGTGCTCTCCGACGACGGCTACATCGTCACCAACCACCACGTCATCGAAGACAGCGACCTCGCCCGGGTGGTGTTCCAGGACGGCCGCACCTACTCCGCCGAGGTCGTGGGCAGCGACGCCAGGACCGATCTGGCGGTGCTCAGCATCGGCGCCGAGGGCCTCACCCCCATCGAGATCGGTGCCACCGACACGATGGCGATCGGCGAGGTGGCCATCGCCGTCGGCAACCCCCTCGGCCTCCCCGGGGGCGCCTCGCTCACCATGGGGGTGCTCTCCGCCTTCGAACGGGAGGTCGTCACCGGCACCGGCCTCGACCCCAACGACCGGCTCTTCGGCATGCTGCAAACCGACGCCCCCATCCAGCAGGGATCGAGCGGCGGCGCCCTCGTCGACGGCAACGGCCGCCTCATTGGCATCACCACCGCCATCGGCGTGAGCAGCGCCGGCGCCGAAGGCATCGGATTCGCCATCCCCGTCGAGCTGGTGAGCCGGGTCACCGATCAGCTCATCGCCACCGGCACCGTCCACCACGCCTTCCTCGGCGTCAGCCTCCAGAACGCCTTCGACGAGGCCCCCGACGGGGCACAGGTCCCTTCCGGCGCCCTCATCATCGGGTACGCCGAGACCGGGTCCACCGCCGAAGACGCCGGGCTCGAGATCGGGGACGTCATCGTGGCCTACGACGGCACCGGCGTCGCAAGCCGCGAGCAGCTCATCAGCGCCCTGCACCGCCTCGAGGTCGGCGACGTGGTCATCCTCGACGTGAACCGGAACGGCGAGCGGCTCAGCTTCGACGTGGTGCTGGGCGAACGACCGCCCGATCAGTGATCGATCGGACCCGGCGCCCGTGACCATCCCTTCCCTCCCCGCGGCGGCCCGGGCCCCGGGGCTGCGCCGCGGTATCCTCGAATCCGAGGCAGCGGAGGCAGCGGCGTGAGCGACAACCTGTTCGACCGGCTCTTCGAGCTCTTCCAGTCGCCCGGCCCGGTGAACTGGAAGCTGGCGCGGGAGGTGATGCACTCCATCACCGGCGCCGCCGAACCGATCGAGCCCGCCGTCGCCGAGGAGTACCAGGAGCTGACCCTGGCCGCCCAGCTCCGCCTCGCCGAGGCCACCAGCCTCGAAGTGAGCACCTCCCGCCCCCTCCACCCCGTCGACCGCTCCACCTGGGCCGACGAGAACCAGCAGAGCTTCCGCTACCTCGTCGAGCCCCTCGCAGGCAAGCTGACCGCCCCCGAGGAGAACCCGGCGATGGGGGCCATGATGCAGCCGATGGGGCCCGCCATCCTCGGCATCCAGGCCGGGACCACCGTCGGGTTCATGAGCCATCGCGCCCTCGGCCAGTTCGACACCGGCCTCCCCGCCCTCGACCACGACGACATGCTGCTCGTGGTACCCAACGTGGAAGGCTTTGCCCAGGACCACCACGTCGACCCCCGCCAGATCCGCCTCTGGGCCGCCTGCCACGAGGTGACCCACCACGCCGTGATGGCGGTGCCCTGGCTGCGGGGCCACTTCGTCGACATCGTGAACGGCTTCTACGAGACCGTCCAGTTCGACCCGTCCCGCCTCATGGAGACCATCACCGGCCTGCAGGACCCCGAACAGATCGAGGGGCTGGTCTCGGGGCCGGGGGGGCTCGCCGGCCTGCTCGGCGCCAGCCACGACGAGACCCGCCTCGCCCCCATCCAGGCCTTCGTCGCCCTCGTCGACGGCTACGCCGACTACACGGTGCGGCGAGCCGCCACCGACCTGCTCCCCCAACTCGACATCATCGAGGAAGCCAACGCCCGCCGCCGGGTCGAGCCGAACGACGCCGAACGGTTCCTCCAGCAGATCGTCGGCCTCGAGCTGCAACGGCACCGGGCCCGGGACGCCTCCGCCTTCTGCGTCGAGATCGAGCGGCGCTGGAGCGACGAGGCGCTGGGGCGCCTCTGGGAGGATCCCGCCCACCTCCCGAATCTGGACGAACTCACCGATCCGGTGGGATGGGCGGCCCGGAGCCTGCTCGACTGAGCCCGTCTTCCAGCGCCCGCAACGTCACTAGCTTGGGACCGCGAAGCACCGAAAGGACCGCAATGACCGTAACGATCGGCGCTCCCGCCCCCGACTTCGAGCTTCCCGCCGGCGACAAGACCCCGACCTCGCTCGCCTCGTTCCGGGGCCACAACACTCTCGTGGTGTTCATCCCGTTCCCCTTCACCGGCAACTGCTCCACCGAGGTGTGCACCCTCCGTGACCACCTGGCGGACCTCGCCGGCCTCGACGCCAACGTCGTCGTCGTCACCTGCGACACCCCCTACGCCAATCGTGTCTGGGCGGAGCAGAACGGCCTGACCTTCCCGGTGCTGTCCGACTTCTGGCCACACGGCGAGGTCGCCCGCAGCTACGGAGCGTTCAACGAGCGCACCGGATCGGCCAATCGCCACACGTTCGTGCTCGACGCCGACGGGATCGTGCGGAACGTGATCAAGACCGACTCGCTCGGCACCATCCGGGAATACGACGCCTACGTGGAGGCGCTCTCCGACCTCGGGAGCTGATCAGCCGAACAGGCCGTTCCAGATCCGGTGCAGCAGGTTGGCCCGGTCCGGCCGCGGCAACTCCCCGAGCACCTCGGCGAGATGGTCCGGCGGGAGATCGCCGACGAGCACGTACGACATCGATCCGGACCGCCACACCACCCACACCTCGCTCGGCGCCAGGAGGCGGAGGTACTTCGAGCCGTTGATGTTGACCGTAGAGCCGGCCGAGAAGGGCGCGGTGTCGACGTTCCCCTCGACCTCGAACACCGAGAAAGAGAAGAGGCCGTCGGTGAAGAACGCCTGGACCGCGTTGCCGGGCCCGGTGTAGACGTCGAGCCGGGTGTACCCGTCGGCCGTCGCCGGCAGCGATGAGCGATCCGACGGCAAGGCGACGTCGAAGTCGCCCCCACCGTCCCGCAGCGCCGAGTAGAGCCGCGTCGGGTTGGGGTCGAAGTCGAGCATGGAGCTGAGCCGGAACAGGGAGCCGCTCCCGTCGTAGACCTCCGAGCCGAGCGGCGCCGAGGTGGCGTCGTCGAGCCAGATACGGGCGCGGGTCGTGTCCCCCTCCATCACCGTGAGCAGGGTGGCCTCCCGGCCGAGGCGATTCACCGATTGCGGCTCGGCCATCTGGTAGCGGTCGCTCAGCTCCCCGGCCGACCAGCCGTGGATGACGACGGCGCCGCTGGAGCCGAAGACCCGCCCCGCCCCGATCATGGTCTCCCCGGAGCCGCTCTCGACCATCATCATCGGGCCGGCGTGCTCGACCGAGACCACACCAAACGTGGTCACCCCGTCCAGCGTGCTCCACGTCGCCTGCCGTCCGGCGTAGCTCGACGCCTCCGCCTGCTCCAGGTAGGAGTCGAGATCGGAGGCGGCGGCGGGCGCCACCGTCGCGGCGACGACGGCCGCGGCGAGGACAGCCACCGGGATCAGGCGCAGCAGGGAACGGCTCACGGCGCCTCCCCCTGCGACAGGTACACCGGGCTCACGCCAAAACCGGGCTCGAGCGAAGCCCGGGCGTTGTGCTGATCGGAGAACTGGCCGACGTCGATCGACGACGTGGGGGCCGGTCCCCCCAGCATCCCCACCGCGATGGCGACGGCGGCCGCCGCCCCGGCTGCAGCGGTCACCACCCGCCACCGAGCCCGGTGCCGGGCCCGGGCGGCGTCGCGGCGGGTCATCAGGAACTCGGGCGGCTCCAGGCCGGGGAGGGAACGGACCGCGGTGCGAGCCGCGTCCAGCTCGTGGAACTCGGCGCGGCAGTCGTCGCACTCCCCGAGGTGGAGGAGCACCAACTCCTGCTCGACCGTGGCCAACTCCCCGTCGAGCAGGGCCGAAAGCTCCGGTCCGGGATGGGTCGACGGCAGCAGCCGCTCCGGCATCTCCAGTTCGGGGAGGGTGCGCAGCGCGGCCCGCATCTCCTTGATGCGATGGAACTCCGCCACGCAGTCGAGGCAGTCGGTGAGGTGGGCGACGACCTCGTCCAGCTCTCCGGGACGCAGCTCCCCGTCGAGGTAGGCGGACAGCAGGTCCTGGTCGGCGCAGCGGTCGTCGTGGTGCTTCAGACGGGCCATGTCAACAGCTCCCGCAGCATGCGCCGCCCGCGATGGATCCGGCTCCGCACCGTGCCCACCGGGGCCTCGACCGCCTCGGCGATCTCCTCGTAGGTGAGGCCCACCACGTCGCAGAGCACCACACATTCACGGAAGTCGAGCGGCACCTTGAGCAACGCCGACTGGATGTCCTCGGAGAGGCGTACCGAAGCCAGCACCTCGTCGGGAGAGGGGCTGGCCACCGCCAGGTTGCGGTCGTCGTCGGGGAGGGGAAAGGTGGGGCGGCGTTGGCGGCGGCGGACGCCGTCGAGGAAGGCGTTGCGGGTGATGCGCCACAGCCAGCCGTCGAAGGAACCCGGGGTGTAGGCCGCCAGGCCCTTACGGACCCGGAGCAGGACGTCCTGGACCAGATCGGCCGCATCGTCCGGGTTTCCGGTGAGGCGGTACGCGAAGTTGTATATCTTCCGCCCATAGCGTCGCGCTACGTCTTCCCATGTGGGGACGAGTTCTTCGGCCATACCTCCCCCGACTCCTCACGGACAACGTATCCGGACGATGGACGGTTCCCGCCGGGCGCGGTGATGGTTGCAGGGTATCGCCGGTTCGCAAGACTCGTGGCCGGCGCTCCCGGCCGCTCCCTGTCGCGGGACCCGCGGCGGGATCTCCTAGGTCTTGTCGGAGGGATCGTCCTCGTCCTCGGTGCCCTCTTCGAGCCCCTTGCGGAACTCGCGGGCGGACGCACCGAGCGAGCGGGCGAGGTCGGGAAGCTTACGAGCGCCGAAGAGCAGCAGGATGATCACCAGAACGATGATGATCTCGGCTCCGCCGAAGTTCTTGATCACAGATGCTCCTTCGATCGTGCCGCGAGTGTAACGACCCGGCCACCCTATCTATGCCGCCGCCACCGGACCGTTAGCTCATGGCGATGGCGTCGACGAAGGCCTGGAGCCGCTCCCGGGTCACGAAACGGCAGCGGGGCTCACGCCGCTCCTGGTCGTAGATGAGGTACGGGCCGTACTTATCGGTGATCAACAACCCGTGGTCCACCCCGGGCATGGTGGCGAACGAGACGGCGAACTGCCGGATCGCCTGCTCCGACAGCTCGGGGTACTCCTCGACCTGGTGGTCCACCACCGTCAGGTAGGTGCGGCTCCCGCCCCGGGTGGCGAGGAAGGTGCCGGGCCCCTCCCCGGGCACGATCGAGTAGCCGGCAAGCCGGAGCAGCCCGAGGGTGAGATCGGTGGCGGTCATGGCGCAGGGATCGATGCCCTGGGCCCGCAGGCCGGCGTCGAGGGCCCCGGTGAGCCGGATCTCCTCACACATCGGCGCCAGCTCGTCACCGAAGGCGGCGTTGGCCGGCTCGGGAGCGTGGATGAGGTCCTGCTCGGCGATCTGGGCCAGCGGGTCGTATCCGGCGGCGCTGGCGCGGGGTACCAGATCCGGCACCTGGACCACGGGGAGGATGTCGGGCTCGTCGAGGGTCACCGATCCGACCTCGACCGCCGTCCCGTCCCGGACCCCGTAGGCGCGCACGGTGCTGACGCCGGTCAGCGGCAAGTGGGCGCTGCGCTTGCGACGCACCACCTCGATGGCGTGGTGCACCAGGAGATCCCGCAACACGGGATCGGGGGTGGTACGCGGCAGCGGCACGTCGAAGTAGACGTGGGCGTCCCCCGACTCGACGTGGAATTCGGCGGCGGGGACGTGGAGCCCGGCGAGTCCCATCGGGGCCTCGTCGTCGTCGTCCACGGCCGGTCGCTCGGCGCTCTGGCGTGCGAGGAACGCCACCAGCGCCACCAGCGCCACCACGAGCAGGATGATCAAGCCGGGCGTCATCGAGGCGACTCCTCTCGTCCCTTCCCACTCGATACTACGGGGCGCAAGGCGAACTCGACAGGAGGTCGCACGATCCGGAGCCGATTCGGCTCAGGAGACCTTGCGTTGCCGCCCGGCGAGGGCCCGCTGGCGGCGAATGCGGCGGCGCTCCCGTTCCGACATGCCTCCCCAGATCCCGAATTTCTCGCTACTGACGATGGCGAATTCGAGACAGGCACCCTGGACCGAGCACTGCCGGCAGATGGATTTGGCGGTTCGAGTGGATGCGCCCCGTTCCGGGAAGAAGAGATCGGGATCGGCACCGCGGCAATTCGCGAGATCCTGCCAGGCCAGATCCTCGCTCCCCAGAACATCGAGCAGCTGAGTGAACACGCCGAACTCCTACACGGTTGTAATTACGCTCTTGTGATTCAACCAACCCCACGCGCGGCTGTCAACCCCAAAAACCCTTGTGCTGCTTGGCCTCTCGACCGCGCGCCCTTCGATCGCGAACCGGCAGGCGCCCCTTCGTGCCGCGCCGCCGCGCCGGACCCGGGCCGGCCGGAGCCCCCGAAGCCCGCTGGGAACCGCTCCACCGGCCGCCCGGGAGGATGCATCTACCATTCGTGGCGACCCTCACCCGCTTCCGGCATAATGAATCGCCGCGACGAGAGGAAGGCACCACGGTGACGGTCACTGCGCAGCGGAGCGATCCCAAGACCCGCCGCCCGCTGCCATGGTTCGTCGACTTCTACCGCACCGACGTCGGCAAGAAATGGGCGATGGCGGTCACCGGGGTGGCCCTGCTCGGCTACGTGCTCGCCCACCTGCTCGGCAATCTGAAGGCCTACATTGGGCCCTCGAGCATCGACCAGTACGGAGAGGCACTGCGGGACCTCGGCGGCCATCTCGTCCCCCGCACCCACCTACTCTGGATGATGCGGATCGGACTCGGTGCCGCCTTCGTGGTCCACGTCCACGCCGCCACCGTCCTCACCTTCCACAACTTCCAGGCCCGCGGCAGGCAGCGCTACGAGGCGGGACGCCACTACCTCGCCGCCAACTACGCCTCACGCACCATGCGCTGGACCGGCCCCATCGTGCTGGCGTACCTCGTCTTCCACCTCGCCGACCTCACCTGGGGCAGCGCCAACCCTGACTTCATGCGCGGCCACCCCTACGCCAACCTGATCGCCAGCCTGCAGCGGGTTCCGGTGGCGGTGCTCTACGTCATCGCCAACATCGCGCTCGCCATCCACATCTACCACGGGGCGTGGAGCCTCTTCCAGAGCGTCGGCGCCAACAACGCCCGCTTCAACGAGTGGCGCCGCTACTTCGCCGTCGGATTCGCCGTGGTGATCCTGGTGGGGAACCTCAGCCTCCCGATCGCGATCCAGCTCGGCATCATCGCCTAGGCCCGGAGAGGACGACCAAGAAGGTGACCATCACACTCGACGCCAAGATCCCGGCCGGTCCCATCGAGGACAAGTGGGACACCCACCGCTTCGACATCCGGCTGGTCAACCCCGCCAACAAGCGCAAGTACGAGATCATCGTCGTCGGGTCCGGCCTCGCCGGGGCCTCCACCGCCGCCACCCTCGCCGAACTCGGGTACCGGGTGAAGGTGTTCACCTACCACGACTCCCCCCGCCGTGCCCACAGCATCGCCGCCCAGGGGGGCATCAACGCCGCCAAGAACTACCCCAACGACGGCGACAGCATCTACCGGCTCTTCTACGACACCGTCAAAGGCGGCGACTACCGCTCCCGGGAGGCCAACGTCTACCGGCTGGCGCAGGTCTCCAACGAGATCATCGACCAGTGCGCCGCCCAGGGGGTCCCCTTCGCCCGGGAGTACGGCGGCCTGCTCGACAACCGCTCCTTCGGCGGCGCCCAGGTGTCCCGCACCTTCTACGCCCGGGGCCAGACAGGCCAGCAGCTCCTGCTCGGCGCCTACCAGGCCCTCGCCCGCCAGGTCCACCTCGGGACGGTGGAGCTCTTCAACCGCTCCGAGATGCTCGACGTCGTGCTCCACGAGGGACGCGCCGTCGGCATCGTCGTCCGCGACCTGGTGAGCGGCGAGGTGACCTCCCACTCCGCCCATGCCGTGGTGCTGGCCACCGGCGGCTACAGCAACGTGTACTTCCTCTCCACCAACGCCATGGCGTGCAACACCACCGCCATCTGGCGGGCCTACCGCAAGGGGGCGCTATTCGCCAACCCCTGCTTCACCCAGATCCACCCCACCTGCATCCCTGCCAGCGACGAGTTCCAGTCGAAGCTCACTCTCATGTCCGAGTCGCTCCGCAACGACGGTCGCATCTGGGTCCCGCTCGACCCCGGCGACACCCGGCCCCCCAACCAGATCCCTGAGGCGGAACGCGACTACTACCTGGAGCGCCGTTACCCGGCGTTCGGCAACTTGGTACCCCGCGACGTGGCGTCGCGGGCGGCGAAGCGCATGATCGACGACAACCGGGGGGCGGGGCCGCTCCACAACGGGGTCTACCTCGACTTCGCCGACGCCATCGGGCGCCTGGGGCGGGACACCATCGAAGCCCGTTACGGCAACCTCTTCGAGATGTACGAGCGCATCACCGACGAGGACCCCTACACGGTCCCGATGCGGATCTACCCCGCCCCCCACTACACGATGGGCGGGCTGTGGGTCGACTACAACCTGATGACGACCGTGGCCGGCCTCTACGCCATCGGGGAGGCCAACTTCTCCGACCACGGGGCCAACCGCCTCGGGGCGAGCGCCCTCATGCAGGGACTCGCCGACGGCTACTTCGTGCTCCCCTACACCATCGGTGACTACCTGGCCGACTGGCTCAACATCGACCCCCTCCCCACCGACCATCCCGCCTTCGCCGCCGCCGAGCAGGCGGTCGCCGACCAGGTGAGCCGGCTGCTGGCGGTCAACGGCAGCCGCACCGTCGACTCGTTCCACCGCGAGCTGGGCACGATCATGATCGAGCACTGCGGCATGGCCCGGAGCCGCCCCGGCCTCGAGGAGACGATCTCGCGCATCCCGGCGCTGCGGGAGGAGTACTGGAACGACGTCCGGGTCCTCGGTGACGGCGCCTCCTTCAATCAGTCGCTGGAGCGAGCCGGCCGGGTCGCCGACTTCCTGGAGCTGGCCGAGCTGATGTGCCGGGACGCCCTCGACCGGGAGGAGTCGTGCGGCGGCCACTTCCGGCTCGAGCACCAGACCGAGGAGGGTGAGGCGCGGCGCGACGACGTCAACCAGATCCACGTCTCGGCCTGGGAGTGGCACGGCCCCGAGGCGGCGCCGGAACGCCACAAGGAGCCGCTGCAGTTCGACCACGTCCAACTGGCGCAGAGAAGCTACAAGTGATGGACCTCACTTTGCGGGTGTGGCGCCAAGCGGGACCGGACCAGCCCGGGGAGTTCCGGGAGTACCCGGCGTCGGGGATCAGCCCCGAATCGTCGTTCCTCGAGATGCTCGACGTCGTCAACGAGCGGCTGGTGACACAGGGCGAGGAGCCGATCGCCTTCGACCACGACTGCCGGGAGGGCATCTGCGGCATGTGCGGGGTGATGATCAACGGCCACCCCCACGGCCCGCAGCTCGGGACCGCCACTTGCCAGCTCCACATGCGGAAGTTCCAGGACGGCGACACGATCGTGATCGAACCGTGGCGAGCCGCCGCCATGCCGGTGATCCGGGACCTGGTCGTCGACCGCAGCGCCCTCGATCGCGTCATCGAGGCCGGCGGCTACATCACGGCGCCGACCGGGAGCGCCCCCGACGCCAACCTGATCCTCGTCCCTCACGCGGCGGCCGAGGCATCCATGGACGCCGCCGCCTGCATCGGTTGCGCCGCCTGTGTGGCGGCCTGCCCCAACAGCGCCGCCCAGCTCTTCACCGCCGCCAAGCTGGCGCACCTCGATCTGCTGCCCCAGGGGCAGCCGGAGCGCTACACCCGGGTGGTGGCGATGGTGGAGACCATGGAGGAGTACTTCGGCTCCTGCACCAACCACGGCGAGTGCGAGACAGCCTGCCCCAAGAGCATCAGCATCGACACCATCGCCTTCATGAACCGCGACTACCTCGCCGCCAAGCTCAAGGACCTGCGTCTCTCCGGCCAGCGGTAGCCCGCCCCGGCGACAACTTGACCGTCCGCTCAAAATCGGCCCCGCCCACTATCCTGGCCGTGATCCCCTGCCTCCCAGGGTGACGCAGCAGCGAAAGGACGGACCCTTGGGCGTACAGTTTCTGAGCGACGAGTACATGCGCGAGGCCAGCGAGCAACTCGCCGCCAGCGCCGACTTCTCCAACGCCATCACCAACGTCAGCCTCGGCCTCCAGTTCACGGTGACCGGCGACGACCGGGACCTCTCGTACTACCTCTCGGTCGCCGACGGGCGTGCCACGATGGCCCGCGGCGAGCTCGAAGGCGCCGACGCCACCGTCACCAGCAGCTACGAGACCGCGGTGGCGCTCTCCAAGGGCGATCTCAACACGCAGATGGCCTTCATGACCGGCAAGATCAAGGTAGCGGGGAACATGGCGACCCTGATGATGAACCAGGGGGTCATCAACGAGTGGACCGGCGCCCTCTCCGGTATGGACGTCGACTACTGAGCAGGCCCCGGTCCTGGACGTGAAGAGAGCGCCCCGTCGGGCGCTCTCTGCTCGTCGGATTCCCTCGGCGGCTACTTGACGGCGTCCTTGAGGGCCTTGCCCGCCTTGAATGCCGGGACGTTCGATGCCGCGATCGGCACCTCGGCGCCCGTCTGGGGGTTGCGCCCCACCCGTGCCTTGCGATGGCGGCGCTCGAAGGTACCGAACCCGGTCAGCGTGACCTTGTCGCCGGTCTTCAGCGCACCGCTGATGGCATCGAGAGCGCCGTCGATCACCTGAGCGACTGCGGTCTTCGATTGCCCGGTCGCTGCGGCGACCTCGTCCACCAATTGACTCTTGTTCACGAACCTTCCTCCTTGATATCCTGCCTGCGGCGGGCCGCGGCTCGAAGCGGCGTAACCCTACCCACGGTCCGCGCCACCGCCAAGAACCCTTGTGGCCCATGGCCGTCGTCCCCTCCCGGCGCGGGAGCGTCGCGACCGGCGGGGAATCAGAAGCAGCGACCGGGTCGGCTAGAAGTCGATCAGCTCGAGATCGGCGACCATGGCCTTGACCGCATCGGCGGCCGCCCGCAACTCCTGCAGCTCCTCGAGGGTGAGCCCGAGTTCGAGTACCTTCTGGACGCCGCCCTTCCCGAGGCGGGCGATGACGCCGACGTAGACGTCGCTGATCCCGTACTCCCCGGTGAGCCAGGCACACACCGGCATCTCGGTGCGGGTGTCCTCGACGACGGCTCGTGCCATGGCGGCAGCGGCGGCCGAGGGAGCGTAGTAGGCGCTGCCGGTCTTGAGCAGGCCGACGATCTCGGCACCGGCGTTGCGGGTCCGTTCCACCAGCTCCTTGACGGTGGCGGCGTCGAGCACCTCCACCAGCGGGACGCTTCCCACCCGGCACAGCGACGGGGCCGGCACCATCGTCTCGCCGTGACTCCCCAATGTCACGGCGTGGACGTCGAGCACGTCGGTGCCGGTCTCCTCGGAGATGAAGTGGGCGAAGCGGGCGCTGTCGAGCACCCCGGCTTGCCCGATGACCCGGGTGCGGGGGAACCCGGAGACCTCGGCCGCCAAGGTGGTCATCTGGTCGAGAGGGTTGGTCACCACGATGAGCACCGTCTCGGGGGAACGCTCGGCGACCTCCTTGGTGACCTGCTTGATGATCTTGGCGTTCACCTCGAGCAGGTCCATCCGCGACATCCCCGGCTTGCGGGGAAGCCCGGCGGTGATGACCACGATCTCACTGCCGGCGGTGTCGTCGTAGTCGTTGGTCCCGATCACCTTGGTACGGAACCGCACCACGGAACGGGACTGGTTCATGTCGAGTGCCACCCCTTGGGGGAGGCCCTCGACGATGTCGGTGAGGACGACCTCGTCGACGCAGCACGACTCGGCGAGGCGCTGGGCGGTCGCCGAACCGTACTTGCCGGCACCGACCACGGTGATCTTGCTCATCTCTGCGCGCTCCTCGGTTGGGATGGTTTCGCGCGATCTCGTGTTTCGCGGCGGCCTCCAACCCTAGTGGCCGGAAGGCGCCAGGAGGCCCGAACGGGGAGTCGCGGTGGTCGGCGGAGACCCCCCGGGTCTGGGACAATGGCGCCATGCCGCGACGTCTCCTCCTGCTGGTGCTGGTGACCCTCGCTCTCGCCGCCGGATGCACCCTCGGCGGCTCCTCCGGCGACGAATCGGCAGTGGAGGTGCCTACCCCGGGACCGGTGGAGTGGCGCCGCACCGTCGCCGGCATCGACGTCCTCGGCGTCGGCACCTCACCCGACCCGGCGGAGCTGGATCTGCTGGCGGCCGCGGTGACGGCGATCCCGGAGGTGCTATGGGACCGGGCCGCCCTGGGCGCCGTCTACCGGATCCCCGACGACCCTGCGGTGGAACCGGGAACCCTCGCCTTCGCCACCGGACCCGACGTGTACCTCACCGACGCCACCTTCGCCCAGCCGGGCGGGAGCACGGCGCTGGAGGCGGCAATCGCCCACGAGCTGGCCCACACCGCCCAATTCGCCGCCCTCACCGGCGACGACGTCACCGCCGCCGGCGACGACCCGGAAGCTCTCATCCGCGGCTCGGCCCTGGTGCGCCGCTTCGCCGCCGCCGCCGGGTGGATCGAGGGCGGGGACGGATGGCAGCTCCCCGACCCGGCGGGCGCGGTCGGCTCCGGGGTCACCGCCCCCGAGGAAGACATGGCCGAGACGGTGGCGGCGGTGGTGCTGGGGCGGGCCGAGGACCTCTCCCCCGCCCGCGTCGCCTGGGCCGAGGAATGGCTCGGAGCCGGCGCCGCGGAGTTGGCCGCCGGCTGCCCGTACGTACCGGCCGGGGCGGTGCCGCGTCGGGCCGACGAGCCCCTGTTCGACACCGCCGCTGTCGCTCCGTTGGCGACGGGCCACGTCGAACCCGTCTACTACGCACTCGAGGACGCCCGGCCGCTGCCCGAGATCGCCGCCGAGGTGGCCACGGCGCTGGCGGCCCGGGGCCTGGTGGGCACGCTGGGAGCGGCCGCCGGCGAGCCGGCACACTACGCCGGGCTCTACGACCCCGGGGGTGAGCGCCGCTACTGGGTCGAGCTGTGGGACCTGCGGGCCGAGCCGGCCGGGCACGTGCTGCTCACCTACGTCGCCCTGTGGTGACGGGTCACATCCGGTCGATCATCGCCCGGGCGAAGGCGCTGGTGGAGACCTCGGTGGCGCCTTCCATCTGCCGGGCCAAGTCGTAGGTGACGGTCTTGGCGCCGATGGCGGCCTCCAGCCCACCCTCGATGAGGTCGGCGGCCTCCCCCCATCCGAGGTAGCGGAACATGATCGCCCCCGAGAGGATGAGGGAGCCGGGGTTGACCTTGTCCTGACCGGCGTATTTAGGGGCGGTGCCGTGGGTCGCCTCGAAGATGGCGTGGCCGGTGTCGTAGTTGATGTTGCCGCCGGGGGCGATCCCGATGCCGCCCACCTGAGCGGCGAGGGCGTCGGAGATGTAATCGCCGTTGAGGTTGAGGGTGGCGATGACGTCGTACTCGTCGGGGCGGGTCAGGATCTGCTGCAGGAAGGCGTCGGCGATGACGTCCTTCACCAGGAGCCGGTCGCCGGGTTCGCCTCCCGAGTCCGCCCACGACACCGCCACGTCCGAAAACTCGTCCTGCACCAGCTCGTAGCCCCAGGTGCGGAAGGCGCCCTCGGTGAACTTCATGATGTTGCCCTTGTGCACCAGCGTCACGGACCGGCGGCCGTTGGCGAGGGCGTAGCGGATGGCGGCCCGCACCAGGCGCCGGCTGCCGGTGCGCGACACCGGCTTGATCCCGATCCCGCTGTCGGGTCGGATGTCCCAGCCGAACCGATCCTCGAAGTACTCGAGCAGGGCGGCGGTGGCCGGCGTCCCGGCCTCCAGCTCCTTGCCGGCGTACACGTCTTCGGTGTTCTCCCGGAAGATGACCATGTCGACCCGCTCGGGATGCTTCACCGGCGACGGAACGCCCCGGTACCAGCGCACCGGCCGCAGGCACACGTACAGGTCGAGGATCTGGCGAAGGGCGACGTTGAGGCTGCGGATGCCGCCTCCCACCGGGGTGGTGAGCGGGCCCTTGATGCCCACCAGGTGGCTGCGGAACGCCTCCACCGTCTCGCCGGGGAGCCACTGCCCGGTGCGGTCGAACGCCTTCTGCCCGGCGAGCACTTCGGTCCACGACACGGCGCGTTCCCCGCCGTAGGCCTTCTCGACCGCCGCGTCGAAAACGTGCCGGGCGGCGCTCCAGATGTCGGGACCGATGCCGTCGCCCTCGATGAACGGGACGATCGGATCGTCGGGAACCTGCACCCCGTCGGGGCCCATCGTGATCGGGGTCGCCATCATGCTCCTCGTGGTGGGGAGTTCGCTCTCGGGCCGGAGGCTAGGAGGCTACCGGGAAATGCACCAGCAGGCGGCGCCGCGACCTCGCACCCGTCTCACCCTCCTTGCCGTGCAGGGAGGGTCTCCGGGGAGGGTCACCTCGAGACCCGGCCGATCGCACACCCCCCTCGACTGTCTTCTCACCCTCCCTGCTGTGCAGGGAGGGTCGGAGAACGAGCCGAAGGCGAGTGATCCGGGGAAGGTCACCGCACAGTCCCCCACCGCGCCCCCCCTCGGCTCGGCTGCGCCGGCGCCTTGCCGCTCCCGCCGGTCCCCCCTTGTCACAAGCGGGGACGGGACCCGAGGTCAGCGGTGCAGCGAGATCGCCGCCGACAGCTCGTCGGGACACTGCGTTCCGATCAGCACTCGGCGATCGCCGGCGAGGCGGAGCTCGACCCCCCCACCCCACGCACCGTGTAGCAGACCCGTCCCTGGCGGCCGCGCCGCCAACCCCATCCCCCGAACTCACGGAACGGCTCGTAGGTGACGGTTTCCCGGTCGGCGATCTCGTCGAACGGGAAGTCACGGCGGAGCGGGAAGACGTTCCAGCGGACGTGGACACCGCTCCCGTCGACGACGGTCCGGACCCCCAGCATCCAAAACCACACCGGGAACCCGACCCCGAACACGATCCAGAACAGCCAGATCAGGATGTCGGGCGCCGGCCTGCTCCCCCAGTCGTTGCCGAGCACGATCTGCACCACGAAACCCCACCACGTCACGACGACGGGGATCGCCAGGATGGGGGCGAACCACCACCGGCGAAAGCGCTGGAACTCGGAGAAATCAGCGGGACGGTCGGTCACTTCGCAACCTCCACTCGGTGCTCATCTGCCTACGGCACGTTCCGCCGCGGCCACCGTGTTGGCGAGCAGGCACGCGATCGTCATCGGCCCGATCCCACCCGGCACCGGTGTCACCGCCGCCGCCACCTCCACCGCGGCAACGAAGTCGACATCGCCCACCACCCCCTGCTCGGTGCGGTTGATGCCGACGTCGACCACCACCGCCCCCGGCTTGATGTGCTCGGCTCCGAACATGCCGGGACGTCCCACGGCGGTCACCAGCAGGTCGGCCCGCCGGGTCAGGTCGGCCAGATCGGGGGTGCGGGAGTGGGCCATCACGACCGTGGCGTCGACGCCCTTCGCCCCCAGCAGCAGGGCGAGGGGGCGCCCCACCAGGATCGAGCGGCCCACGATCACCGCCAGCTTCCCCGCCACCGTGATCCCGTAGTGGTCGAGCACCCGCATGATGCCCTGCGGGGTCGCCGGGACCGGGCCCTCCCGGCCCAGCACCAGCAGGCCCAAGCTGTGGGGGTGGAGCCCGTCGGCGTCCTTGGCGGGGTCGATCGCCTCCACCGCCCGGTTGCCGTCGAGGCCGTCGGGGAGCGGGAGCTGCACGATCATGCCGTCGACCCGGTCGTCGGCGTTGAGGGAGCGCACCACTCTCTCCACTTCGTCCTGGGTGGCGTCCGCCCCCAGGTGGTGGTCGAACGAGAGCATCCCGGCGGCCACCCCGGCCCGGTGCTTGTTGCGGACGTAGATCTCGGACCCGGGATCGTCACCGACCATCACCGTTGCCAGACCCACCGACTTGCCCCGCGCCGCGAGGGCAGCGACCCGTTCCGCCACCTCGGCGCGGACCAGGGCGGCAACCTCGGACCCGGAGAGAACCTGCGCGCTCAATGCCGGAAATGCCTTCGACCCGTGAACACCAGGGCGATGCCGTGCTCCTCGGCGGCGGCCGCCACCTCCTCGTCCCGCACCGAGCCGCCCGGCTCGATGACGGCGACGATGCCGGCCGCGGCGAGGGCGTCGAGCCCGTCCCGGAACGGCAGGAAGGCGTCGGAAGCGGCCACGGCCCCCCGGGCCCGCTCCCCCGCCCGGTGTAGTGCCCGTTCCGCGGCGCCGACCCGCGACTGGTCCCCGGCCCCGACCCCGATGGCGGCGCCGTCCTTGGCGACGACGATGGCGTTCGACTTGGTGTGGGTGACGACCTTGAGGGCGAACTCGAGGTCGCGCCACTCGGAAGGGCCCGGCTTGCGGCTCGACACCACGTCCCAGTCGTCGCTGCGAGCCTCGACCCGGTCGCGCTGCTGCACCACGAACCCGGACTCGATGCGGCGCATGTCGGGATCGGCCGGGTCGGGACGCTCCGCCGCCAGGAGCCGCAGGTTCTTCTTCCCCTCCAGCGCCTCACGGGCGGCGTCCTCCACCTCGCCGACGATGATCACCTCGACGAAGCCGGCGGCGGAGATCCGCTGCGCCGTCTCCCCGTCGAGCGGCCGGTTGAGGGCGATGACGCTGCCGAATGCCGAGAGCGGATCACAGTCCCAGGCCGCGGTGAAGGCGTCGGCCAGGGTGCCGGCCACCGCCAGCCCGCACGGGTTGGCGTGCTTGACGATCGCCACCGTCGGTTCGGCGAACTCGTGCACCATGCGCCAGGCGGCCTCGGTGTCGAGGTAGTTGTTGAACGACATCTCCTTGCCCTGGAGCTGGCGCATCGTCTGCCACCACGGGGTGGCGCCGACCTGCGCGAAGGCGGCCCCGGCCTGGTGCGGGTTCTCCCCGTAGCGCAGCTCGGCCTTCCGCTCCAGCGCCAGCACGGTACGTTCCGGCGGCACGTCCTTCCCCTCCAGCCAGCCGACGATGGCGGCGTCGTAGGCGGCGGTGCGGAAGAACGCGGCCCGGGCCAGGTCGCGGCGCAGCTCGGCGTCGAGGCCCCCGGCGGCGACGGCGGCGGCGACCTCGTCGTACTGGTGGGGCGAGGTCACCACCCCCACCCAGGCGTGGTTCTTGGCGGCGGCCCGGATCAGGGTCGGTCCCCCGATGTCGATCTGCTCGATCGCCTCCACGTCGGTGACGGACTCCTGGGCCACCGTCGCCTCGAACGGGTACAGGTTGACGACGACGAGCTGGATCGGGGTGATGCCGCGGGCGTAGAGATCGGCACGGTGGTCGGCGTTGCCGAGGTCGGCGAGGATCGCCCCGTGGATCATGGGGTGGAGTGTCTTGACCCGGCCGCCCAGCATCTCCGGGGCGTCGGTCACCTCCGCCACGCCGGTGACCGGCAGCCCGGCGTCCTGCAACACCCGGGAGGTCCCCCCCGACGACACCAGCTCGGTCCCGGCCTCGACCAGGGTGCTGGCGAGCTCGACGAGGCCGGTCTTGTCCCACACCGACAGCAGGGCGCGGCGCACCACGATCCGGCTCATGTTCCCTCCCAGTGGACGTGGCGGCCGGCGATGCGGAGCCGCCCGGCGGCGAAGGCGGCGACCACCTCCGGGTAGACACGGTGCTCGACCTGCTGGATCCGGGCGTGCAGCGTCTGCTCCGAATCGTCGGGGCGCACCGGCACCGACTCCTGGAGGATGATCGGGCCGTGGTCGACCTCGGCGTCGACGAAATGGACCGTCACGCCGCTCAGCTTGACCCCGTGGGCGATCGCCTCCGCCACCCCGTGCGCCCCGGGGAAGGAGGGAAGCAGCGCCGGATGGATGTTGATGATGCGGTTCGGGAAGCGGCCAAGGGCGGACGGGGCGAGGATGCGCATGAACCCGGCCAGGATCAACCCCTCGGCGCCGCGGGCGGCGGCAACGTCGCACACCGCCAAGGTGAAGGCGTCCCGATCGTGAGAGTCGCCCCAGGCGACGACGACCCCGGGAACCCCGGCGGCGGCGGCCCGCTGCAGCGCCCTCACCCCGGGTCGATCGGAGATCACCACGACGACCTCGGCCGGGAAATCGGTGCCGGCGGCGGCATCGAGGATCGACTGGAGGTTGGAGCCGCTCCCGGAAACGAGCACGGCGATCGGGTAGCGAGGTCGGCCGGTCATGCCCGGTGCAGGTTAGCGACCGGCCGGACCGGCCAGGCAGCTACCAGGCCCGCCACACCAGGACGGCGCCGCCGGCGACGAGCAACACACCGCCACCGACGACGAGGCGGCGCCGCCACCGCTCCGAGAGCCGGCGGCGACCGGCGGCGACCACCCCGGCGAGCCCGATCTTGCTGCCGACGAGGGCGGCGTAGAAGCCGGCGAGGAACGCCACCGCCCCGCCCGGGGCTTCCCGCCACGTCTCCACCAGCAGCGGCCCCCCTGCCGTCACCCAGAAGATCCAGGGATGCGGGCTGAGGGCGTTGACGGCGACCCCCCGCCACACGTCCCCGGCGCTGCCCCCCGAGGCCTCACCCTCTGGCAACGGGGCGGCGCCGCGGGAGATCTCCCACAGCCCGAAGGCGATCACGACGAAGCCGCCGCCGAGGCCGAGCCACCGCACCCAGGATTCGGGGAGGGCGCTGAGAGCGGCCACCGCCACCACCACGATCGGGGCGTCGGTGAGCAGCGGCGCCACCGCGGTGCGCCAGCCGGCCCCGAAACCGCGCCGCAGCGTGGCGGTGACGACGAGGGTCATGAGCGGCCCGGGCGAGATGCCGGCGGCGAGACCGATGGAGAGCCCCGCCGCCAGCTCGGTCACGGCGCCGTCACCGCCCCAGGGCGCGCAGCATCGCCGACCCCATGTCGGTCGGGGTGGGGGCCATGACCACCCCGGCGGCTTCGAGCGCCGCGATCTTGTCGGCTGCGGTGCCCTTCCCCCCGGAGATGATCGCCCCGGCATGCCCCATGCGCTTCCCCGGCGGCGCCGTCGTCCCGGCGACGAAGGCGACCACCGGCTTGTCCATGTGGCCCTCGATCCAGGCGGCCGCCTCCTCTTCGGCGGTGCCGCCGATTTCGCCGATCATGACGACGCCCGCGGTGGCCGGGTCGTCGTTGAAGGCGACAAGGCAGTCGAGGAAGCTGGTGCCGTTGACCGGGTCGCCACCGATGCCGAGGGCGGTGGTCTGGCCGAGCCCGTTGCCGGTGAGCTGGTGGACCGCCTCGTAGGTGAGGGTCCCGGAGCGGCTCACCACCCCGATGGTGCCGGGCTGGTGGATGTAGCCGGGCATGATCCCGATCTTGCACTCGCCGGGGGTGATGACACCCGGGCAGTTGGGGCCGACGAGGCGGGAGGCACACCCTTCGAGGTAGCGCTTGACCCGCACCATGTCCGTCACCGGGATCCCCTCGGTGATGCACACGATCAACTCCATCCCGGCGTCGGCCGCCTCCATGACGGCGTCGGCGGCGAACGGCGGCGGGACGTAGATGGCGCTGGCGGTGGCCCCGGTGGCCTCCTTCGCCTCGGCCACGGAACGGTAGACGGGCACGTCGACCCGGTAGCTGTCGGGGCGCCCCGGCACGCCGGAGTGATCGGTGGCGCCCTCGAACGTCTCCACCGATCCGGCCCGGCTGGGGTGGACCGCCCCCACCACCCGGGTGCCGTAGGCGATGGCGGCGTCGGTGTGGAACCGTCCCGTCTTGCCGAGGCCCTGGACGAGCACGGTGGTGGTGGCGTCGATCAGGATGCTCATCGGGTCAGCTCCAGGATCTTCTCGGCCCCGTCCCGCATGTCGGAGGCGCTCACCACGTCGAGGCCGGACTCGTCGAGGATTCGCTTGCCGAACTCGACGTTGGTGCCTTCGAGGCGCACCACCAGCGGCACCGAGAGGCCGACCTCCCGCACCGCCTCGACCACCCCGGTGGCGATGACGTCGCAGCGCATGATCCCGCCGAAGATGTTGACGAAGATGCCGCGGACGTTGGGGTCACGGGTGATGATCTTGAAGGCGGCCGCCACCTGCTCCGTCTCGGCGCCGCCGCCGACGTCGAGGAAGTTGGCGGGCTCCCCCCCGACGTACTTGATGATGTCCATGGTGGCCATGGCGAGGCCGGCCCCGTTCACCATGCAGCCGATGGTGCCGTCGAGCTTGATGAAGCTGAGGCCGTAGCCGGCCGCCTCCACCTCGGCCGGGTTCTCCTCGGAGAGGTCCCGCATCTCCACCACGTCGGAATGACGGTAGAGGGCGTTGGCCTCGAAGCTCATCTTGGCGTCCAGCGCCATCACCCGGCCGGTGGTGGTGACCACCAGTGGGTTGATCTCGATGAGGTCGGTGTCGAGCTCCATGGCGGCGGCGGCGAGCAGCTGCATGAGGCGGGCCCCGCCCCGGGCCGCCTCGCCTTCGAGCCCGAGAGCGGAGGCGAGGCGCCGGGCCTGGAAGTCGAGCAGGCCGAAGGCGGGATCGACCTCCTCCCGCAGGATCTTCTCGGGGGTGGCGGCCGCCACCTGCTCGATCTCGGTGCCGCCTTCGGTGGACGCCATCACGACGTTGCGGCCCACTGCCCGGTCGAGCACCACCGACAGGTACAGCTCCCGGTCGATGTCGATGCCCTGCTCGACGTAGAGCCGGTTGACCTGCTTGCCGTCCGGCCCGGTCTGGACGGTGACCAGGGTCGAGCCGAGCATCTCCCCGGCCAGGTCGGCGACGGCCGCCTCGGCGGCCGCCACGCCGCCGTCGATGCCGGCGGTGACCACGGTGACCCCTCCCAGCTCGGGATGCTCGGCGAAGCGTCCCTTGCCGCGGCCGCCGGCGTGGATCTGCGCCTTGACCACCACCACCGGGTTGCCGGTGGCCTCCACCAGCGGCCCGACCGCCGCCACCGCCTCGGCGACGGTGAGGGCGGGACGGCCCGCCGGAACCGTCACGCCGCGGGCCTCCAACAACTGTTTCGCCTGGTACTCGTGGATCTTCACCGCTCGTCCTCTCCGTCACCGCCGGTCGTCGTCCCGCCCGGCGCTCCCCTCCCGCGGTCCTGCCCGACGTGCCGACCGACCCAGGCGACGATCTCGTCGAGCGGGGTGCCCGGGGTGAAGATCCCCGCCATGCCGGCCTCCCGCAGGGTCGGGATGTCGTCGTCGGGGATGATGCCGCCGCCGAAGACCACGATGTCGCCCGCCTCCCGGCGGCGCAGCCCCTCGACGACCCGCCGGAACAGGGTGAGATGGGCGCCGGAGAGTACCGACAGGCCGACGGCGGCGACGTCCTCGTCGACGGCGGCATCCACGATCTGCTCCGGGGTCTGGTGGAGACCCGTGTAGATCACCTCGTACCCGGCGTCGCGCAGTGCCCGGGCGACGACCTTGGCGCCCCGGTCGTGGCCATCCAGACCGGGCTTGGCGATGAGGACGCGAATCGGCATTCGGAGATCGAGGTTAGTCGCCGCCCACCGGCCCCCTCCGGGACCGCGGCGAGGGCTCAGACCTTCTCGAGCGGCGCCCAGGCGAGCAGGAGCGTCTTGGTGCCCTGACGGTCGAAGTCGACCACCGCCTCGGCCTTGTCGCCCGACCCGATGACTTCCCGCACCGTGCCGGCGCCCCAGTGGGTGTGGCGCACCCGGTCGCCACCGGCCAGGTCGGCGCCGGCGACGGTGGGATGGCGCGAACTCTCCACCGCCGGCTTCCGGGTGCGTTTCACCCGGTGGGTGAGGTGGTCGGGGATCTCGCCGAGGAAGCGGCTCGCCGGGTTGTAGTTGTTGGCGCCGAACAGGTTGCGGCTCCACGCCCGGGTCAGGAACAGCTTCTCCATCGCCCGGGTGATGCCCACGTAACAGAGGCGCCGCTCCTCCTCCAGCTCGGTGGGGTCGCCGAGGGAACGCATGTGGGGAAAGATGCCGTCCTCCAGCCCGAGGATGAACACCACCGGGAACTCGAGGCCCTTGGCGTTGTGGAGCGTCATCAGGGTGATGGCCTCGTCGGGCTGGAGGGAGTCGACGTCGGTGACGAGGCTGATCGACTCCAGGAACAGCTCCACCCGCCGCAGCCCGTCGAGCTCCTCCCATTCGGCCGGTCCCAGGCTGATCGGCCCGGTCTCCTCGAACTCGGCGGCCGCCGACACCAGCTCCTTGAGGTTCTCCTCCCGCCCTATCGCCTCGATGCTGCGCTCCGCCCGCACCATGTCCAGGTACCCGGTCTCGCTGAGAATCGCCTCCAGGGCGGCCCGGGGCCCGGCGGTCGCCGTCGCCCCGAGCTGGTCGAGCAGCGCCACGAACTCGGCCACCGCCCGCTGCGCCCGGGCGGAGAGCGCCGGGTTGTCGGCGGCGGCCCGCAGCGCCTCGTGAAAGGCGATCCTCTCCCGCTCCGCCTGGCGGTCGAGGTGGGCGACGCTGGTGGCGCCGATCCCCCGTTTCGGCAGGTTGACGACGCGTTTCACCGCCACCACGTCGTCGGGGTTGACGACGGCCCGCAGGTAGGCGAGCACGTCCTTGACCTCCCGCCGGTCGTAGTACTTCAGCCCGCCGACGACCTGGTAGGGAACGGCGTATTTGACCAGCATCTCCTCCACCACTCGGCTCTGGGCGTTGGTGCGGTAGAAGACGGCGACGTCGCTGAGCCGGCGCCCCTGCCGTTGCAGCGCCCCCACCTGCTCGGCGACGAAGGCGGCCTCGTCCTGCTCGTCCTCGGCCTCGTAGGTGGTGACCGGGTCACCCTCCTCGGCGTCGGTCCAGAGCCGTTTCGGCTTGCGGGACGGGTTGTTGACGATGACGGCGTTGGCGGCGTCGAGGATGGTCTGGGCGGACCGGTAGTTCTGCTCGAGCAGGACGATGCGGGCGTCCGGGAAGTCCTTCTCGAACTCGTTGATGTTGCGGATGTCGGCGCCGCGGAAGGCGTAGATCGACTGGTCGCCGTCGCCGACGACGCACAGGTTGTGGTGGCGCTCGGTGAGGAGCCGGACCAGCACGTACTGGGCGTGGTTGGTGTCCTGGTACTCGTCGACGAGCACGTAGCGAAACCGCTCCTGGTACTCGGCCAGCACCTCGGGGAAGGCCTGGAACAGCTCGACGGTGACCATCAGCAGGTCGTCGAAGTCCATCGCCGAGGCCTCGACCAGGCGCTGCTGGTAGAGGCGGTACACGTCGGCGATCCGTTCGTGGTAGAAGCCCAGCTCGCGGCTCCCGAACGTCTCGTAGTCGACCAGCTCGTTCTTGTTCTTCGAGATGGTGGCGTGGATGCGGCGTGGCGGGAACCGTTTCGGGTCGAGGTCGAGGTCGTGGACGCACAGCGTCACCAGCCGCAGCGAGTCGGCCTGGTCGTAGATGGAGAACGCCGAGCGGTAGCCGAGCCGGTGCGCCTCCCGCCGCAGGATCCGGGAGCAGGCGCTGTGGAAGGTGGAGACCCACATGTTGCGGGCCACCGGGCCGACGAGGGCCGCCACCCGGTCCTTCATCTCCTGGGCCGCCTTGTTGGTGAAGGTAATGGCGAGGATTGCGTAGGGCGACACGCCACGATCACGGATGAGGTGGGCGATGCGCCGGGTCAGCACCCGGGTCTTGCCGGAGCCGGCGCCGGCGAGCACCAACATCGGGCCGTCGACGGCCGCCACCGCCTCGCGCTGGGCGGGATTGAGGTTCTCGAGGAGGTCGGAATCCGGCATCGGCGGGGCCGATTATACGAACCGCCACGGCCGAACTACACGGTGGTAAGTCCTCGGGACGGGGGCCGGAGGGCTCAGAACCCCGACAGCGCCGACAGGTTGGCCCGAGCCGCCGCGGTGACGGTCTCCTCGTAGGCGTAGGCGGCGTCGACGATGGTGGCGACGGCCGACTCGATGGTGCGCATGGTGCGGATCACGTGGTCGGGGAAGGCGCCGGCGTTGAAGGCCGACAGCACCAGCATGCCCACCACCTCGCGGTGCACCAGCAGGGCGGTGGCGTAGACCGAGCCGAGTTTGCGGGGCGGCTCGCTGTCGTCGACCGCGCCGTCGAGCAGGATCATGTCGAGTCCTCGATCCTCGGCGGGCCCCACCACGGCCCGGAGGTGGCGGCTGGCGAGCCCGACCACCTCGTCCAGCTCGGCGTTGCTCACCTTGCCCCTGGCGGTGGCGTAGAGGCGGCCGACCGACACGATGGCGATCCCGGCGACGTCGAACGACACGAGGCGGCCGAGCTGCTCGATGATGGCGGCGATCGTCTCCTCGAATCGCAGCGACTTGGCGCCGATCTCGATGATCTCGTTGATCACCGTCGCCTCGAACAGCTTGCGGTCCAGCATCTCGCAGACCCGGGTGAGCACGTCGGTTTCCCCCAACGCGGGGGCGTTGCCGACGGAGCGGTTCAGGTCGGTGAGGGCACTGGTGGCCAGCGTGTGCTCCACGGTCTGGACCAGGCCGTCCCCGAGCGTGTCCTTGGTGATGAACCCGTCGGCACCGGAACGATCCGCCCAGTAGCGATCCTCGGCGGAGTCACGGCCGGTGAGGATCAGCACCGGGGTGTGGCCCAGCACCGGGTCCTCCTTGATGAGCCGGCACACCACGTAGCCGGTGAGCCGCGGCATGGTGACGTCGAGCAGCACCAGGTCCGGCTGCTGCTCGTAGAAGCGGGTGATGGCGTCGACGCCGTCCTCGGCGTCCACCACTTCGAAGCCGCCGGCTTCGAGCAGCCGCCGCACGGCTTTGCGGAGCACGGCACTGTCGTCGGCAACGAGGATCCTCATCCGACCGCCGCTCCTTTCTGCGCCGCGGCGGATTCGAGGGTGTTGCGCAGCGCCTCGGCGAGAGCACCCTCCCGGAAGTCGGCTTTGTCGAAGAAGGCGTCGACCCCGGCGTTGACCGCTCGTTCCTGGTCCTCGGGAGTGGCCACGCCGGAGAGCATGATGATGGGGAGGCCGGCGTAGCGTTCCCGGACCTGGTGTACCAGCTCGACGCCGTCCTCGTTGGGCATGGAGAAGTCGACCACCAGGGCGTCGACCTCCTGCTCACCGAGGACTTCGAGGGCCTCGGCGGCGCTGCCGGCGACGCTGGTGGTGAAGCCACTGGAGGCGAGGGCCCCGGACACGACGGCACGGGCGCCCTGCGAGTCGTCGACCACCAGCACCCGGGCGCCGGGGGTGAGGGGCTGCGGCACGTCCTGGGACCGCTGCACCAGCGCTCCGGCGTCGAGCAGCAGCACCACGTCGCCGCCCCCGAGCAGGGCGGCACCGGTGATGTGGGAGGGGCCGGCGAGCAGCGGGCCCAGTTCCTTGGCGGCGACCTCCCGGACGCCGAGCACCCGCTGCACGCCGACGGCGGCACACCCGATCCGGTGGGCAAGCCGCACGAACTTGGTCTCGGGCCGAGGGTCGGTGGCGCCGACCAGATCGGCGAGGCTGACGACCCGGTGGTCCTGGTCGCCGATGCGAAGGGTGCGACGGCCCCCGCCCCCGATGGTGATCTTGGCGCCGGCGACGGGCACCACCTCGTCGATGGCGGCCTCGGGGATGCCCCACTTCATGTTCCCGGCGTCGACGATGAGGACCCGTTGCAGGTCACGGGTGGTGGGCACCACCACGGTGACGGTGGTCCCGTTCTCGGCCGAGTCGAGGCGGATGCGCCCGTAGAGCGACTCGACTGCGTCGGCGACGTTGCTGAGACCGGACCCGACCGTGCCGAGCTCGCCGTCGGGGGCGGTGGAGAATCCGGGGAAGAACAGGATCGGCTGCAGCTTCTCGGGGTCGCTCGGCTCGCCCGCCTCGTAGTAGCCCTGCTCCACTGCCGAGAGGCGCACCGACGGCCAGTTGACACCGGAGCCGTCGTCGCTGACGATGATCTCGAGCTTGTGGTTCTTGACCGCCATGGTGAGCGACACCAGCCCGGTGGCGGGCTTCCCGGCCGCTTCTCGGTCGGCCGGCATCTCGATCCCGTGGTAGAGGGCATTGACGATGAGCTGGCGGATCGGGTCGGAGACGATGTCGAGCACCTGGCGGTCGAGGGCGAGTTCTTCGTCGCCGATGACTTCGAACCGGACTTCCTTGCCGAGCTTCTTCGAGAGGTAGCGCACCAGCTGCGGCAGGGTATTGGTCATCTCCTTGACCGGAACCGCGGCGAGCCCGAGAGCGTCGGCCTCCAGCTCGACGGTGGTGTCGGCGATGGTCTCGATGTCCTTGCGGACCCCGCCGACGTACTCCTCGGTGACGTCGTCGGTCGCCGCCGCCCCGAGACGCTTGGCGAGTGCTTGCAGCTCGATGCGGACGCCGGCGACGTAGTTGATGAGGCGGTAGAGACGCCCGGCGCTGACCATCATCGTCTGCCCGGTCGCCCAGGTTTCGAGGGCACCGAGCAACCCGCCGAGGTCGGGACCGCTCACCGTGGCGCTGCCGCCCCATTCCCCGGCCTCGTCGGTGTCGACGTCGATCTCGATTCCGGCGGTGGGGACCGGCTCGGTGGTGGCGGCCGAAACCGGCTCCGGCTCCGGCGGCTCGCCGGCGACGATCGGGATCTCGGGGGCCCGCACGGCCTCGAAGGCGCCGGGGAGGGGTACGACCGTGGCGCCCTCGCTCTCGTCGTCCACCTCGTCCGCGGCCGCAGCCTCTTCGGCAGCAGGGGTGGCCCGGTCCTCGGGGACCCCAACGGCATCCGAGGGCCCGGTGGCGCCGCCCGCCGAGCCCTCGGGAGCCGGTGGCGGCCCGGACGGCGGCGGCGGTGGCGGGTTGGGCGGAGCGGGAAGCACCGGAGGCGCCGGAGGTGAGGGAGGCGCCGGATCGTCATCGCCGCCGACGCCGCTGACCCGGTTGAGCTGGGCGATCGCCTCGGCCAGCTCGGGGGTACCGGCGTCGGGGTCTGCCTTGGCGGCGGCGGGGAGGGTCGCGGCGAGAGCCTCGATGGCCCGCCCCAGGTTGGGGTAGGGGTCGATGTCGCCGTGCTGGATCCCCCGCCACAGCTGCTCGATCAGCCAGCCGGCGCGGGAGATCGCTTCGTAACCCATGACTCGAGCGGTGCCTTTGATGGTGTGGCCTTCGCGCAGCATCGTGCCCGACAGCTCGGAATCCACCTGGCCTTGCTGCATCGCCTGCCCGCCTTCGACCAGACGCGCCACACGTTCCTCGAGTTCTTCGAGGAACATCTCCTGAAGCTCCGGATCAGCGCTCCAGCTCACACACGGCCTCTCGGTCAACGAAACGACCCCTGGCGGGGACACGATGCACTGGATATCGACCCGATCACGTGCCAGCTTGAGTGCTCGGATGATCCGATACGGGGCCGGGACGGCCCGCTACTCCCATTCGATGGTGGCGGGCGGCTTGGACGAGATGTCGTAGGCGACCCGGTTCACTCCCGGAACCTCGTTGATCACCCGTGACGAGATGCGCTCCAGCACCTCGTAGGGGAGCCGGGCCCAGTCGGCGGTCATGGCGTCGTCGCTGGTGACGGCCCGCAGAATGAGCGGGTAGGCGTAGGTGCGGCCGTCGCCCTGCACCCCGACCGACCGGATCGCCGGCAGCACCCCGAAGGTCTGCCACAGCTCCCGGTAGAGCCCGGCGCGGCGGATCTCCTCGAGCACGATGGCGTCGGCGTCCTGGAGCACGTCGAGGCGCTCCCGGGTCACCTCACCGATGATGCGCACCGCCAATCCGGGTCCGGGGAACGGCTGACGCCACACGATCTCCTCGGGAAGTCCCAGCTCCTCACCCACGGCCCGAACCTCGTCCTTGAAGAGGTCCCGCAGCGGCTCGACGAGGTCCAGCTCCATGTCGTCCGGCAGCCCACCCACGTTGTGGTGGCTCTTGATCTTGGCGGCGTCCTTGGTGCCGGATTCGATGACGTCGGGGTAGAGGGTGCCTTGCACCAGAAAGCGGGCGTCGCTGAACTCGGCGGCCACCTCCTCGAAGACCCGAATGAAGGTCTCTCCGATGATCATGCGCTTCTGCTCGGGATCGGTGACCCCGGCGAGACGCTCCAGGAAACGGTCCTCGGCCTTGATGTGGACCAGGTTCATGCGGAACGTGGCACGGAACGTCTCCTCGACCTGCTCGGCCTCCCCCTTCCGCAGCAGCCCGTGGTCGACGAACACGCAGACGAGCTGCTCCCCGATCGCCTTGTGCACCAAGGCGGCCGCCACCGACGAATCGACCCCGCCCGACAGACCGCAGATGACCCGCCCCTCCCCCACCTCGGCCCGGATCGCCGCCACCGACTGCTCGATGATGCCGACGTGGGTCCAGGTGGGGCGCGCCCCGCACGCCTGGGAGAGGAATTGCTTGAGGATCTCCTGACCCCGGGCGGTGTGGCCGACCTCGGGGTGGAACTGCACCCCGTAGAGGTCGCGCTCCGGGTTCTCCATCGCTGCCACCGGAGAATCGGCGGTGGAGGCGGTCACCCGGAAGCCCTCGGGCGCCGCGATGACGGTGTCGCCGTGGCTCATCCACACCACCTGCCGGTCGGGGAGGTCGGCGAACAGCAGCCCGCCCCCCCGGACGGCGAGGTCGGCCCGGCCGTACTCGGCGACGTCGGTGCGGGCCACGGTGCCGCCGAGGGTGTGAGCGAGCACCTGATGGCCGTAGCAGATGCCGAGGATCGGGATCCCCAGCTCGAGTATCTCGCGATCGAGGCCGTAGGCGTCCTCGGCGTAGACCGACGGCGGCCCACCGGAGAGGATCACCCCCACCGGATTGCGTTCCCGCACCTCGGCGGCGGTGATGTCCCGGGGCACGATCTCGGAGTAGACGTGCGCCTCGCGCACCCGGCGGGCGATGAGCTGGGCGTACTGGGCGCCGAAGTCGACCACGAGGACCCGGTCGAAGTCCCCCGACGAGGCGTGCCCTGCCGACCCGCTGCCCACCGCCATCAGCCCATCCCGACGCTCTGGGACCGCTGGTACTGCTTGCCTTCGGTCTGGAGCGCCGGCGCCACCATCACCTCCGCCTTCTGGAACTCCTTGATGTTGGCGTGCCCGGTGGTCGCCATCGAGGTGCGCAGCGCCCCGAACAGGTTGCGGCGGCCGTCGTTCTCGTGGGCGGGCCCGATCAGGATCTCCTCCAGGGTGCCGAGCCGCCCCGTCGCCACCCGGGTGCCGCGGGGCAGGGCGGGATGGAAGGTGGCCATGCCCCAGTGGAAGCCGTGGGCGGGGGCTTCCTCGGCGGCCGTCAACGGGGAGCCGAGCATGACGCTGTCGGCGCCGCAGGCGATCGCCTTGGCGATGTCCCCTCCGGTGCGCATCCCGCCGTCGGCGATGACGTGCACGTAGCGGCCGGTCTCCTCCAGGTAGCGGGTGCGGGCGCCGGAGGCGTCGGCGATGGCGGTCGCCTGCGGCACCCCGATCCCGAGCACGGCGCGGGAGGTGCAGGCGGCGCCGGGACCGACCCCGACGAGCACGCCGGCGGCGCCGGTGCGCATGAGGTGGAGCGCCCCCGAGTAGGAGGCGCAGCCTCCCACGATCACGGGGACGTCGCAGTCGGCGATGAATCGGAACAGGTCGAGCGGTTCGGTCTTGGTGGAGACGTGCTCGGCGGAGACCACGGTGCCCTGGATCACGAGGATGTCGAGCCCGGCCGAGAGCGCCGCCTGGTGGTAGCGCTCGACGTGTTGAGGGGTGAGGCTGGCGGCGGTGAGGACCCCGGAGGCCTTGATCTCCTTGATGCGGGGACCGATCAGCTCGGGATCGACCGGCGCCTCGTAGACCTCCTGGATGGTGCGGGTGGCGTCCTCCTGAGCGGCGGCGGCGATCTTGGCGTAGGCCGGGACCGGGTCCTCGTAGCGGGTCCAGAGCCCTTCCAGGTTGAGCACCGCCAGCCCGCCGAGGCGCCCGATCTCGATGGCGGTGGCGGGGCTCACCGCCGAGTCCATCGCCGAGGCCATCAGCGGCAGGTCGAAGGTGAAGGCGTCGATCTCCCAGCTCAGGTCGATGTCGTCGGGATCGCGGGTCCGCCGTGACGGGACGATGGCGATGTCGTCGAAGCCCCAGGCGCGACGACCGGTCTTGGCGATGCCGATCTCGATCTCCACGTACCCCTCCGCGTTGGCGCCGGCGAGGCGTCAGCGTACCAGCAGGTGCCGCGCCCTCTGCGGAGCGCGGCGACGGAGTCCGGGACTTCGCGACCCGGGTGGTGGAGGGCCCCGATCGGGGCGGAGATCAGAGGCGGTCGAGGCCGACGACCCGGCGCACTTCCTGCTGGAAACCCTCGGCCCGGGTGCGGGCGTCGAGCGCCCCCTTCTGCATGAGCCGGGCGACCTCGGCGTCCTCGAGGTTGCGGTAGGCGTTGCGGATCGGGGCGAGGGCGGCGATGACGGCTTCGGCGACCGCCTCCTTGAACACGCCGTATCCCCCGTCGGCGTACTCGGCGGCGAGGTCCTGCACCGACCGGCCGACGCACCCCGACATGATCTCCAGCAGGTTGGAGATGCCCGGCTTCTCGTCCCAGTCGTAGCGCACCGTCGGCTCGGAGTCGGTGACCGCCGACTTGACCTTCTTGCGCACGACGTCGGGCGGGTCGAGCAGGAGGATGCGGCTCCGCTCGTTGGGATCGGATTTCGACATCTTCGCCGTCGGGTCGGTGAGGGACATGATGCGGGCCGACGTCTCGGGGATGAGCGCCTCGGGGATGGGGAAGACCTTCCCGAACCGGTTGTTGAAGCGCTCCGCCAGATCCCGGGTCATCTCGAGGTGCTGGCGCTGGTCGTCGCCGATCGGAACCAGCGTGGCGCGGAACAGCAGGATGTCGGCCGCCATCAGCACCGGGTAGGAGTAGAGGCCGAGGTTGGCCGTGACACCCCTTGCCAGCTTGTCCTTGTACTGGGTCATGCGATTCAGGACCCCGGTCGGGGTGAGGGTGCCGAGGATCCACGACAGCTCGCTGTGTTGCGGCACCTGGCTCTGGTAGTAGAAGAGGGACCGATCCGGGTCGATGCCCATCGCCAGCAGCACCTTCGCCGCCGCCAGCCGGTCGTCGTGGAACTCCTTGGGGTCGTAGTCGACCGTGATGGCGTGGAGGTCGACGACGCAGTAGATGGCGTCGTACTCGTCTTGCAGCTCGACCCAGGTGCGGAGCGCGCCGAGGTAGTTGCCGATGTGGACGTTGCCCGTGGGCTGCAGCCCCGAGAACACCGTACCTTTCTTCTCCACCGCCACTCCTTCCGCTGCAACGAGAAACGCCGGGGCCCCCGGCCTCCGGCGTGTCACCTGTGGCGCGCCGCGGCCGTCAGCCCAGCCAGCGCCACCAGGTCGTCGACGTCATGGTCACGACGGCGAGAATACCGGACGGTGCCGATTCCCCCCAATGCTGTGGCCCCGGGAACGGAGGCCGGGCGGCGCCGCCGGGTCCCTCGCCCACCTTGACCGTCCGACGGGCGTGGTCCATACTGCGTGGGCCATGGAAACGAACGGCCGCCCGGCCACCATCGCGATTACGTAGGCGCATGCGCCGCCCATAGGCGTGTGCGCCCCTCGACCCTCCGCCACCGGAGGGTTTTGTTTTGCCCCGAGCCGCCCGATGCCTGCCCCAGGAGTGACACCATGACCGCCCGAACCGTCGAGATCTACGACACCACCCTGCGCGACGGGACCCAGCAGGAGGGGATCTCGCTGACGGCGCGCGACAAGCTGCAGGTGGCCCTGCTGCTCGATTCGCTCGGGGTCGCCTTCGTCGAGGGTGGCTGGCCGGGCGCAAACCCCAAGGACGACGAGTTCTTCAGCAGGGCCAAGACCGAGTTGAAGATGTCCACCGCCGAGCTGGTGGCGTTCGGGGCCACCCGCCGCGCCAAGGCCGCCGCGGCCGACGATGCTCAGCTCGCCGCCTTATTGGCGGCCGACACCAACGTCATCTGCCTGGTGGGCAAGGCGTGGGACTACCACGTCGAGTACGCCCTGCGCACCAGCCTCGACGAGGCGGTGGCGATGGTGGCCGACTCGGTGGAGTACCTGCGGAGCCAGGGTCGAAGGGTGTTCTTCGACGCCGAGCACTTCTTCGACGGGTACCGGGCCAACCCCGACTTCGCCCTGGCGGTGCTGCGGGGGGCCCACGAGGCGGGGGCGGAGCGGCTGGTGCTGTGCGACACCAACGGCGGCTTTCTCTCCGACGACGTGCGCCGCATCGTCGGCGAGGTGGGGTCTGCCCTCGGTGACGCGGTGCTCGGCTGCCACTTCCACAACGACTCGGGCATGGCGGTGGGCAATTCGCTGGCGGCGGTGCAGGAGGGCGTGTACCAGGTGCAGGGATGCGTCAACGGCTACGGGGAGCGCACCGGCAACGCCGACCTGTGCTCGGTGATCCCGAACCTGTCGCTCAAGATGGGGTACGGCACCGTCCCCGAGGACCGGCTGGCGCGGCTGACGACGGTGTCCCATCACGTCGCCGAGGTGATCAACCTCACCCTCGACCCCCATCTCCCCTACGTGGGGACGTCCGCCTTCACCCACAAGGCCGGCCTCCACACCTCGGCCCTGGCCCGCAAGAGTGACGCCTACGAGCACCTCGACCCGACGTCGGTCGGGAACGCCACCCGGGTGGTGGTCTCGGAGCTGGCGGGACGCTCCACGGTGGTCGCCAAGGCCCGGGCCCAGGGGCTGGAGCTAACCCCGGAGCACGCCCAGGCGGTGGTGGACCGCATCAAGGACCTCGAGCACCTCGGCTACCAGTTCGAGGCCGCCGACGGCTCTTTCGAATTGCTGCTGCGTGAGGCGCAGGGCTGGAAGCAGGGGTTCTTCGAGCTGGAGTCGTACCGCGTCTACGTCGAGCACCGGGACGGCGAGGTCGTCGCCGAGGCCACCGTGAAGGCACGGGTCGGCGACGGGCGGGTGGTGACCACCGCCGAGGGGGACGGTCCGGTGAGCGCCCTCGACCGGGCGCTGCGAGCCGCCCTGCGGGGCACCCATCCGCAGGTGGACGACATCCGGCTCACCGATTACCGGGTGCGGGACCTCGACTCCTCCGACGGCACCAGTGCCCGGGTGCGGGTGCTGTGCGAGCATTCCGACGGCGACCAGGTGTGGGGCACCGTCGGGGTGCACGAGAACATCATCGACGCCTCGTGGAAGGCGGTGGCCGACGGCCTCGTCATCGGCCTGCTCCGCCACCAGGAGCGCAACGGCGACTGACCACGGCCCGGGGCCACTCACCGCCTGGGAAAGGCTGCCCAGTGTCATACCTCCCCCAGGTGGCGACGGATGGATCTGGCAGCAATCGGCAGGCCATCTCGCGCCTCGAGGAGCGCGGCGACGCTGCCTCAGATCCGACGCAGCGTCACATCACCGGCGTCGTCGATCTCCATCAGATAGCGACGTTCGTAGCTGACGAGGGTGATCAATATCCATGGCAGCAACCAGGCGCCAAAAAGCAGGAAAATCACGAAGTGAAGGAGGTGGTTGGGCCGGCGACCCCACACGAGTACCGCGTAGTGGTCACCCTGGGTCTCGACTCGCCACCGTCCCGGCTGGGCGAGCTTGGCGACGACTGCCTTGGTGAGCACCTGGCGCCGTTGCTCGTCGGTCATCAAGGATCCCCCGCTCCATTCGGCTTCGATCCGGTCGTACCCGCGATCGGTAGTTGCTCCCAGCATAGGCGGTTACCCGTAACGGGCTGCGAGCCGCCACCCGTCGCCCTCCCTCCCAAGGTCTGGACCACTCCGGGCGGCGCTAGGTTGCGGACATGGCGTCGCTGCGGGAGATGAGCACATGACCGAGTCCTACCACATGCCCCTCGACGAGTTCCGGCGCCGCGGCTACCAGGTGGTCGACTGGCTGGCCGATTACCTGGCCGGCGTCGAGGATCTCCCCGTCATGTCCCGCGCCACCCCTGGCAGCGTCCGGGCCGCCCTCCCCGACCGCGCCCCCGAGCACCCCGAGCCGTTCGAGGACGTGCTGCGCGACCTCGACGACGTCATCCTCCCCGGGATCACTCACTGGCAGTCGCCCAACTGGTACGCCTACTTCCCGGCCAACTCCTCTCCCCCGTCGATCCTGGGCGAGATGGTGGCCTCCGGCCTGGCGGTCCAGGGCATGCTGTGGTCGACGAGCCCGGCCGCCACCGAGCTGGAATCGGCGGTGCTCGACTGGCTCGTGGACCTGCTCGGGCTCCCGGCGACCTGGAAGACCACCGGCCCCGGTGGGGGCGTGATCCAGATGAGCGCCTCCGACGGGGCCCTGGTGGCGCTGGTCACCGCCCGCCAGCTGGCGGCCGGGGGAGGGACCCACGACGACCTGGTCGCCTACGCCTCCGATCAGACCCACTCGTCGGTGGAGAAGGGGGCCCGAGTCGCCGGGTACCGCCACCTCCGGATCATCGAGACCGATGCCGTCTACGCCATGCGCCCCGACCGGCTGCGGGAGGCGATCGCCGCCGACCGTGAGGACGGCTTGAAGCCGGCCTTCGTCGCCGCCACCGTGGGCACCACCGCCACCACCGCGGTGGACCCGGTGCGCACCATCGCCGGGATCGCCCGCGACGAGGGCATGTGGTGCCACGTCGACGCCGCCTACGCCGGCAGCGCCATGATCTGCCCCGAGTTCCGCCACCACCAGGACGGCATCGAGCTGGTCGACAGCTACACCTTCAACCCGCACAAGTGGCTGTTCACCAACTTCGACTGCTCCGCCTACTTCGTGGCGGATCGGGCGCCGCTCATCGAGACGATGAGCATCCTCCCTCCCTACCTCCGCAACCGGGCGAGCGACTCGGGCGAGGTGATCGACTACCGGGACTGGCACGTCCCGCTGGGGCGGCGCTTCCGGGCCCTCAAGCTGTGGTTCGTGCTGCGCCACTACGGGGCCGAAGGCCTGCAACACCACATCCGCCGCCATATCGAGCTGGCGCAGGGCCTGGCAGGGCGCCTCGAAGCCGACGAGCGATTCGCCCTCGTCGCCCCCCACCCGTTCGGCCTCGTCGTCTTCCGCCACATCGCCGGCGACGACGCCACCATGGCGCTGGCGACCGCCCTCAACGACGGTGGAGCGGTGGCGGTGAGCCCCACCACCCTGCGGGACACGGCGGCGATCCGGGTCACCGTGGGACAGACCACCACCGAGCAGCGCCACGTCGACCGGCTCTGGGAGCTGATCGACGAGCTGGCGTTGCCGGTCTCAGGGTGATTCCGAGGCGCCCCGCTCAGCTGCCGCCCGGGCCGGAGCGGGCCAGGATGACGCACAGCACCGCGAGCACGATGGTGGCCGGGGCGAAGGTGAAGCGTTCCCAGTTGCTCTTCGAGGCCAGGTTCCCGGCGGTGTTGAGCACCATGAACCCGGCGAGGATCCAGGCCGCCACCCCGAGCCACCGCGCCGGATGCGGCCACGGCGGGTTCAATCCGGCCCGTGCCAAGACGATGAGGGCGGCGATGACGAGTACCACGGCGGAGGCGCCGCTGGCGAGCCGGTAGCCGGCCGGAAGCACGTCGTCCTGACCGCCTCCCCAGGCCATGTAGCCGAGCGGAGCGCCGGCGGCCAGGGCGATCTGGAAGGCGGCGATGGCGAGGAACAGGGCGGCTGCCACCACGCCGAGGGTGCGGGTCCCGGACATGGATCGTCCTTTCTCGTCGCGGTCAAACGTCGGGGAGCCGACGTTACCGCGCCGAGCCGGCGCCCTGCCGGATGATCCCGAGCAGCTCCCGCATCATGAAGGCGGTGGCCCCCCACAGGGTCCCCTCCGGGAACTCGAAGAACCAGAGGGAGTGGCCGTCCCAGTCGGCGGTGCGCCAACGGGTTTCGTCGAGCAGCTCGTCGAGGGCGGGCTCCAGGACGGCGTCCACCTCCCGGGGATCGGGCCGCAGCTCGGCGGGACGGGTGATGCGGGCCACCACTGGGACGATGAGGGTGCCGATCCTGCGGGCCGAGATCGGGGTGAGCCCGCCGATCACCTCGACCGCCGCCAGCGGGATGCCGACCTCCTCGGAGGCTTCACGAAGAGCGGCCTGCACCGGGTCCTCCCCGTCGTTCATGTAGCCGCCGGGGAAGACCACGTCGCCGGGGTGGGTCGGCATGTCGTCGGGTCGCTTCGTCATCACCACCCGCACCGTCCCCTCGGCGTCCTGGTAGAGGGGCACCAGCACCGCGGCACGGGCCGCCTCGGGGTGCGCCACGGGGGGAAGGTCGGTGAGCGAGTCCCAGATCTCCGGCATCCGGTGCCCCACCATAGGGGCACCGCCGTGCAGTGGTACACGGTGCCTCGTGGAGGCGATAGTCTCCGCCCATGAGCGTCCAGCTGAGCCAGCGTCCCCGGTTCACCCCCCAACTCGAACTGCGGCCGTTCCGCCGCCGCGACGTGGCGGCGATCGACGAGGCAGTGGTGGCGTCGCTGCCGGAGCTGGCCCGCTGGCTGCCGTGGGCCAACGTCCACTACTCGAAGACCGTCTCCCAGCAGTTCGTCCGGGACTCGCTGGCGGCCTGGGCCGAGGGCAGGGCCTTCGATTTTGCTATCCGGCGCCCCGAGGTACCGAATCGCCATCTCGGCAACGTCTCGGTCTGGTACACGTCCAAACCCAACCTCGTCGCCGAGATCGGCTACTGGGTACGCAGCGACGAGACGAGCCGCGGCATCTGCACCGAGGCCACCGCCCACGTGCTGGCGATCGCCTTCCAGGAGCTGCGGCTGCACCGGGTCACCATGCGCATCGCGGTCGGGAACCGGGCGTCGGAACGGGTCGCCGAGAAGCTCGGCTTCCTGCTCGAGGGAACCCTCCGCGGCGAGGTGAAGGTCGGGGAACGGTGGCTGGATCACACGGTGTGGGGGCTGCTCGACAACGAGTGGCGGGTGGAGCGCCGCCGCTACGAGGCGGAGGCCTGGGTGTAGCCGATCGGCGGGAACCTCACGACCGCCCGGCGGCGTTGCAGCACAGGGAGCAAAGCCCGTCGCTGCCTCCAGATCACGGTAGGGTGGGCCGTCCCCGCCGAGAGATGATCGAAGGGGTGTCGTGTCGCCGCGGACGCTGGAACTGATCCAACGCATCCTGATCGCCCTGGTGTCGGTGGTGCTGGCCCTCGTCGTCGTGACGGCCTTCCTCAAGGTGCTGGCGGCCCCTGAGGAGGGAACCTCCGACACCGTCGCCGGGCCCTCCCTCACCATCCCGGGAGCCGACACCTCGACCACCCTCCCGGGCGCAGAGACCACCACGACCAGCGCCGGCTCCACCTCCAGCACCAGCACCTCCACCACGGTGCTGGAGGACGCCCCCTGCACCGACGCCCGGCCCGCGACGGAGGGCAACACCGTGCTCCGGGTCTACTACCCGTGCGGGCTCAGCCCCATCGCCACCGATCGGGCCTGGGCGTACCGGGCGGTGCCGGAGACCGAGCTGGTGCTGACGTCGACGTTGACCGAGATGGTGAAGGGACCCGACGCCGAGGAGCAGGGTGAGGGTTTCCGCACACCGTTCGGTGCCGATTCGGAGGACTCGTTCCTCAGCGTCAGCCTCAACGCCGGTGACGCCATCGTCGACCTCGGCGAGGGGCTCTTCGGTCCCTCTGCCGCCACCGACGCCGGCGCCCAGGCGCTGGTGTCGACCCTCAACGCCAACGTGTTCCAGTTCTCCACGATCTCGTCGGTGGAATACCGGCTCAACGGGAGCTGCGACGCCTTCTGGGACGAGGTCCAGGGCACCTGCGCCCGCGTCACCCGGCAGCAGTGGGAGGCGCAGATGGCGGCGATCCGGCGCTGAGCCCGCGCGGCAACACGGCAGGAGTGCGGGCCGGCAGGACTGCAGGTAACCCTCCCCGGATCAGTCGCCTCCGGCTCCCTCTCTCACCCTCCCTGCCCAGTGTCAAGACCGGGGAGATGGTTGACAGGTGTGCGGGGAGATCCTTGACAGTCATGGGGTGGTGGTGGCGGGTTCGATGGTGCGGATGTGGTGGTGGCGGTAGTGGATGTGGTAGCAGCCGTCGATGGTGGTGGGCCGGATCTCGATGTGGCGGCCGGCGAAGGCTTTGCTGATGCGGTGGATCTGGTTGCGGTAGCTGAAACGACCGTTGGCGTCGACTTTGCGGACGATCGCTCCTGGGGGGTAGTCGACTGGTTCGATGATCCGGGGGTAGGGGCGAGGCGACGGCTGGTAGCGGTCGGCGGGCACCTCGAGGTTGAGGGAGTCGTGGGGTCGTTGATGGTTATAGACGTTCCGCCACTGGTCGAAGGCGGCCTGGACGGTGGCTTGGTCTGCCCATTGGGGCCGGGTCGAGATGACTTCCCAGTCCAATGTGAGGTGGAACCGTTCTTCCTTCCCGCCGGTCTGGGGGTGATACGGCCGGGAGTGCACCACCCCCACCCCCAAGTCGAGGAGCCACACCGTAAGCGGCGTCCACGGCTGCCCGGTGGTGTTCCCCCACGGTGCCCCGTTATCGCACAAGATCCGTTCCGGCAGCCCATAGACCCGAAACGCCGCTGTGAGATGCTCTGTCACCGTTCCGGTGCGCTGATTGAGGCAGGCACCCAGCCGCAGATTGAACCGGGAGTAGTCATCGAGCAGCCCGAAAGGATGACAGCGGGCACCATCACTGAGACGGAACCATCCCTTGAAATCCATCTGCCACAGCTCGTTGGGAGCGTCCCGCTCGAACCGGCGATACGCCCTCGGTTCCCTGCTCGGGGCCAACAAACCGTAACGGCGCAGGATCCCCGTCACCGTCGACGGTGCCGGAGCCGGAACCAGACCCGTCCGCTGCAGGACACGAGAGATCTTGCGGCCACCCCAACGGGGATGCTCTACCCGCACCGCCACCACCGCCGCCTCCACCTCAAGAGAGGTCCGATTCGGGGACTGCAACGGCCGCCTCGACCGGTCCACCAACCCCGCCGTCCCCTCCTCCCGGTATCTCCTCAACCACACATACCCACACTGGCGAGACACCCCGAACCGGCGACACAACTCGGTAAACGACACCCCCTCCGACGAAGCCAACCGCACGAACTCCAACCGCTCACCAACCACCGACGACTCCCTCCACGGCACCACAACACCTCCAACCCCGACACCCCCAAAGTGTCAACGATGTCCCCGCACACCTGTCAATGATGTCCCCAGTCCACACACACAGCAGGGAGGGTGAGAAGACAGTCGAGGGGGGTGTGCGATCGGCCGGGTCTC
>Ga0315537_1000074_pt1 | contig 61285 bp, 53 predicted proteins | sample SalMarSW160270MG_FD_203091 | JGI IMG/M metagenome (GOLD analysis project Ga0315537, IMG submission 203091) | Salt marsh sediment microbial communities from the Plum Island Ecosystem LTER, Massachusetts, United States - Salt Marsh Sediment SW1602-70 ... | reverse complement strand
AGTGCCACTCTTCTTTGCTGCCCTTTTTCATACAAAATATTCCAGGGCCGGTTCCCGGTCAACAGAAACGGCCCTGGACATTAACAAAAAATATTTACTTATTCTTTGCCCAGTAATCATCCGCAATCTTGTCAAGATCAGCAAGGACCTTATTGACGGTTTCAGGGTGAAGCATGAACTCAGCAAACTTATCAACTGCAGTTTCACAAATAGGCGTCGGTGTTGCTTCCCAGTATCTATTCAATATCCTGTATTTCTCATCAACAATCGTGTTCATAAGATCCACCTTTACCTCAGGCAGGTAATCAGCTTTCGATTTTTGATTAGCCGGGAATGAGGTGATTTTTTTGGCGAGAAATGCATTTCCTTCGGGGCCCATCAGCCAATCCACAACTTTTTTTGCCGCTTCCTTATTGGGTGCATTTTCACTTAAAAGAATTGGCATGGCTTCAAGGATGATAACCTTGCCTGCATCAGAATTGTGTGATGGAAGAATGAACGCCCCTATCTTGTCCTCAGGAACACTGTTTGCCGTTAGTACGGCAGTGTAGTACCAGGTGCCGCAAACAACCATTCCAAGTTTATCCTCATTGAACAGTCGCTGGGAATCGGCAAACAGGTCCGTCGAAGGATCGGTGAAATATCCTCTCTTCATAAGATCCGCCCAGACACTAAAAGCCTTTTTTACACGCGGGTCTGTATACTTTGCCCTTCCCTCACAGAGATCAACATACAGGTCAGGATCTTCACCAATGATCATCTCCTCAAACATGACAAAGGTCGGCCATCGTCCTTGAACAGTTTGAAAAAGTGGTGTAATATCATTGGCCTTGAGCGTCTCACAGACATCGATAAACTCATCCCAGGTTTTTGGAACACTCAGGTTAAGTCTGGCAAAAACGTCCTTGTTATACCAAACGGGCCAGTATTCCACACCGTAGACGAAACCATAGTTCTTTCCATTGAATGTAAAAGCATCCCTCAATCCCTGAGAATATTCATTACTGTGTTTATCCCAAAGGTCTGTTATATCAGCTACGAGCCCCTGATCGATAAGACCTTTCATCCGGTACGTAGACCACCAGGTAAACAGATCGGGAGCTTTATCGGTAGGAAGCGCCGAACGTACCGCAGCAATAAAAACGTCGGTCGTGGGGTAGGGACTAGGAGAAATACCGACCCCAACCACTTCCTTTGTTTTTGCCCCTGTTTCTTCAAAGAAAGGCTGGAAATTAGGGTTCCCACCCTTATCGTGCATGAGCACGACATCTACCGCCTCTGCCTCTTTTACCTTCTCTTTTGATCCTGCCGCAAAAAGAAGCGGGGTAAAAAGAAACAAAGCAATGACCGTTACGACAAAACACTTTTCTTTCGACTTTTTCATAGGACCTCCTGATTAATTTTGAATTTTAAAACGCAGCGTACATCTTGAAAGTTAGATTGATCACCTCCTTTCAAAGGGATTCTACCCGTATAACAAAGGTATTCTTGATCAACTCCCTGTTGATCCAGTCTTACCCGTTACAAAATATACTACGCAGATTTTTTCTTGAAGAAATCAGGTATTGGCAGATAAAAATCATGCTGTGACCTGGTCAGCAATGTCCTATAGACGCCTGCATGCCCCCCTTTCGATAAGCTGCTGTTTTACCTTTAACACGTGTATATCATCAGGTTTGCTTTTCAACCTGTTAATCATAAGCTCACCGGCAATTCTTCCCAATAGATCGGTATTTATACTCATGGTAGTAATGCGCGGAATAAAGGGCTGGTTGTAATCGAGCGTATCCCCCGGTGCGATTATTGAAACATCTTCCGGTACCGCAAGGCCCAATTTATTTAAAGCCACTATTACACGGGCTGCGAGGTAATCATCGTGAATAAAAAGTGCGGTAGGGTTTTCACCCGAATTGAACAGGTATTTTATTTTTTCCTGAAGTTCCTCCATATTGTACAGGGTAACGGTTATTCTGTTTTTATCCGGAAACTCAACACCAATTTCATCGAGTGCTTTCTTGAATCCGATAAATCTGTCGGCAATAACAGACGGTATATCAGGGCGCTCATATTCAATATATGCGATTTTCCTGTGTCCAAGTTGTGTAAGGTATAATGCACCTTCATACGCGCCCTGAAAATCGTCGACACAAACAGAATAGAACTTATCCTGATAATTGCTGTTATTTATAATTATCACGGAAATACCCCTGTCCTCGAGCTGTGTAAACAACTCCTTATTTCCGTAATGAATGGAAAAAATTGCCCCGGAACCGGAAGCGATAATTTTTTTTAAGACTTGTTCACTTTTGAAATGGAGGTTCACGGGTATCATGATAGGATAGTATCCCTCTTTGGTGATCACCGATTCAATCTGGATAATGATATGGCGTATAAAATTCCACTCAAATGCCTTTTCATAATCATCGAGAACAAGAATTGCAATATGCGAGGATACCCTTTTTGCCATTGAAGAAGCATAGAGATTTCTTCGATAACCGAACTTCTTGGCTGCTTCATGCACCCGTTGTCGGACCTCTTTTGAAATGTTCCCTTTTCCGTTCAAGACGCATGATGCAGTTGAAAGGGATACACCCGCTTCCCGGGCCACATCTTTGAGCTTGGCTGAAACCATACTTTTTCTATTAGGTGAAAAAATTTTGATGATGTTCGAAAATTACCATTTAGTAAAATATTAGTAAAACGTTTTGACATTATTTTACTAAATATTTCGGTTCTGTCAACTTTTTTTGAAGGATTAAACTCTTCTGTTCGTCGAGTGGAAAATCGATATACTGTATTACCAATCAGGTTTTTGCGGAAACCATTATATTTTTTAGGCTTTGTTACATGATTCATTATATAATACCCAAACCCAACATGTCTGAAACCTCTACCTACCCCTTCTTCCAGCGTATGAGTACAACGGTGCACATACCCCTGTCGAGGTTTATGTACTCGTAATCGCCGAAACAGGCTGGTATAGCAGCTCCCTGCAGCCATTCGATATCACACCCGTATTCGGGGTTTTTTTTCGATTGTATACGCACCTTCTCCCCGACGGTGAGAACAACCATGTGCAGAAAGCGTCCCTCTGTACTGTATTCCGCTTTTTTCAGAAAATGAATCCTCTCGATCTCAAAAGGCATTTTAGGCACTGAATTGTAACGGTCGATGGCATACTCCTTTGTCCACTTAACGACCTTCGGACGCACCCGTAAATGTTCTTTTACCCACGATTCCCGCCGCCATTTTTCGTTGTCGAAGTAGTGCTCCAGGTGCATCTTCATCCCGGGCGCCGCCATGCTCTTCTTCTCATCATCCCACGTGTTCCTGCAGTAATCGTAACCGAAAAAGGAGTACTCCGTTCCTGCAACCGACGGCACTGTGTCCATCTCCACCACCATCTGATTGCCACCGTGCCCGTGGGATGTCCCCGGCGGAATTATAAAGAGATCCCCGACGTTTGTCTTCCAGTTCGCTATAAAATCCTTCCAGTTTTCGATCGGTTCCCAGGTCTTCTCGGATTCCCGGCACCTCCGCTCCCATTCCTCCAGGTCAGCATCATCTTTGAACCCCATCCACGTATTTGCACCCTCATAGGCTTCCGCAATATAGTAGGTCTCGTAGCGTCCCATCGGCTCTCTGAAATGCCTTGCCACGTAATCGGTGCTTGGATGGTTGTGTATGGGCATGCTCGTCCGCTCCGCTGGCTGCGGCTCTGGGAAGTAGCCGTCATCGATCCATATATAGAAAGGAATGAGGCGCGGATAGGTCTTGTGGATGTAGGGGCCGACAAACTCTTTTGGATACTGCATAAGGTTTTCCGCAGGCATCTTTAGCATCTTCTCGCGGCCGATATCGATCGTTAGGCCGAGCTCATTCGGAGAAACGGCTGCATTCCAGGCATTGTTCGAAAGCGCAGGGATATTCCACCTTGTATCTCTGAACCGGTATGCGCCCCAGGGGCCGGGCTGGGCGTACTTAACATTCTTTGTCGGGTATTTAACGAGTGTTGAAAGAATGCCGTCAAACGCCTCTCTCTCAATAAGGTTTAACTCCTCAATACCTATGGCCTGCACGTAATAATCCATCTTTTTAAAGACAAAGTGCTTCTGCTCATTGAGGAGGTAGAAATCGCAGTAGTAGTACTCCTTCCACCAGTAATCCCGTTTCGGATCATCCGCACCGAACGGAATGAGCTCTCCTCCCCACATCTTCCACAGCACCGACTGCTTCGTCGTGTCAAAGTAGAAGATCATGTCATACGTATCACTCAGAGCTGGAACAGCAGACCCGCACCCGTATACAATGCGCACCCGCTCCTCGCCAGATTTTTTCAATGCAGTTTTCAGGTGCTGCACCGCGTTTTCATCCATTATATCCTCGATACAACCGTCTGTATTGACGATACCAAAGCTCGGATCATCCGAAAGAAAGGCCTTTTTGTACTCTGCAATACGTTCCTCCGGAAGAAATTCACTGTTGATATTCGTGAAGGTGAGTTTAAGGGATGTTTTTGAAAAAACACGTTGCACACGGTCGATCACTGAATGCCAGTCAACCCCATACCAGCCGTCGAATGCGACGGTGACGGTCTTTTTCGAAGATTGAAACTTTTTGTTGATCCTCGCAGCAATATTATCAATTGTTTTGTCCGTCCCGAATATAACCGCATCACTCCATTCTTTTTTTACCTTAATCCGGTTTTGCGCGTTTCTGTTATTTTCATAGAGAGGCATAGCATTCCTCCTCTTTTCTATTTGGTATAAAAACTCACTTCGTTGTATATGCAGTGTAACAGGTACATATGCAAAGTCAAGGCAGATTGGGCGTGAAGGTCATACATCATTGATATTTCAGGACTGCCCTTATATTGAGTGTGATACGGAGAAAACCGGAAATTCTTGATACGCGTGGAACAAGGCGGTATTATTAAGAGATGCATGGATTTGACCATATGGAGGTTGACGGAATAACGCAACGCGAAGGAGTGAAGCGACATGCATCAAAAACATAAGCAGGAGTTGCAAAAATCAATACAGAAACTTCGGGACGAAAGAGATTCTCTGGATATTACCCAGAAGGAAAAAAGAAAGAGGATAGACCAATTTATCGACGATCTTGAGCACCATATTGTGAATCCTGAAGACGGCGAACATGCTACACGGCTCAGGGCACATCTTCCCGAGCTTGTAAAGCTTTTCGAGGTAAAACATCCCGGCATTACCGATATTTTAAACAAGGTCTCAATGATCCTGAGCAATATGGGTATATAGAGAGCCGGCAGGCTGGCGACCCTCCTTCATGAAGCATCCCCTCAACAGTGCGTAAGCGGGGGTTATACCCGCTCACCAATGGCATTACCGGGAAAAATCGCTCAGGCTAACCGGTTTCCCTGTTTCCGCCGATTTATCGGCCGCAAATATAACACGGTGGGTTTCAAAGGCGCTTGCCAGGTCGTTATGCGGGCGCTCTCCCCTGTCCATACAGTCGGCAAAGTAGGCAAACTGATCCCTGTACGGATGGGCGGACACATCGCCGCTGTCTGCAAGATGAACATCAAGTTTTGTCCACCCGTTCAGTCCGTCTATTTTTTTTGAAAAGAACTGATCATTCTTAATTGTTCCGTGAGATCCGACGATGTTCATGTTAAACACGTACGGCTGCATACAGTCGGTTACGGATGCCGTCTTGCCCAGGGTCAGGCCGTTCTTGAACTTTAAAAGTGTAACCGACGTGGTGTCATATTCGTACGGCTTGTACACTTCGTTCGGGTTCATTGTAGAATAGGAGTAAACCTCATCCACCTCATCACCAACAAGCCAGAGCATTGTATCGAGGGCATGGCATCCGGCAGTCAGCAGTGAGCTTCCCCCCATATCCTTCTTCACATTCCATGCAAACTGTCCGTACCATGGGCCGATACCATGAAAGTAATCACCCTCGGCATAGTAAATATCACCGATAAGTCCTGTTTCCACAAGCGATTTCATCGCCTTTGATGCGGAAACAAAACGAAGCTCGAAACAGACGTTTGTCCGCACCTTATTCTTTTCTACCGCATCCATCATTCTGACCGTATCTTCAAACTTCACCCCCAGTGGTTTTTCTATAATAATATCCTTTTTCGCTTCAGCAGCTTTAACCGTCTGTTCGGGATGAAACGGATGCGGGGTGCATATATCGACAATATCGATTTTCGGATCTCCGAGGAATTTATCATAATCGTTATAAATTTTTACATCCACGCCGTACTGCTGCTTTATTTGGGCTGGATTGAGATCCCTTCGCGACATAATGGCTGCCGGTTCAAAATTCGGAAGTTCTGCAAATGTATTCAGATGTGCACCGGCGACCCATCCAAATCCAACAATACCGACTCTGTACGTATTCATGCTCCTCCTCCTGACTAGATCCGGGGCTTATTCCTGCCAGCTTGCCCACTTCTTACCGATCCTCGAGAAAATAATCCAGATGGATATACCAATTGCGGAAACCAAGACAAGTACCGCAAAGAAATTCGCCATTCTTGCAAGCGATGAATAGTATCCGAGTTTGTTTCCAAGGCCCATCTTCCCTCCTACCATATCAGCGCCGACTGCCGTGATAAGTCCGAAAATACCGCCGACGAGCAGTCCAACAATAATCATTGGAAGCGCAAGCGGGAAACGTATCTTTTTAAATATCTGAAAGGTCGAAGCGCCGTATGATTTTGCAAGTGCAATCTTCGCCAGGTCCGTTCTCCTGAAGCCGGTTGTCGCATTGATCATAACCATCGGCCCGGACGCCAGTGCCACGGCAATGATGCGGGGAACTATGGTGAATCCAAGTTTCAGCATGAGAAGCGGCACAAGCGCAATTGTCGGGGTGGTGATCAGAATCAGTATGTATGGGGTGATGATTTTTTCAATGTACGGAAACTGTGTCAGAACAGCGGCAAGCACAAGCCCGATTGAAGCACCGATCACATACCCTGAAACCAACTCACTCAGAGTGATGAGAAAATGGGGAAATACATTAGAAAACGACTTTACGAAAGCCACGGCTATCGCGCTTGGTGCGGGGAATACAAACTCCGGAATTTTAAATATATGTACGAGTATTTGCCAGCCGCCCAGAATTACAACGGCAACACCAAGAATACCAAGCACCTGCTGCCAGCCGTGTATCTTTACGGCGGATACTGTCGATGAAATATCAAACCCGCCCTGCTGTTCATGCGCCGATTCTTCAAACTCGGGAATTTCCTCTTCTAACTGTTTTTCATACACATCCATTGATTACTCTCCCTCAAGTAATTAAAAAGTGGCGATTTCGCGGCCGAGTATTAAAGATAACGTGTTCGAAGTTACTCAGAAAAAAAACCTTCATTTAAAAACAAGATATACAAACCATAAAGCTGATTTCGTATAACGATGATGCTTTTTATGTTACCGTACTGTATGCCTGGCTTTGATACGCACCCGACTCTTTCTGTTTCTCAACATCCCTTACAATTGTTTTTTTGATTTCAGCGACGATTTCAAAGAATTTCCTGTCTACGGTGATCCCTTCAGGACGTGGACGGGGCAGATCTATTTTGAACACCGCGGAATTCGTCCCCGGTCTCGGTGTCATAACATACACCCTGTTTGCCAGATAAACGGCCTCCTCAATTCTATGGGTGACAAATGCGATGGTTTTTTTAGTTTTTTTCCATAGATTGAGGAGAAGCGTATCCATCTCATCTCTTGTATATGCATCAAGCGCCCCAAAGGGCTCATCCATGAGGAGCACTTCGGGATCGTATGAAAGCGCCCGAACAATCGACGCCCGCTGCTGCATTCCGCCTGACAGCTCGCGGGGGTAGTGGTTCTCAAAACCCGAGAGCTCAACGCTGTCGATGAGCTCCTGTAGACGCTCCTCATATCCCTTCAAATTTTCCTTCATAATTTCAAGTGGAAATTTTATGTTTTGAATAAGTGTTCTCCATGGAAGCAGGTTGGCCTGCTGAAAGATGATTCCCACCTCCCGTCTTGGTTTATCGACCTCCTTTCCAAGGATAAATGCCCTGCCTTCAGTAAACGGATGCAGCCCGGTAAGCCCCCAAAGCAGAGTTGTTTTTCCGCACCCGCTCGGGCCTACAATGGCAACGAAATCGCCTTCAGCCACCTCCATGGAGAATTTATCCACTGCATGGACCGGTCCGCGTTCACTGGCATAGACCTTCGTTACTTTTTTAACATCAATGACATTATCCATAACCGTTCCTTAAAATCTACATAATGAACAGCCCTCTCTCTTTCAGAGAGGGCTGTGTAATCCTAAGCTTTAGCAGAGATGCTTCAATATCATCATTATCATCATAGTGAAAAAACAAATCAATAAAAAGGTCACCCTTATAAGTGACGTAAGTCCTCCTGGGAACGCCCTCCTGGGAAAGTCCCTGGCGGGATACATCCCCCCGGGATACATCCCCTTGGGACCGATCCTTGACAGGGCTGGGTATCAAACAGTAACTTGTTCTAAGCTACTTAGAAGTAAGGTCCCTTTGTTTCCTGCACAGCAGCCCATTCATCGTTGAGCTTGAAGTTTTTAGCATCCTTTGCAACACGGGATCTGCTGAAATCATTTGCCTCCTTGACCAGATCGTTGGTGATAACTTCATCAATGTTCAGGCGTTTCGATGTCTGCCCCAGTTTATAAACTATATCGAGGTACTTATTCCAGCCTTCTACATCGAACCATCCGTAGCCTTTGCCCCGCCTCTCACCTTCACTATTTGGAAAGGCAAGCTGGTTCATTGACTCATAGGCAAGCTTGGGTTTCATCTGCTCCCGCACAGCAGGCAGGCTGTCATACATAATCTGCGCTGCAGCTCTTGAGTTTACGGTATAGAAATGAATACCCATTGCCGATGCCTTAAGAAACCTGACGAGAAGATCGCGCTTGGCCGGATCTTTAAGATCTGACTTACGGCCTGCGTACCCGTTTGCAGGCATAATTGAAAACTTCTGGCCGACAAAGTACCGCAGATCAAGCCCCTGGGCCTGCCATTGCGCCCTGAGGCCCTCCCAGGAGAGAGCAACATCCGCCTGACCCATAGCGACTGCCTGCCCCATCTGCATACCGCTATAAATATAAGTAACGCTCTTGGGGTCAATACCGAGCTCGAGGAAAATAGGCTCTACAATTACTTCCCAGCCTGCAAAACCGAGAGACATTGTTTTACCTTCAATGTCATGTACATCTTTGATGGGGCTGTCAGGTTTCACAGCAAAGTCAAACACCTGCCCAATCATCATCTCGAACATCATGATGACATCCATACCCTGCTCAACGCTTGCCGTTAAAACCCCGGGAGACGGATACCCGAGATCTGCCTGTTTCTGGTCAACGAACTTTGTACAGGCGAATGAATCCTGAGGCCCGGGCTCCAGGTCAACATCAAGGCCTAGCTCCTCAAAATAGCCCATTTTTTTTGCAACCCACAGATCGTAATCATCAGGAACATCAAGTGTTCCTCTGGGGGTCATCCATGTCATTTTAACAAGCTCTTCAGGCTTTTTGCCGCCAGATTTGTTTCCCGCACCGATCAATATTGACCCGGCAGCCGTCAAGCCGAGCCCGATCCCGATACCTGTGCGGGCTGAAGTTTTGATAAACTCCCGCCTCGTCATCTTTTCGTTTCTGAATAGATCTTTCATTTTCTTTGAAACCCCCTTTCCTCAATAGTTGCTCTCATTGTATACAGATAAATCACGCTGTCAACTATTTTAATATTAGTTCGATATCTTGACAAGACAGCAAACTGATTTATAATGTCACTACGAAAAAGAATTATCAAGAAAAAAATTAAAGAAAGGGTAAAAATCATGGAAAGAATACGATGCGGCGTAATCGGACTCGGCTGGTTTGGCGAGCACCATGTCGACACACTAATGCAACTCCCCCTGGCAGAAGTAACTGCGGTATGCACCCGGCGTGAGTGGCGCCTGAAGGAGATTGCCGAGAAATACGGCGTTCCAAAAACCTACACAAACTACCATGACCTTCTCGCAGACGAGGAGATAGACATGGTCTCCATCGTCACCCATGTGAAGGACCACCTCCAGCCCACGATCGATGCACTGCAGGCGGGAAAACACGTTTTTCTCGAGAAACCGATGGCGGACAACGCCGAAGAATGCGACACAATCATCACCGAGGTTAAAAAGACGGTGAAGTGCTTTATGGTCGGCCATATATGCCGTTTCGACACCGCCTATGCGCTTGCCAGAGAAGAGATAGAGGCGGGAAACCTGGGAAAAATCATTTCCATGCACGCAAAGAGAAACCTTGCAAAATGGATAACCCCCACGCACCTGGAAAAATTGAGCGCCCTTTTCGGGGACGGGGTGCATGATCTCGACCTCATGCTCTGGTACTCCGGGGCGAAGCCGGTCAGTGTGTACGCGCAGACGATGAATACGAGGCCCGAGCTTCCCAATGACGATCTCGGGTGGGCTATGTTCAGGCTTGACAGCGGCGCGGTTGCCGTTATTGAAACCATCTGGTGTCTCCCGGAAAACGTTCCCTATGCCATCGATGCGCGTATGGAAATCATCGGCACAGATGGCGCGATTTACATCGACAATTCGGGCGCAAACTACACCGTCCTTACAAAGAAGGGGTGGAGCTATCCACAGTCGACCTACTGGCCGAAGGTGCATAATCTGCGGAGAGGATATTTAAAAGAAGAATTCGATTATTTTTTGAAGTGTATCTTAAAGGGAAAGAAACCCGACGTGATAACCCCTGAAGAATCGAAGGCAGTTGTCGCCGCCATCCGCATGGCGGAACAATCGGCACGAGAGAACAAAGTGCTAACGTTTTAAGCGGTCATAATTTCCGTTTACATGACACGGGGGACATTCCGTCTGCTGACAGAAAAAAGAACGGGAACGTGCCTGTCTTGATCAGCATGATGTGCATTAGCACCGTTCCCGGTTCTTGACTATGCTGTAACCTGCTTCCGCGCACTCAAGCGGCATGATAATATCTACAGTTTCTGGTACTCCTTCTTCCAGATATCGCCCGTCGCCTCGGCGGCCTTTCTTCCGATTTCCGTAAGCTCATCGATATATTTCTGATCCTTGAAGGACCTTTCGGTTGTTTTACCCACCGGAATAGCCCTGCTCTCCTCTGCAATTTTATGAAACTCGTTGTGATGATCCCTGATCGGGCAGGGCACGATCTCATTCCCCGCCTCTGCGGCACTCTTCTTGTAACTGTACCCCTCCTGCCATTTTCTTAAATTCTTGAAAAACGGCGTCTGGAGAACGTCGTCAACAGTTTTGCCCTTGTCGAAAAAGTCGGTTTTGATATTTCCAACCGAATACGGAACAAACACACAGGGCATCACGTTGCCGTGCCAGTCGATGTACAGGTAGCCGCCCTTTCTGCCAGCGCTGATACACCCATCGCTGATCGGACCGCCGTTCCAGAAATCGATGAAGAACACGCCCTTATCCCGTATCCAGTGCCTCTCCTGAAACCACAGCTTTCTCCTCTGTTCCGCGGTTATCATCAGGTCGAAATCAGGACCCCTTCCGATCGGCATATACTGGAACATCCAGGCAAAGGAAGCGCCGTGTGGACCAAAAAATTCGTCGACGAACTTGTCGTTCAGCACCCTGTCCACATTGAGCCTTGTTGCGGTAAAAGAGATCCCATAGAGCACACCCGCTTCCTTCAGGTTTTCAGTCGCCTGTAGAATCTGCCTGTACACGCCCTTTCCTCGCCTGTAATCGGTATCCTCTTCGAAACCCTCAACAGAAATGGCGGGCGCAACATTACCAAGCTCGGCAAATTTCCTCGCCATTACCTTATCGACAAGTGTTCCGTTCGTATACATGAGGAAGAAGGTGTCGTTGTACTTCTCGAATAGATCGAGTATGGTTTTTCCGTTACTTTCGTACAGAAGCGGCTCGCCTCCGGATATGACGGTGAAATGCGAACCCCAAATATCGCGTTTCTGCTGCACTATTTTATCGAGAATATCCCACTCCATCGTTACCGCGGTTTTGTTTGAGCTCGATGCATAGCAGCCGATGCAGGCAAGGTTGCACTTCTGGGTTGGGCTGATTGTCATGAATGTGGGAAGCCCCACTTCAAGTTTTCTTCTCTTATAGGCTTCCGGATACCGCTCCCGCCAGTTGACTATTACATCACCGATAAGGGTATTGATAATCCAGTCCCTGACAGAGGGAGCAAAGTAGTTGGTCTTCAGTTTCTTTTCTATTGCCCTCATGAGGTTTTGCACGACATAAAACTTTTCTTCCTGTGCGCCGATTGGCCTTCCTCTCTCGTTCTTTTCAACAAGCGCATTCAGTATCTGCTTTTCCCCCCACCGCAGGAAAGCCTCCATAATAAAATTTACTTTAAGCATATGCAGTCCAACCCTGGCCACTGCTTTTTTCCCCTTCGAAGCTAAACCCATAAATCACCCCTCCTTGCCGTACCTTTTTTCCATATTCAGATTTTTTTCTGTCCTTTATCCTCTTCCCAACACCATATCTAAATTGATGGTAAAAACAAGATTAGTAGTATTTATACTACTCTTCAACTACCGGATTTGTCAAGCACTTTTTTTGAAAAATTCATTCACACTCAGTTTCCCATAACGTAAAATATTCAGTACGATCTTTTTTTTGCATGTACGCTTGTTATACATGATAATTTAAGTGGCGGATGTCCCTGGCGGGATGTATCCCTGGCGGGACCGAGTATTAAAACATAACTTGTTCGAAGTTACTTAGAAGTGGTTTACGTTCCTAGGGAACCGAATATCATAAAGTAACTTCGCGAGAAGTTGCTTAAAAGTGAGCACGCCGATTGAATGGGTAAGGTATGAGAACGCTTCTGCTAAAAACCGTGATATGTTTCAGCCTGTTATTCATAACCGCTAAGGCACCGGCCGCAACAGCAGGCACAGGCTCCATCAAGCTACCTGAAACAGACCTGCGTCAGGAATGGTTTCAGATAGAGAGCACGCATTTTCGAATCACGTACCCTGCTTCCCTCAAAGATCTCTCTATTACAATCGCCGAAGAAGCGGAATATGTGTATAAAATGCTCTCGGCATGGACCGGGTATTACCCGCCGAAAAAGATCGATATCCTGCTCACGGGAAGCAGTGATGCGGCAAACGGCTATACGAAATACGGCCCGCACGGCCTGTATATAACCTTGTATACCGTGCATCCCTATGCAACCTTTAATAAAAGCATCGATGAGTACAAAAACTGGTACCGCCACCTCCTCATTCACGAGCTGTCCCATTACTTTCACCTGGACAGAACAGAGGGCCTGCCGACAATCGCCCGCCATATCCTGGGTAATATCATATACCCGAATGCTACAACCCCGCTTTTCGTCAAAGAGGGGTTTGCGACCTATTCAGAAACAAGAAATGAATCCGGTTTCGGCAGAGGCAACTCTCCGTATACCGATATGTATATAAACACCTCTGTCCTGCAAAACGATTTTCCCCCGCTCGACAGGGCATCAAACCGATCACCCGTATGGCCGGGAAGCGGAAACTACTACCTCTTCGGCGTTTCTTTTTTCAACTACCTGGCACGTCAGTACGGCGAAGAAAATATCCTCCATTTCAATGAGATGAGCGCTCGTTGCACACCTTTTAGCTGGGGAATCGCTTTTAGGCGAGAGTTCGGAAAATCGATGCACAAAATGTGGGATGAGTGGGAGAATTACGAGAAAACCCGCCTGCCGTCACTTCTGAACAACAGTACAAAAGAAAAAATCACTAGATTCGAACCAATCGGGAAAAGACTCGGCGTCGTTTATTCACTCAGTTTCGGTCCTGACGGGAAACGAGTTGCGTATTCAATGAGCACTCAGAATGATACAGGCGGAATCTACATCTACGATTTGAGTGAAAAAAGGGAGAGGCGCATTAAAGCTGACAGAGCAGCCTACAATATCTCCTTTTCCGTTAACCGGCTTTTTTATATAAAAATGGAAAGAGAACGAAACGTAACTCTTCGGAAAAATATCTATACCCTCGATATTCGTACAAGAAGAGAGAAGAGGCTCACAAAATCAGGTGCGGTGCAGAGCTTTATGCTCATCCCCGATAAAGATATGATCCTCGTCTGCATGTCTACACCTAACGGCACCGAGATCCGATTAATCGACATGAAGGGAAACGTACTGAATACCCCGGTGATTGCCGCAGGCCCGGTTATTTTAGAGGAGCCGTCCCTCTCACCGGACGGAAAGAGGGTTGCATTCTCCGGTAAAGACGCTGATGGTAAAAGAATTTTACTTACCGCATATGTTCATGATCTGCTCGATAATAGTTTCACACTAAACAGGGTAGAAGTGGCCGTACATAACGCATACTCGCCTCGATGGATCAACGATCACGAGATACTGTTTGCGGGTGGTGACAGCGGAACTTTCAATCTGTATAAGGCAGATGCCTCAAGCGGTTCGGCCGTCAGAATAACCAATGTACCTACCGGCGTGTTCATACCGGATATCGGCGCCGACGGTATTATCGCCGTAAGCGAGTATACCTCAAAAGGCTTTCGACCTTCATATATCAGAATAGGCGACCTTTCTGATACAACGGATCGGTACATAAAAGCCATTTCCGAAGGCGGGCCGCAGGCCGTTGGTCAAGCTTTTGAGGTCTCACATCGAACCAGTCCGACTGAACTATCCTCTCCGGTCACCTACCATTCATACAAATACCTCGCTCCCGGGTACTGGCTCCCCGTATGGTGCAGCGGAAATATCTATCTCGGATTTGGGGTCCACACACACGGAAACGACCTGCTAAAAAAACACCAGTATGATTTTAGCCTTGTATTCGATATCTTCGACTCCAGGTTCAAGAATGAATTAGGCTATACATTCAACACCCGCTCTCTCACCTTTTCCACTAATCTGTTTCTTTCACAAGACCTGTACGCTGAATCATTTTCGCCGGCATTTGCTCTTAAACCTGCCATTTCGTATCCTGTTGTAAAGAGCAGGTATTCTTTAGAAGGCAATATCAGTGCAATTTTTGAAGACCCGTTTTTCGGGCCGGACCTCGGCATCTATTTCTCAAACATAAAAATCCCCCCCCTGTGGGACAGGCCGAAAAAAGGTTTTGTCGTAATGCAGGACCTGTTCCTCAACCGCATGGGCGATCCATTTACCGTATTGAGCAGCACCTTTTCAACCTATTACGCGCCTGCCCAATTTCTTTTATTAAACCTTAGACTCAAAAATAAGACCGGTTTTGGTGAATTCAACGGGTACATCCAGTCAGGAAACACATCCACCTATGCCTACGCTCCGCTCAACGGTATACTCACCCGCGGGTACCCTCTGCCGGTACCCGGGTCTTCGGTGACTGACTGCAGGATAACCGCCGCTGTTCCGCTTCTGACAGTGTACAGGGGTGTGTATGCATTTCCACTCTTTCTGAGAAGCATGTACCTGAACCTCTACTCCGACAACGGAATACTCTTTTCGCCTTCATCGCCCTATTCATTTGCGGCGGAGAGCATCAAAGAATTTACCGCATCACCTCTCCAGTATATCAGATCGTCGGCTGGTGCAGAAATTGCCATCTCGACTGTTATCGGCTATGAATTCCTCTTTGAAATTATCGGCGGGTACGTGTACCCCTTTTCCTCGCTTGGTGAAAGCGGTATATACCTCGAAGCCGGGCTGGGTCTGTCTTTCTGAAAAGATCTATTTTACAGAAAAAAGTGAAAGGATTTATGGTGTTTTTTGCCTTTTTGCGTTAAAATCTATTCAGCAATAATCGATCTTTTAAGTAACTTCGAGCAAGTTATCTTTGATACTCGGCATCGAAGTGGTATATCCCGCCAGGGGGACTTACGCCACTTTAGAGTGCCTCTTGGAACATCAAGGTGTATTTATTAGAATCCATACCCCAAAACCGGTTTTCTGAAACAATCCTAATCAAGTACAGGAAAACAAAATGAAAATGACAAACCGTGAACGGGCTGAAGCTGCGTTGCAGAGAAAAATTCCCGACAGGGTCCCCATATTCGAGCTTCTTATCGACCCATCAGTACGAAAGGGTATATGCAAGGATTGCTCGTACACCGAATTTGCCGAAAAGTACAATTTCGATATCGTGCTGACTTCAACTCCTTCGGATAATTACAGAATGGAAGTGGTCGATGAAAAGGCCAGGATATACCGTGATGAATGGGGTGTCATGAGACAATTTTCCGACCAGACGGTTTCATTTCCCATGAAAGGGCCGATTCAGTCGGAATCCGATCTCGATACATACACTCCGCCCGACCCGCTCGATCCCTACCGCTATAAAGGGCTCATTGAGCTTCTTGAAGCATTCAAGGGGGAAAAGCTCGTCGGCATGCATGTCCATGATGCATTTTCATACCCGACCTATCTACGGGGAATGGATAACCTGCTTATGGATATCATTGATAATCCGGAAATGGTGCGCAGACTGGTCCGACTGTCGGTGGACCACTCGAAGGCTCTCATCACCAAGGCCCACAATCTCGGCGCGGAACTGTTCGTATTCGGCGATGACTATGCAGGAACGACCGGGCCGATGATGTCACCAAATCATTTCAGGGAGTTTTTCCTGCCTGGAATGAAGGAAGTTGTAACGCAAGCAAAGAGTTTAGGCGCATACGTTATCAAACACACGGACGGCGACATAACCTCAATTCTCGACATGATAATAAGCACCGGGATCGACGGGGTTCACCCGTTGGACCCGGAAGCAGGTATGGATATCAGGGAGATAAAAAAGAGGTACGCTGACCGTGTCTGTGTCATCGGAAACATCGATACCGGCAAGATCCTCACCGAATCCCCGCCCGAAGTAGTGGAAGAAGAGGTGAGGCGGACAATCATTGACCTTGCACCTGGGGGCGGGTACATAATAGCATCCGCCAATTCGATACATTCCCATGTAAAACCGGAGAATTACAGGAAAATGCTCGAAGCAGTTCTAAAGTACGGCTGGTACAGGCATCTCGGCACAGCGTAAAAAACGAGTCCCATCAGCAACCGGCAGCTCAAAGACGTATCGGGTAGCTGCCGTATTTTTTCACCGTATTGTAGAATGCCATGATGTTTTCGATCGGCACCTGCATTTGTACGTTATGAGCGGGACCCAGAATCAGCCCGCCGCCGGGCGCAACGGTTTTCAGCCTCAGCCTGGTCTCGTTGACGACATCCTCAACGCTCCCGAACGGCATCGTTTCCTGATTATCGATTGTGCCCCAGAAGGTCAGCTTGTCCCCGAATTTCTTCTTCAATTCACCCGGGTCCATCGATTTCGGCTGGACGGGATTGAGTATATTTACCCCGATCTCAATAAAATCCGGAAGTATCGGAACATTATTGCCGTCCGTGTGAAACGCAAACTTGATATCGGGATTCAGGCTTTTCAGGTAGCTGAAAAGTTTCGCGTAGCGCGGTTTGAAGAATTCCCTGAACTGAGCGGGAGAAATAAGAAGCCTGTCCTGCATGCCGAAATCATCACCGATCCATATTACATCAACGCCGTATTTGACCAGAACCGTTCCGGCGTCCCATACCCAGTCCAGGAGCCTGTCGAGATAGGCGTGGAGGAAATCCTTGTTCAGCACCATATCCTCCATAACTTTGTCCATCCCGCGCAGGTACCAGGAAAGCTCAAACAGGGTGCACGCAAGTCCCCCCATGATGCCGTATTCCTTACCGTACTTCTCTATCATCTCCTTTGAATCCGTATACCGCTTCTCGTCCTTGAAATCGGGCATTTTGACTGTATCTATATCGTCTGTATCGGCCATGGGCCGCCCGACCATTTCGGTATATCGATTTCCCGTATCGGTATCCACCCACCGCCACTTGATGCCCCACTCGTCGTAGTATTCGGGTTCATCTATCATATAGTAGCTCGTGCAGGGTCCGATCCAGGTGATTAAAAAATCGTGCCCCATTAGATGGGGGAGATAGCCTCCGTCCGCTGCATACAGTGAAAGCTTTTCCGTGTCCTCTCCGAGATATGAGAGGAGCTTTCTTTCAGCTTCAGGGGTGTACCATACGTCGATCGGCACCCTGTCGGGCTCCTCATGGTTGATTGCCGTAAGAAATCTTTCTTTGTGCGTCATCAATAATCCTCATGTTAATCATTACAATGTAAAATGTATACTTACACTTCAATTCCCGTCTTAAGAATCTCAAAAACAAATGGATACGACTCATTAAATTCCTCAGCTCCAAATGGATGAGGCTCAATTCTGGTATCAATTTTTCTTCTCAGTTTCATCAGATTAATCTGTGTATCAAAATGATCATTAATATTTTCCATGACTAGGGCTATATCTATATCACTGTCCTCATCATACATACCTCTGGCGTATGAGCCAAAGAGGTAGGCCTTTGTTATTTTATATTTTTTTTTCTTCAAGTAATTCAGATACTTATTTACTATTTGGATAGCTGTTCTTTGATCCATGCTCGTAATTCCTTAATATTTTTTATCCATTTTCCCGTGTATCCCCTGGTACATTTATTATGAAAGCTTTGTTTATAATCGTTATATCGAGTATTTATGTTAAAACCTGTTATGGTGTCCAGCATATCCTTACGTTTTTCACTAATTTCTAAATCCACTTTTTCTACCAAACGTAATAGATCGTGAATAAAGGGTGGATTTTCACCAAGATGCTTCACATAATATGCCTTGAGCAACTTTTCAAGAACCAGATGCCCGATAAAAAGTGACCAGTGATAGTCGCCTGTTTCAAACAGGTGCCCCATAGCTTGAAAATCTTGCTCCGAGCTTTCTGTCCAGTATGAAATTAGTTTTTCTCTCGTCATATTCACAATCTATTATAATATATGTGCAAATCCTGATCTATGAAAGAAAGATTGATGTTCATGGTCTATACTGGTTTTTTGGTAAAAACCATGTTATTGGCCCTTATTTAACTTATTTGTTAATCCCCTCATTTACATAAATCAACATCTCATCGGCCGTCATACCATCAAGTCCAAGTTTTTCGAGTGTTCTCCCTTCAATATTATAATTCTTATCATATACTATTGAAACTATATGAATGAGGGCATCGATAGTTGGAGTTTCCACTCCCAATTGTCTGCCAAGCTGCGACCAGGGCACAAATCCGTACGGAGTGTCTTCTTTTAAATATCGTGTATCTATAGAATTCGGTCCCTCAATAGGCGTTAATCCTTCACAGGCTTTTATTGCCTGCCAGAGAGTCCCTTTCGGACTGAAGCCGTCCCTATACAAGGAATCGGAAACTGAGAGAAGGTTAAACCCCAATTTTTTTCCGATTGCCATCCGCTCAGCATCAACCTGTTCGCACACCCTGGCAGTCGACTTCGTATACCCCTGCTCATAAAGGTAGAATGTCGTCTTTGCCGTATATTCAATTCTTCCTATATTGAGCACAACAGCCCCAATGTGAAGCACTGGATTCAAGCTACTCAACCCACATTCAAGGACATTTGAGTATGCTTCAAAGGGATAGAATTGAGAGAGTTTTTCAACAATCCCTTCAGTTTGCTTCGAAGGCATAACAGCTAAACCTATTTTGTCAAGAGACTTAAACACCCTGACCTCACCTTCATTCACCACCCGGGTTGCGTAGGGAAGGGTGTCTGCCTCGACGAGGATTACATCCTTTTTATTTCCCTGCTTTTGAAAAATGTTTTTAAACTCTAACGTCCCAAAAGTACCGGGAAAAAGAACAATTATTTGATCCTCAGATACCTTATCAGCAAGAAGCCTGGCATACACCTCATGAGCATAGGCCGGCACAGGTATGAATATGAACTCTGCTTCTTTTATGGCCCTATCAATATCCAGAGTCACATCTTCAAGCCTGGCAACACCATGTTTCGAAATATCACCATAGATTTCTATTTCCTTTGTTGAAAGAACCTTTCTGATGTTTTTCTCAAACCTCTCCATCTCGAACAGTTTAACCTGAAACCCTCTCAAGCTCAGATCAGCCGCTATTGTGTGAGCCCCGTGTCCCCCTCCCAATACAGCAACTTTAGACATTAAAATACCCTCCTGCAGGTTTATAAATATTTATCGCTTGGTTAAATTCAATTATTTGAATTTCGCAGCAAAATCCCCAAACTTTGCCCTGATTTCGTTTGATCGCTCCTCACTCTCGTCTATCGTCATCCTCTTACATTCGTAGCCCACAATGTTCTTCATTATAGCCATCTCTTTGTCCGTGTTTACCACAGTTCCATCGTCAAGGATCTCTTCAATCCCATCATACCTGTTCCCTTCTTCATTCGTTTTTATAACATCTTTCATCTCAACGCCTTCAGGAAGTACAATCTTTGCACCGTTTTCTCCAATTCTCGCCGCATAACCTCCAGGAAGACCATCTATACCTGGAGAATGTAAAAGCTCTTGACTGTCCGTAGCAACAGCCCGAACAATAGCAGCCGCCGATGACGCAGTCAGTATCTGGCCGGTTAATCCTCCCGACCGCCGCCTGCTCTTCGGAAGCGCCGCAAATACCTCTTCATGGTTAATATCATCCCTCTTACGCCCATCAACCACAACCTTCATGATATATGGAGAACCCCCAGCAGTCCCAAATCTCGGTATATAATGGCTTACATAATGAGCAAGATACAAATACACCGTCACACTCTGAACCGGTACTCCTTCGAGATCAGCTATTGAGTTGCGAATGGGCTGCACCACATTATGAATATTGCCAATCCCCATGTGAGGCGATAACCCTATCTTGCTCAGCACATTATGCGTCACGTCAGGAAATGAAGAGTTTATCACAATCGGGTTCCTTCCCGACGCTTTTACTGCCTGCATGAGCTTGTGCACCAGGGTTAGATGCATGGGAAGCCAGGGACCAAAACGCGCTTCGTCAAGCTTGTCAAAAACTTTTTTGGGAAGAGTCGTAATAACCCACCAGGATTGTAGAGTTGCTGCCGAATAAATGATATCAGGATCCACAATATCGATAGTACTTGCCGTTTCATCAATATTGAAAAGATCTACCTTTACAAACTCTACCTCGCGGTCTATCCCCATCTGACCGGCCACGTACTTCATGAGGTTTGTTTTTCTGATCCCTGTATCCTCATTAACATCAGCAGTGACAATCTTCAACGGTGCACCACTGTTCAATAGAAGCTGATACACATTACTCCCTAATTCGCCAAGTCCTACAATCATGACTTTTTTCATATAATGCACTCCTTGAAGTTATGGTTTTATCAACAAATTCGGTGCAGTTTATATTACAACTTCCATCAACCTTTCAATATTCTCAACTGACGCAGTCTGCTTGTACCTCTTATAATTTATCGAGTGAAATTCCCCTAGCTCAGATGATATCATTCCCTCATCAAAATCAGCCGTTCTATGCGCTCCCCATAACACCCAGCGAAACGATACAAAAGGTTGACGAATCCTTACTTTCTCCTCTATTTCACCTTGCTCATATCCACCACTTCGGCAGTATTTGTGTATAAAATACTCCCTCTCTCCCTTGTCCATAAGTCTCGATGCACCCCATATCTGTGGAGGTTTCCCTAAAAAGACACACACATCATAAGTCCCATCGTCTATCCTGGGCTTCTCCCAATCAATAATCTTTATCCCTTCTGGAGATCGTATAAAATTATCATTCACAACATCAGTATGTATAATACTTACCGCTTTAAAATGCTTCCCGTTTATATCTGCACTTACTTCAAGTTTTTTTTGAAGTTTACTCCCCGCCTTGACCAGCTCTCTGTCTCTCGACTTCCTTTCAGCATAGCCAGACAGCATGCGAGTAATTTCTTTAAGAGAGTCCTTCAGTGGATCATCCCACATAATCAGGAATTTTTCCGTCGGGAGAGCTATACGGTGAAGAGTGGCGAGCACTGCCGCTGCCTCCCCGATTCCCTCAATTTCGTCGTAATCCAAATGTTTTCCAGGTAAATATTCTTGAACGAGAAAGCCAAAGGGCAACCACCTTTTAGTGTTATCAACAAGATACGGTTTTGGCACTATCCCGTAATCAGCTAAATACTCGAGTGTCTTGTACTCATATTCTATTTGATGAGACAATCCACTCTGCTTCTCGACATTAAGCCTTAATACATACCTTTTATGCACCAATTGAATAACGTGGTTTATGTTGTAATTTGAGATAATTGTATCTTCAATTTTATAGAGTGTATTCAGGGGTAGACCAAAATGTTCTAAAAGCACATTTTTAATATATTTTTGAATTTTTAGTTCCAGTAAATTGCGTTTCTTCATCTCGATCGTTTCAGGCATCCTAATTATTGTTTATAGCTTAACATATTCACAGGGTTCACAGGTCAAGCCAGATACCTATATTGTTCACTTTTGCCCTTTGATAAACCAGTGGAGCGACTGCCATATCTTCAAGCGCAATTCCTATATTTATCGATGTTATTATTTGCTTCTCGTTTTCTCTTTTTGGGCTTTTCCCACACACTATGTCCCCAAGATCCAGTATCCTTTCAGGTGCACCCGAAAAAAATCCCTCTTCTCTAAAATGATGAAACTGACCAAGATCGTCTGTACAGAGAAGGTCCGATTTAGAGAATATTTCCGGTTTAAAGTATGAATCTAGATCAAGAGGGCAGCAAAAAACACCCTCTTTTAACCACAAATATTCAATAACAGGATCAGGATTTGCTAAAAAAGGACCCGCAGTCACCACTATATCGCTGCCTTCAACCGTATCCCTTACATTTCTTTTCACTTCAATATCAATACCGAGTTTTTCACCCAAAGTGGTACTGTACGCTTCCGACTTTACATTGAGAGTGTCATAAACCTTTACCTCTTTAATAGAACAAACTTCATTTAATGCAACCAGGTTACTCTCCCCCTGTACTCCACATCCTAATATACCTATAACTTCTGCATTCTGCCTTGCCAGATACTTTGCGGCAACAGCGGTAGCAGCACCTGTGCGAATGGCTGTAATCCATGTACAATCCATAATTGCTAGGGGTACACCGGTCTCAGGATCGTTTAATATTAAAAGACCTGTAATATAGGGCAAGTTTTTCTTATAATTTTCAGGATACCCGCCCACCCATTTTAAGCCTGCAGAATCCATTGAAGGGATATACGCAGGCATAGCATGAATAAACGCATCCTTTCTTGTGTGAATTCCAGGTTTTGGAGGCATTTCAACATTACCTTTACCCTTTTCCTTGAACATCCTCTCAAGCACATCGATTACATCTTTTATAGAAATATTCAACAATTCTACATTTTCCTTCGATAAGTATAGAACTTTTTCACCCGGCATTTGAGATTCCTCCATCTATGATTTAAAGCTCCTAATTTCTTGTGAGCCATTATTTTAGAGATTGTGTAATTGACTTCTGCTTTTGGCAGCCAAATTTTCAGATCCTACTTAAAAAGAGACGGAATGATTAAAGTAATAGATGGTATATAGGTAACTAAAAACACGACTGTAACATTAGCAAGCAGGAACGGTAAAATCGCTTTGCTAATTCTCTCCATAGATTCTTCAGAAATAACTGAAGCGGCAAATAAACAACATCCTACTGGTGGAGTAGCCAGACCTGTAATAAGGTTTATACACATAAAAAGACCTGCATGTAAGGGGCTGATATGAAGCATATTAAACAAAGGAATAAAAACCGGTGTCACTATCATAATTGCCGGTATACTATCCATAAACATACCCAAAACAAACAGCATAAGATTTATCAGTAATAATATCTGCCATTTAGAGGAAATATTTGCAATTAACATTTCAGCAAATTTTTGAGGCACCTGTTCATTAGATAAGGCCCATCCAAATAAGGCAGCAGATGCTATAATAATAGAAACACTTCCCGTTTCAATTGCAGCATCTTTTATGACAGATAAAAGTTTTTTAAAGGTTAAAGTGTGATATACAAAAACTGCGATAAATATAGCATAAAATGTTGCTACAACAGCAGCTTCAGTAGGGCTCACTATACCAAGGAGAATGCCGCCTAAAATTATTATGGGTAATAATAAAGCTAAACCAGCGTCCTTAATTATTTTAAAAGCTTCATTCGCTTCAATTTTATTTTTCCTCTTGGGAAAATCATACCTTAATCCTTCTATTTTCACTACAGCTATTTGAAACAGCCCAACCATGGCACCCGGTATGGCGCCGGCGAGAAATAGGTCTCTAATTGAGACCTGCGCTATAGACCCATATATAATAAACATAAGGCTTGGAGGAATAATAGGACCCATTGTTGATGAGGCTGCAGTAACTGCTGCACTGAATTTTTTAGAATACCCTTCCTTTATCATTGAAGGAATCAATATTGATCCTATAGCCGCTGTATCGGATATAGCTGTTCCTGTAATACCGCCAAAAAACATACTTACAACAATGTTAACATATGCCAGATGGCCCTTAACCCTTCCTACAATCAAATCAGACAACCTCACCAATCTATCACTTATACCTGCCTCAGTCATTATCCTGCCTGCCAGAATAAAGAAAGGAATTGCCAAAAGCACAAAAGAATCAAACGATCTGAACAACCTTATCACAACAATGCTTAAATTTAAGCCTGCTCCAAAATAGTATATTAATGTTGAAACAAGCAGAGCAAATGGAATAGGAATTCCAATTGCCAGTAAAACGAAGAATCCTACTACCATTAATATTATGAATATCATTAATACATCCTTTATTACTTATGTATATTGATTATTTCTAATATAACAAAAACCAAAATAGCGCCGGCACTGAGCGGTACAGACATGTAGACTATCCCAACCGGGAAAAAAGTCAGGACAGGGGCATGAACCGGCCACATATTTATTACATGTTGTATACCCGGGATAATAAGAATAAAAGAAAGTAACAGCATTACTGCATAGTGAATAATATTAAAAATAATTTTGAATTTCCTTGACATAGCTTCATGTACAAAAACGATTTTCGCATGCCCCCCCGTCTTATATGAAACAGCAGTGCCCAAAAGCACTATATATATGTAAGCATATCTCGATACCTCGTTTGACCAATGTATAGAGTGATGTATTAGAAATCTTAGAACAATGTTAGTACCGAGTATAAGTGCCATACCTATCATTAATACAGTTGCAAATACGCTGAAAACTTTTTCTACGTTTTCTGAAAACTGATCCATTACCATCTTGAATGGATGATTCCTTATTTCCTTATTTCCCATTACTATAACTCCATTGGAAACAACCTATACTTCTCTTTACAGGCATTTGATCTTTTCTGTGGAGGATTTGAAAACATCGTGACATTTTTACATAGGAATAAATCAACACATCAAACTGTTATATCAAAAACCCGATACATTTGTTTTTAACACTGTAATATTATATACCGCTAAAATAGTTTTAACATTGGTAAATTTCCCCCAGATCATATCAAGCGGCTTCATCCTCAGGTACCCTTTCTTTGGTCATCTGGGGGAAATTTTACCATAATTATTTTACTATCTCTCTTTGTTTATTGAAGAGCATAAATACTCAATCAATTTTTGGTAATCCCGCCTCGGGTGCTCGTGATCCCGGATCAAGATATTGTATTTCATCGTACCACGTCTTCCACTGCGGGTATTTCTTAAACCACTTTTCATATACTTTTTCTGAAGCTTTTATGAAAGGAGCTTTATCCGGATACGTTATAGTGTAACCCTGTTTTTTTGCTTTCTCTATAGTTTTTTGCTCCCTCACATATTGAAATTCGTCTGTTAATTCGATTGCTTCATTCGCTGCTGTTTTCACTATATCACGTTGATTCTTGTCCAATTTGGCCCATGCTTTAGGTGAAATAAAGAGGATTTTCTGCGTCCACATCTGGTTCAAAATAGCATAACATTTGACAACTTCTTTTAATTTGAAAACATATTGGCAATACACACCAAGATCATTTGCCTGAACAAGACCCGTTTGAAGAGAGGTATAGAGCTCTCCCCAATCGGTAGGTGTCACTTTAAAATCAAATGCCTGATAAATATCGACAAACAGTGGATTCTGCATACAGCGTAATTTAATTCCCTTGCAATCATTAATGCTGTATATAGGCTTGGTGCTCGCAATTGCAAAACCATTACAGTCTGAATATATGCCTAGAGCAATGAGGCCGGTTGCCTTTTCTGCCCCTTTAAGTATCTCCTGCACAACTCCAGACTGTCGTGCAACATAATAATGTTCTGAACTTTTGAAAAGATATGGTAATTGTAGAAATTGAATATCCTTATACAAACCAGCAATATGCCCAGCACTATTTGTATCAAGATCTACAGCACCAGATCTAATAAATTCCATTGCTTCTTCTTCACTTGTAGTTAGTGTTCCAGGATATATAGTTACCCTTATTTGACCATTTGTTCGGTCTTCAACCACCTTTTTAAAAGTTTCTGCCAGCAATTGGTCTGCATCATAAACGTTGTTTTGATGAGAGAATTTTAACTTAACCCGTGCTGCGCTTGCATTCACCACTCCAAAGGCTGACATCAATGTAAATGCTAAAAAAACAATTAGCAAAGTTTTGCTTAACTTGATGTTTTTTAATTTTCCATTCAGCATAATTTTATCTCCCTTCTTAAATAATATTTTGAATCTTTTTCTTTGTTAATACCTTCAGATTACATCAAGTAAAAATATTAAGTACAATACTCACCTCCTTCCTTGTTGATTCCTTTATAAAACTTGATAGTTAAACAATCTATTCGTTTTATTGCCTTAAACGAACACCTGTAACTTGCATATAAAATAGATTATAACCTTTATCTAAATATAAAAATTACAGATACTAAAATAATGGCGGAGTCGCCACTATTAATAGCTGAGATGCTCCATTGAATACATTCTTCAAATGGTGGGAAATATTAGCATTTATATAGAAGGTATCCCCAACATTAAGTACATACTTAATTTTATTATAGTTCAGTTCTATAGAGCCTTTTAAAACATATCCTACTTCCTGACCTGAGTGTTGACTGACAGCCCCTGAATCACCATTTTTATCAAAATCAATTGTGTAGGGCTGCATCTGGTTATTTATGTTTCTGGCCGCAAGAAGTTCTATGTTTATACCACGACCCATTTTGTCTATTAAAATTCTTTCTTCTTTTCTTAGAATTGGATTACCTGTATTAGAGTTTTCATTTTCCCCAACTAATGTTCCTATACTTGTGTGAAGTGCATCAGCAATTTTTTTTAAAGTTGCCAATGAAGGAGATGCCCGTCCTGTTTCAACTTGCGATAAAAAACTTGCACTTATATTTATTTTTTTTTCAAGTTCTCTCAATGTAATTTGAGATTTTTCTCTCTCAATTCTGATATTTGAGCCAGGAGATAAAACATTCTTATCCAATTTTTAACCTCATCAAAAAGAAAAACATATTAACCACTTTTACCATGTAATAACAAATCTTGTCAAGTATTAATTAAATTTTTATCCAATTCCAAGATAAACAATACAACTGGTCCTGAGGTTTAAGAGGTTTTTATACAAATTGATATATAAAGCATTTAGAGCATCAATAAGAAAGAGAAATACCGTGGTAATGTGGGGAGCGGAGTAAGGGTGTTTTCACAGTTTTAAAAAGCACCTGTCAGAGAAGATGTTATGGGTTATCATTACATTCCATCCAGTCATGCCTGAAGAACACCGTTATCCATACACCCGGCTAGTACAGCAGCACTGCATACCTGAACAGGAACACATAGTATACCACCACCGACGTATAAAAGCCAGCAATGTAGTAGAGTGCATTCATGTTTCCCTGCGCAAAAAGAACGTGCTGCCGTAATACACAGCCGCCGGCCAACGTCGATACCAATCCTATCATCAGGCCTCCTGCAAAGGTAATATAGATGAATTTATTCAGAAAATGAGACGAAAGATTCGTCCCTTCTCCCAGCCCGCCGATAATGAAATCCCGAATGCTCGGTATGTATGATGTCGAAACCCGAACGTGCTCAACACTGCGGCGAATCACCGCATCTCCATACTGCGGTATACCGCTCCTGATAATATTCATAGGGTAGAGCACAGAAGTAAGAAGCCAGATAGTAACGATAAACGAGAATATACCGAAAAGAAGCTCCCTGTCACGGACTATAAAATAATCCCTGAACCCGGCAACAAAGCACATTCTCGACCGCTGTGCAAGAAAACCGATTCCGCCCCCCAGAATTGCAAGCGCAAGGGTAAGCACTATCCTTCCCATTATTGTACCGCCTTATTGATTTAAAGATTCCGAATATAGCTGCAGCTGTATTTCTGGATTCTGCCGGGGCCTTCAGGTCAGCTTACGAGACACTCTTCTCAGCAAAATAGTCCCTATCCAGACACCAAAAACCATTCCCACGAAGGCGATGATACCGTACAGGTCGCCGTATCCCACACGCACCGCAATTCTCGTCGGACAGCCGAAAATGAGGATTCCCAAAATCATCACGACAAATCCTGCGGCAAAGAATAACAGCGGACGGTTGCTTTTCTGCAGCCTATACTCTCGGTATCGCCTGGCGGCGATGAATGCACCGAGAATAACGAAAAATGAAGTCGCCTCAACAGCCCTGTGGGAGATGGGTGCCGTCTGGAAATTTGTTCGGAAGATCAGGTTGACCGTCTGGTTTACAAGATCACGTGTATGGCAGGTAAGGCAGAATGAATACGCAGACGGCGGATAAAAATTAAAAAGCGCCTCAAATGAAACAACCATGCTCCCGGCAATTATGCCGAACAGCCATGGTTTCAAATACCCTTTTCTCGTCACCCGATCTCCTCACCTCTGATCCTGGTACAGATGAATAACCGTATACAACACATCACCCCTGGTCCGGATACAGATGAATATCCTCGTAATGCACAAAAAACTGTTCAAAAAGTCTTTCAACCTCGGCCCTTCGTGAATATTCAAAACGAAGCGCAACCCCGCAGTTGGGACTTATCTCCCTCGGGCCGGGGATCAGTACTGCCTGCAGACCGTTTTTTTTCAGCACCTCTTCCGCTCTTAGTGCGTGATGTGAGCCGAAAAATGTCACCACCCCCTCGAGAGCCCGCAGATCGATCCTGTTTTTCCGTTTTCTGGCCATTAATCGTTTCCTGACCTGAAGGCGCTTCACCCCTATACAGCACCATTATGCAGAACCGGCAATCTTTTTAACAGCGCGTATCGAGTATTGCACATCTTTTTCCGTGGCAAAGATACCCCAGCTCAAACGTATGGTGCCGTCTGGAAACGTCCCTATCGTTTTATGCGCGGACGGTGCACAGTGGAGGCCGATTCTCGTCTGTATACCATACTCTCTATCAAGGATTTCTCCCGCTTTCGAGGGGCTTATGCCCTGTATTTTGAATGAGAGCACGCCTGTCTGCTCCAGCGGCTTCTGTCTGCCATATATTACAATTTGCGGAATACGGGAAAAGCCGTCGAGAAATATCTCAAGCAGACGGCTGTCATGCTCCAGGATTTTTTCCCGCCCCATATCGAGCAGGTATTCGACACCTGCCGCAAGACCTGCAATACCGACAACGTTCAGTGTTCCGCTCTCAAAACGGTCAGGAAGAAAATCCGGCTGGACCTCCCTGTCCGATACGCTTCCTGTGCCGCCGCGCATCAGTGGGCCTACCTCCTTTTCATCTATTCCAATGTACAGGCCACCTGTGCCCTGTGGGCCGAGCAGGCCCTTGTGCCCGCTGAAGGCAAAAAGATCGATATTCATCCGCTGTACATCAACCGGCACAACACCAGCTGTCTGTGCGCCGTCAACAAGAAATAAAACACCCCTTTTGCGGCACATCCTTCCGACAGCACCGATATCATTTATCGTTCCTGTCACATTTGAAGCGTGCGTTATTACAACGAGTTTTGTATCTTTCTTTACCGCTTTCATCAAAGAATCGGGATGAACAAGGCCGGTTTCATCCGCTTTAACAGTCGTTACTTCAATGCCGTGCTCCTGCAGAAAGGCAAGCGGCCGCATCACCGAATTGTGCTCCATACTCGAGGTGACGACATGGTCTCCCCTGTGCAACAGGCCAAACAGTGCCGTATTGAGCGCCTCGGTTGCATTTTTTGAAAACACGATTCTCGATGGGTCAAGTACATTAAAAAAGTTGGCAAGCCGCTCCCTCGCATTGAGCACAATCCTGCCTGCGCCGATTGATTTGCCGTGCCCTGAGCGCCCCGGATTTCCTCCCCCATGAAGGAAATAGTCCTTCATGGCCTCAAGCACAGACCCGGGCTTGGGCCAGGAGGTTGCGGCATTGTCGAAGTATCTGATCTTCACCTCTGCACACCCCGTAAATTACCTATCTCCTCTATATTCGAAAACCAGCTTTGGTAGAAAAACGATTTTGCCGATTTTGTTCCGCTTAAAAGAAGTTTGTACTTTTTATCAATACGAAGCACCATAACCTGTTTATCCCATCTGAAAATCGTGCACGCACCGAGCAGATTGCCGGAAATATCCACGAGATACGCATCCTCAATTCCCTGTAGAGGTGCATCTTGCAGAGGTGATGCAAAATCAACAGTGAGAACGGAATCAACTCTGATATTTTTCAGTGTAATTCCCGCACCTCCCTGGCCAAGCTCCCGCCTCGTTCTTTCCACAAACCGTTTTGTATCAGTCCAGCCGTAAAAAGTCCCGGGGCCAACCCTTTCTGCAAGAGCTGCATCTCTCCCGGTCCCTACGAAGTCGGGCTCAAGCGCCAGGTCCCCTGCCTTTTCGTACTGTCCGCTGTCGAGCAGCATGTAAAAGGACACGGCCGTATCGCCGGGTGTCTTTGCCCCGGGCGGCTTTTGCCTGATACCCGGTGAGTAAACGAGGTCTGTATGGACGGCGGGGCTTCCACTTAAAATTCGGATAAAAAATCCAAGGATAAAAACAATACCGAGGAGAAGCGGTACAGACATACGGTTGTACATACGGCGGGTCATGGTCCGGTGATGTTCCCTTCATCATTCTTCACGCGTGTTTTTCTTAAATCAGTGATTCGTTTATGAACTACGCGCGTCTCTTCTTGAATTCATCGATTGCCACAGAAAGGATGATAATAGAGCCGGTAATAACAAGCTGCCACATTGTCGATACATTCAGCATACCGAGGCCGTTTTGTATTATGCCGAGAATCAGTACCCCTATGAATGCGCCGAGCAGGGTGCCGATACCGCCCGAAAGACTTACCCCGCCCAGCACTACCGCGGCAACAACCTGGAACTCAAACCCCTGGCCCGCCATATGATTTGCAGAACCCAGGCGGGAGGCAAGCAGTATGGCGCTTATCGAAGCGAGGACAGAACAGATTACGAATGCACTGAACTTCATTTTCTCGACATTTATCCCGATTGCCCGTGCCACCTCGGCATTGCCGCCGACAGCGTACATTCTCCGTCCATAGCTCGTATTTTTCATGATAAACATAAAGGCAAAGAGGATGGCGAACATAAGTATCGAGGGATATGGAAGAAAGTGAAACAGCTTCCCATTACCGATGAAGAAAAACAGGTCCTTTCCGGAACGCTCGGCAATTGCGACTTTCTTTGTAATAAGGTACACAGCACCCCTGAGAGAATAGTACATACCGAGCGTGGTTATGAGTGAGTTGACTTTGAGGCGTGTGACGATAAAACCGTTTATCGCACCGACAGCAGCCCCGGTTATGAGGGCAAGAAGAGCGCCGAGCGCAAAGCTCCCCGTTGCATTCATAACTGTCACGAGCGGGAGCGAAACAAAAGCCTGCAGAGATCCGATGGATATATCGACCTCACCGCTGAATAATACAATAGAAAGCCCGACCGCAGCAATGAGTGGAAGCGAGACCTGCCCCAGAATGTTTGAAATATTTCGTACCGTAAGAAAATACGGTGAGGCCACGCTGAAAAAGATAAATATCACAATAAAGGAAACCAGGAGCCCAAGCTCATTGATTGCAAAGATCCGCCTGAAAAAATTCCCCTTACTGTTCTGAACCGCGTTCTGCATAGCTGTATTCCCTCTGACCAATGGCTGCCTCCAGAATAATTTCCATCTTTGCGTCTTTTCTATCGAACTCGCCGGTAATCCTCCCGCCGCACATGACGATGATATGATCGCTCACGCCGAGCAGCTCAGGCATCTCACTGGTCATGACCACAACCGCAAGACCCTCATCCGCGAGCTGGTCTATCAGCCGGTGTATTTCCGCCTTTGCTCCAACATCGATGCCGCGCGTCGGTTCATCGAGGATTATGACCTTCAATTTTTTCATCAGCCAGCGGGCAAGGAGCACCTTCTGCTGATTACCACCACTCAGATACATCACTTTTTGTCTGAGGGAGGGTGTCTTTATACTGAACGCATCCACAAACTCCTTTGCGCGCTCCATCTCCTGTTTCGTGCGTATATACCCGAAAGAGGAAAACTCATCCAGTGATGGAAGGGTGATATTCTGTGATACCGACATCTGCAGAACGAGCCCTTCCTCTTTTCTGTTTTCGGTCAAATATCCGATTCCAAGCTTCGTCGAATGCGCAGTACTCCCAGGTTTCAGCGTCTGCCCGTCCACAGTTATACTACCGCCGTCAGTCGGATCGAGCCCGAACATGGCCTTTGCAAGCTCCGTTCTGCCTGCGCCCATTAGGCCGAAGATGCCCACCACCTCACCTGCGTGCACCTTGAACGTTACATCCCGCAGCTTTTTTCCGGTAAAAAGATGATTAACGGTAAGCATAACCTTCCCCTTTCCCGTATGCGTCCTCGGAAAGAGAGTTTTAATTGATCGGCCGACCATGTCGGTGACAAGCATATCGCTGTTCGTTTCCTTCACCTCTCTTGAAGAAATACGTCTTCCATCCCTCAGCACGGTTACTCGTTCACACACTTCCAGCACCTCTTCCAGCTTATGGGTCACGTAGAGAATGCCAATCCCCCGATCCCGAAGCTTTCTGATAACGTCGAATAGAAAACGTATCTCTTTCGGCGTAAGGGCCGATGTCGGCTCATCCATGATTACCACTTTGGCCTCGTGTGAAAGGGCGCGGGCTATCTCGACCATTTGCTGTTGCGATACAGTAAGTTTATATACCTTTGTCCTGGGATTTAGATCAAGTCCGATCGATTCGAGAATTTCCGATGTCCTTTTATACAGTGCATCCCAGTCGATGGTTTTATTCTTTTTCAGTGGGAAAGATTCAAGAAACACGTTTTCTCCGATTGTCATATGCTGGATCAGTGAAAGTTCCTGAAATACAACCTTAATGCCGAGCATAAGCGAATCCGCCGGAGAATCGATGACTGCAGGAGATCCATCAAAAAGAATCTCCCCGATATCCTTTGTATAGACCCCGGCAAGGATCTTGATCAGTGTCGATTTCCCGGCGCCGTTTTCACCGATGAGCGCGTGCACTTCGCCTTTTTTGAGGGTAAGATCTACCGAGTCGAGCGCTTTGACACCGGGAAACTCCTTTGATACCTGTTTCACGTCTAATATTGCACTTCGATTACCATCCATTTCGCCATCCCGTCTGATCAGGTTGTAATGATCTTTGAGCGTGCCACCTTTCTTTTATTGTCTATGTAGACGGCAAGTATTATGATGAGTCCGCTTATTACAATCTGCAGGTCCTGATTCCACCTCAGTATAATGATGCCGTTGTTGATAACCCGAAGAATAAGTATGCCGATCAGCGTGCCGATCAACGTCCCCTCACCGCCGCCGAGACTCGTGCCGCCGAGTATGACGCCTGAAATAACCGTCAGTTCAAAGCCCACACCAGCATTTGGCTGTCCTGAGTTCATTCGGGATACGAGAATAATTCCGCTTATCGCAGCAAATACCGAGTTCGCGACAAAGGTAAGAATCTTCAGATTGTCGACCTTTATCCCGGAAATCTTAGCAGCTGTGTAGTTGCCTCCGGTTGCATACAGTCTTCTGCCGAATACTGTCCTGTACAGGATGAAGAGAAACACGAGATACAGAACAAGCATGGTGATTACCGGTATCGGCATAAAGCCTGCATACCCGTTGCCGATCTCGTAAAATACCTCGAGCTGATGATAGTTCTGAACGGCCTCGAGCTTGTAGATGTACACGCTGCCCCTCAGAATCATCATCATTGCAATTGTTCCGATCAGAGAATTCACCTGCAGTTTTGTCCTGACAAGCCCGTTTATCAGCCCGACTAACCCGCCAAGCCCCAGACCCGCAAGCACGCCGATAAACACACTGTGTGTCTTATTGATGATATCCATCGTCACAACTCCGACAAAGGCGACGAGTGACCCGATGGAGAGATCGACCTCTCCGGTTATCAGCAGCATGGTCATACCGATTCCGGCAATAATAGCCATGGAACTGTCGCGGAGTATGTTGAGAAGGTTTGTTGCACTGTAGAATTTCGATGTGCCTATCGAAATTGCCGCTGAAATAACAACGAGCACTGCAACGAGTATAATTTCATTGAAAAGAACCAGTTTGCTGAACAACTTTTCCTTACGCAGGGCGTCTGTTGGACTCACCATTCCTCTCCTTGATCAAACACCCCCCCTTCCATGATAAGGAAGGAGGGTGTCTATTGGCGCTTATTCGCCTAATTCCATCAATACTTGCCGCACTTGTCTTCTCTCTTGATCTTGTTCACGTTGTCCCAGTTGATTGTGCGTACGTCTCCTTCGAGAGTATAATAATCCTTCCAGGTATCGGTGGTCAACGCTAAGGTAGGAGTCACGTAGTGTTTGGGCACCTCTTCCTTGTTGTACAACTTCACCGCCATGTTGATAACTTCGTACCCGACAGCTTCGGGGAACATCGCTGCTTCCACCTTGTACGGCCCCCCTTCCTGCATTGCATGGATAAAAGCATTTCCTTCGCCGCCCGTTCCGCATACGACGAGTTTGTTCTCATCGAGCCCTGCAGCCCGGTATGCCTGCAGTGCACCGAGTGCGGAGTCGTCGTTACACCCGTATATGATATTGATGCCAGGGTCTGCCGTAAGCGCATCCGTTGCGACCTGAAGCGCTGCGTCCTTAAGCCCCTGACCGTCCAGTCGATGCACCATTTCCGCATCAGGGATTACGGTCTTGATCCCATCATAAAACCCATCTACCCGCAGAATGCAGGGTCTGAGCATTGGGAGGTCGATTGCCATGATCCGTGCTTTGCCACCAAGATGTTTCTTGACATACTTGCCCGTTGCAACACCGCCCTTGTAGCCACAGTCATAGTCGCAGATCGCCACCATGGTTGTCATACCTTCGACCGAGCTCGCTTCGATAATGAGAGGAATGCCTTCCATTTTCGCCTTCCTTACAATCGGTTCCGCACCTTTCTGCTCAACAGGCGAAATAACGAGCACATCTACCCCTTTTGCCATCAAATCCTCGGCTAAAGAAACCTGCTTGGCCATATCGAGGTTGGCATCCATTACGTCGAGCTCGATACCGAGCATCTGGGCACGCGCCTTCATACCTTTCCACACATTCTGATACCACTCATGCATCATGTAGTTGCCGACCCAGCCGACCCTCTTGGGGACTTTCCCCGCAGGCTTCTCTGTTTTTCCGCCACCTCCCGCAAATGCAAAAGCGGTAATGGAGAAGATTAAAAGAAGCGCTGTTAAAACTACCAGAAGCTTTTTCATACCATACCCTCCTGAAAATATTTTGATATTTTACTGTTCACCGAACAGTTCTTCGCTTTCATGTATAAAGACTGCACACCCGTCATTTTAGCTTCAGCGGGTATGTACCGTACTTCTTTACAACCTCGATATAGGCATAAATATTATCAATCGGAATATCGTCATGCAGGCTGTGATCGGTTGCGAGTATATATCCCCCGCCGGGCGCAGCGATCTTCAGGCACTCGAGTGCTTCCTGCGTTACCTCCTCGGGTGTTCCGGTTACCATGGTTGTCTTGTTGTTGATATTTCCGATAGGACAGATTTTTTTTCCGTAGCGCGTCTTGATTTTTGAAAGATCCATACTCGCCGCTCGCTCCACGGGATGATAGCCGCTGATTCCTGTGGCAACAAGATCGTCTAAAACATCCCAGATATTCCCGTCGTTGTGCATGGCAACGGGAATGCCGAAGCTCTTCAACCCCCTCACAATATCTCCGAAGGGCCGAATAAAAAACTGCCTCAGATGCTTCGGTGACATCAGAAGGCTTTTTGTCCCTCCCCAGTCGTCTGCAATCATAAACACATCGATACCGCCAACCTTGTATGCTTGTTTTGCTGCCTCGATTACCCACTTCGTATAGGCATCACATATCTCGGTAATGAGCTCCGGGTCGTCGAAAACAGTGAGTGACAGAGTCGCGAGGTCCATGAAGTACCAGTACATCATGGTGAAAGGCCCTAGAAACCCAACTATGATCGCAAGCTCCTCTTTATTTGCTCTGACTGCATCCTCTATCATGCGGGTCCGGTGGGACGCAGCAGGGTCGGGAAGTCTGTAGTTATTCCAGTCCTCCCTGTTTTTCACCGGCACATCGATCTGAACCATAACCGGCCAACCGCCCTTTACATAGGTGATCCCCCACTCATCGACGTACCTCGTTCCCTCTTCATGGACATCTTCCTCAAAGCCGCAGTATCCGTTTATAGGAATGAAAATACCGTCCAGTCCCAGTTTCGATGCGAGCTGAACCTGGGTTTTCCCGTCATAGAGCTCGGTTTTATAGCCTAACAGATCCTTCATCAGCTTTCTGCTGAACAGAAAATCATAGACCGGCACCCTATCCGGTATGCCGCAGTTCAGCGCAGTGACAAATCGTTCACGAGGCTTCATTTTCAATACCTCCCGTATTCCATGAGCGCTTCCCACATCGCCATGATATTTTCCGGCGGAACATCGGCCTGAATATTGTGCACCGGGTTGAAAACAAATCCGCCGCCGGGCGCAAAATCCTCTATCCTCCGTCTGACCTCATCCCGTACCTGCTGAACCGTACCGTTCGGAAGAACACGCTGTGTGTCTATGCCTCCACCCCAGAAGGTGAGGTCTTTCCCGAAGTCCTTCTTGAGCTGTGCAGGCTCCATATCCTTCGAGGAATACTGCACCGGGTTGAAAATATCCACCCCGCTTTCGATGAGGTCAGCCAGAATATAGCGGGATGAACCGCATGAATGAAAGAAGATATAAAGATCCGGCTTCTGCTTCTTTATAACTGAGAATATCTTCTCGTACCACGGCTTGAAGTAACGTGCAAACATGTCGTAAGAAAAAACCGGCCCTGTCTGCATTCCATAATCATCAGCATAGAGCACGACCTTTATATCGTCGCCAAGGTAGGGAATCGCCCACTCCCAGAACTCGATATCGAGCTCGGCAAGCTTCCCCACGATATAGTGGGTAAGCTCCGGCTCGGCGGCTAACGCATAGAAGGAATCCTCGAATCCGAGCAGCCACTGGAACGTCTGCAGGAGCCCGACGGTCATTCCCACCGTTCCCAGCACCACGAGGCAGTCGGTTTCAGAAAGCCTCGAGGCCTCTTCCTTCAGCCCCTCGAGCCGGCGTCTGTCTTTGGGATCAGGCCATCTGTACTTTTTCACCTGTTCCAGGTCAGCACCTTTGAGCGGGTGGGCAACCATATCGTAGTACAGGCCATATGGCTTCGGTCTGCGCCACGTAATGCCCCATACATCTGTAAACTGCTCATACCCGGGGGTTTCCTCGAGCTCGAGCTCCCATCCAAACGGGCTTCCAGTCAATACACCCCGCATATCGACCTCGAGCCTTTCTAGCATGTCGTCATGCACGCGGGCAAGCCCCTGCACCCTGTCGAACAGCTTGGTTTCCCTCTTTTCGAGGCCAAGGAAATCCCTCAGCCTTTCATATGCAATGTAATGAATCCCTGTTACGAGCGTGCTGGTAAGATCATAGGGAACACGGTCGGGTTCCCTGTGATCCAGCGCTTTCAATACACGTTCCCTGGATGTCATGATACACCCCCTTTGCCGGTTTCACCCGAACCGTTCGAGTCTGAACACCCGATGTCCCGGTATGACGGGCAGTAACCGGAATAAATATTTTTTCTCCGCTGAAAACCGCGCAGGATCAATACATGTAATTCATAAAAGTCTCATACATAACCCGAATATTCTCAAGTGGTGTGTCCGGTCCGATCTCTCCGCATGCGATAATTCCTCCCCTCTTAGTGCCGAGATGCTCGAACAACTCGAGTATATGATTTTTCACCTCCTGCGGTGCCCCGAACGGAATGATGCGCTGCCGGTCAAGATCCGTTCTGAAACAGACCTTTCCCGCAAAATTTTTTTTAAGTTGATTCAGGTCCATAACCGACGACTGGCAGTTCAGCACCTTCACACCGATATCGATGAGGTCGGGAATAATGTCGATTATATACCCGTCTGAGTGAAAATGCACATCTACACCCCTATCAGTAACCTTTTCAAACATCTTTTTATAAGCAGGTTTGAAAAACTCTCTCCAGGAATCGGGAGATATAAGAAGGCTGTTCTGCGCTCCCCAGTCATCGGCGAAATGCAGGCCGTCATAATCGTACTCAAGCCACTTATCGATCCATCTCAGATTGAACTCGAGAAGGTCGTCTCGCAACCGGTATACCTCTTTCGTTCTATATACCAGATCCATAAATAAATTTTCCATTCCTCTCAGCTGCTGCATCTCCTCGAAGAACGTAATCCATGCACCGCGGGCATAGTATGCATCGTTTTTTCCCTCCATATGTCCACTGTAAAGCCGTGCAGACGGCTGTCCGGCATCGAATTCCGGCCATTCATAGCTGTCATACTTATTCCAGTCTGCAAAAGGCCACTCGACAGGGATACCGGCGACCCCTTCATCATCAACGTTCCACAGGGTGCCGAAATCATCGTAATTAACTCCTCCCCTGTAGAGAGCGGGCAGATCTTCAGGCTTCATATCGAGAAGAAGCTCCCAGCCAAAATCCTCATGCACAGCCTCGAGTATCTCGTCCAATTTTTCACCGTACTTAATCTGCGCAGCCGGGAGAATGGCATGCGATATAGGCGGTCTGTCCGGGCACTCGAAATTAATCGCTCTCAATACACGCTCTCTGCTTTTCATACTATGAACCTCTTCTAAACTTTGTAGCAGTTTATTTCACAGAATATTTTTTCGCCATTTCAGGGTCGTAATCAGCCCTTCTCTTGCTGCATGGATGCCTGGTGCACAGCATACAGCTCTTAAAATCAATTTCCGCAGGAAAATATATTCCTGAAACCGATTTAACAGGATCCATTAAAAAGCTTTCGGTGAGCCGAACACCGACAATCGCTTCAACATCCCCGAACAATGAAAATAGAGGGCCCTGCTGAGAAATCGGCCACTCACTAAGCGAGCCCGGATTCATATGCGCCATTTTCCCGAGGGCATACTCTCGGCCCAGCTGTTTTTCAAAGTAATGGAGGGCTCCCTCGAGTATCGTCTCCTTGACGATATCAAGACAATATTCACGCATAATGTCATTCGTTGAGACTGGAATCTCCTCGAGTTCACGTCCAGCCGTTGCGATATAGGGAAAAATCCGTTCGGTATTTTCAAGATTCATTTTGAGAATCGGGCTTTTAAAAACCACCCCGTCGATGGTGACGCTGTCCTCGTTTTGATTCTCTATATAGGATACCTTGTACATCACCTTCGGCTTGGCCACTGGAACTGCCGCATCAATAAGTTCTTGAATAATATTTTGAAAAGAATGTTTCCTGCCGGCCATCTGCATGGACTTGAGGACATCTTCAACCGTCAGATACACAGGGATACTGTCCATTATCATGATTGTCTCCATTCAGCTCACCTTTCCAGCTGTCTGTCTCTTCTAAGTAAAATAAGTTTTTTTTGATACTCAGCCGCGAAGCGGCTTATCCCGCCAGGGACATACGCCGCTTTTCAAAGGCTGTTATAAAAACCGCACCAAGCCCGAACACCGCTGCTGCTATGAAAATCAAATATCCGGCAACCGGTATAAATCTGAAAAGCCTGATAATAAAATAACCGAGAGTAAAAATGCCGAACAGCGCCTGTGGGCTCTCATGCATATCGAAACGCCCAAGTATCATTTTGCCGATCAAAAGCCCCGCAACTATCTGACCAAGATAGACTGCAATCAGGTATATAAACAGCGCAATCACTCCGAGTACTATGCCGATTATCGTGCTGAATGCAATGACAACGCCTATCGGTACGGCAAAGAGCATAAGAGCTCCCCACCCTGCGCAGGCTCCTGTTTTTCGTCTTATCGCGTCGGTAAGAGAATTGAGCAACCCGGGTGCAAGCAGTATGAAAACAAGCCCAACAGCAAGTCCCATAAAAAAAGCTGCTATTTTTCCTGCTATGCCGGCCATAATCATGAAAGGAAAAATTTTTCTGATATCAAATTGCGTCTGAGGAATCGAATGCTTCAGTTTTCCTGCAATCAAAGCACCTGAGTCGATACTGGCTTCGTTTGCGCTGTAGTAGGTAAGATTCCCGCCGATGACAGCATTCTTAGTAAGTGTCAGAAACCGAGCGCCAAACGTCGCATCCTGCCCAATGCGGTTGTTTACAGTGATACTACGCGCGCCTATCAGGGCATAGCCTTTCACAGGGCCTTCGATCGCAGCATTCATTGCTCCTGCCAGCATATCTCCGCTTACAACCGAGCCCGCATTTACCATAACATCACGAGAAGCAAGCACCAGGTCCTTGCCGATCGAACCCTGTACTGTCACAGAGTCGCCTATAGCGCGAAGGGAACCGCCGATCTGGCCAGAAACATCTATTCTGTTTCCTGCAAGAGTAGCACTGTCCCGCACACGGCCGTTCATCGCGATTACCCGTGCCGCTGCATAGAGATCGCCGTTGACTGTTCCGTTGATTATTATCTCATTTCCGGCAACAAAGAGATCCTCATCAATAACCTCATCCCCTCCGATGATGATCATATCTCCTGTCCGTAAAACAAACGCAAAGCCCGTCTGCGTCGGTAAAAAAAAGAAGCAGGGGAACACCAAGCCTAATATCAGCACCAAACTCCTGAGTTTTTTCACTTTCAACCCCTGTATTATAGACATACTCTTGAATTTATTTCCGGTGATCATTTTCTCACAGGGCCAACAGGCTCAAACCGGCGTATTATACAGTAACAAAAATACGGAAAAAAATCACTGTATTTTAATCAATAGAAACGTCCCGTTCCCTCATGTTTATTCAGGTATGAACGATAATAGAATCATAGCGTAATGCCGGATTATACTGCATAAAACGGCCTGCGTACAGCCTGATCGGGAGAAACTGATGTCGGCCATTTCAGAGAAACCTGTTGTTCTTGATAGAGAAAAGGATGTATCCTTGCAGGACTTGTCCTTGCAGGATGTATCCATGCAGGACTCGTCCTTGCAGGAATCTTCACCGCACATTCTCTTCGTGGGTCGTCCAGAAAAAATGCATTTCCTAAAAAAACTTGTTTCGGATGGTGACAGAGAAACCGAATTTTTTGAGTTTATACCCGAAAAAGAAGCTGAAAAAAAACAGCGATCCCGTACAAATATTCTCCTTATAGATATCTCTGCAGACAGCGAGTCCGGTATTGAAGCATTCCGACACTACAGGGAATATACAAATCTGCCAATAGTTATTCTCAGTAATATTCAGAACGAGGATATCGCAATTCGCGCGGTACAGGCCGGCGCTCAGGATTATCTCATACACGGCAGAATCGACCGGTTTCTGTTCACCAGAATTATTCGAAACGCTATCGAAAGAAACAGAATTATTTGCTCACTTGAAAAAACCAGAAAACTCGAGAGATACCTCGCCTATCACGATCCGCTGACACGATTGCCGAATCGGGCTCTTTTTTTCGACCGGCTCGTTCAATCTGTAGCTCAGGCAAGAAGAACAGGAAAGAGCATGGCGGTTCTTTTTCTGGATCTGGACGGCTTCAAGAAGGTCAATGACACACTCGGTCACAGCGCCGGCGATCTCCTGCTGATTACAACGGCCGAACGAATAACAAAATGTATACGGGAAAGCGAAACTGCAGCGCGTCTTGGGGGTGACGAATTCGGTGTCATCCTGAGTGAGATCACCCATGAACAGGACGCAGCCATCGTTGCAGATCGTATACTCGAAACTGTCGGTGAATCTGTTCAGCTCGCGGACCGGGAGTATTATGTTAAAACAAGTGTCGGCATCAGCCTCTTTCCATCCGATGGAAATGAGCCAAAGTCTCTGGTTAAAAATGCAGATACTGCCATGTACAGAGCAAAAGCCGACGGGGGGCAGAGGTACCGCTTTTTCACACCAGATATAAATGCCGACCTCATACTGCATCCTGTGCATGAAATGAATATAAAGAAGGCCCTTGAAAAGGAGGAATTCACCATTCTCTTTCAGCCCCAGATCGACCTTCATTCCGGAGATACGGTCAGTGTTGAATCGCTTGTGCGATGGAACCACCCTGATATTGGCATTCTTTCACCCGATCAGTTCATACCTGCTGCGGAAAAGAGCGGTATCATCGACAAACTGGGAGAACTTGTACTTCGAAAGACCTGCGTCCATGCCGCGCGGTGGTGTTTGACCCGGCCGGTCAGGGTGGCAGTAAATATATCAGTCTGTCAGATCCAAAGGCCGGATTTTATCAAAACGGTTTCCTCCGTCCTTGGAAGCACTGGCCTTAAACCGTCACTGCTCACCCTGGAAATTTCTGAGAGCAATGCACTGAATAGAACAAAAGACCTGATCGATAAAATCAAAACCATAAAAAGCATGGGAATACAGCTCGCAATCGACGATTTTGGAACAGGGTATGCCACATTGAGCTACTTGAAGTATGTGCCGGCTGACCTCTTGAAAATCGACAGCTCATTTTTATCCAACATTACAATGGACACCGAAGATACGGCGATCGTGAAGGCGATTATTGCAATGGCACATAGCCTCGATCTGCATGTGGTCGCCGAAGGTGTGGAAAACAAAGCTCAACTTGCAATGCTTTGCCGCCTCGGATGTGATATGGCGCAGGGCTATTACTTCAGCAAGCCCCTCCCTGAAAATGAATTGAAGCATTTTCTCTCAAAATGAAGTATACTTGATTTTCATGAACTTCATTTCTCAACAATGGAGGGTTTACCATGGGCATACAAAATGATAACAGGCTTGGATCACTCCTCATATCTGAAAAAAAGCTTAAAGAAGAAGAGCTTGATACCGCGCTAAAAAGAAAGGAAAAGTTGACCGGTGTCGATGTACATCTTCGCCTCGGCGAGGTCATTGTTGAATCAGATTTTCGAAAAGCTTCCCAGGTTGCAACGGCCCTTCATAAGCAGCGCGACATGCAATTCAAATCCAATTCAATCGGACAGATCCTCCTCGAGCTCGGATATGTGCAGCGAGACCAGCTCGAGTGCGCGATGGAGGCGCATCTGGACATTTTCGCCCCGCTTGGTGAAATCCTTGTAGACCAGGAAATCTGCACGCAGGAACAGATCGATGAAGCGCTTAAACTTCAGTCTCTCCGCAGGATCTCGGCTCTGCGGCGCCCTCTCGCCTCCAGCTTTGATCCCATAAACGTCATGGAAATCCTCGTTGAAGAGAACGTCGATGAATTGATACGGAACATGGACGGGTGCACATGCGATCAGTGTCGGGGAAACGTGGTCGCAATTGCTCTCAACGGACTTGCACCCCGTTATATCAGCGATATAGATGCATTTCTTGACAGATTCAGCCAGTACAGGGAGGAGTACAGCGATCTCGTCAGGCAGAGAATAGCCAGGGCTGTCGAACAGGTAAAAAGGTTCCCAAAGCTTTCCTGCCGCATGATAGAAAAAACCGCTGCAGGAGAAGTACTCGGTTTTGTCACCTGCAGGGTCTCTAACCGGCATGTACACCTCACAGATGATCATGTTCAGCGCTTGTTCGGAACCGGTTATGAATTGATTAAATGGAAGGACCTCTTGCAGCCGGGTCAGTACGCGGCAAAAGAGACCGTTGTGCTGAAGGGGCCAAAGGGAGCAATCGAGCGTGTGCGTGTTCTCGGCCCTCCCCGCTCTGATTCCCAGGTTGAAATCTCCGGTACCGATCAGTTCAAGCTCGGCATACAGGCGCCTGTGCGGGAATCCGGTATAATCGAAAACACCCCGGGCATTTTTATGGAGGGACCCGGAGGTTCGATAGAACTCGAAAAAGGAGTAATACGCGCATGGCGGCATATCCATATGACTCCCCATGACGGCAAACAGTACAAGCTGAAAAATAGAGATGTCGTTAACGTACGGCTGAAGGGCGACAGAACGACTATCGTTGAAAATGTTCTTATCAGAATAACCGATACATCCGCGCTCGAGATGCATATAGATACCGACGAAGCGAATGCTGCAGGTGCACCGCAGGAATCGAATGCAGAAATACTGACGCCCGAATAAGTGGTGCAGTATAAGCCCTGATTAAAAAACATTGAGGAAATGCACAATTATTGCTAAAATTGCTGTAAAAGCGCCAAGGTGGGGGTGAATACATGCTCATTCTCCAGCTCATCAGCAAACTCGTGAAGCTTCTCCGGTCAGCAGCCGCACCGTTCCAGATTGCAGGCGGCTTTATATTAGGAATGATACTTGGATTTATCGGGTTCAAAACCCTGATCGCGGCACCTATCATTGTTTGTATCATTGTGCTCAATGTAAACCTGGCCTCGGTCATTTTCGCAGTCGTGCTCTTTCGTTTCATCGCCTATCTGATCGACCCATTTATACACTCTCTCGGTTACTTTATACTGGTCGATGTTGAACCGCTTCGAAGCTTCTGGACCACCCTCTACACCATTAAACTCGTTCCCTATACCCGGTTCAACAATACAGTGGTCATGGGGAGCTTTATCATATCGATTGTCCTCCTTATCCCCCTGTACATAGCAGTGAAAAAATTCATCATTGCATACAAACAGAAGTACGAACCCAGGATACAGAGGTGGAAGATCATACAGATACTGCGGAGCTCGGCTCTGGTGAGATGGTTTAACAGAGTAAAAAACCTGGCGGGGTAGCTATGAGAAAATCAGGTATCATCCTTCTCGTTGTTGCCGCAGGAATTTTCGTTGCGGCATGGCTTATTTTTACCGACGCATTTCTCGAAAAGCGTATGGAGTCGCTCGGAGGCAGGATCAACGGCGCCAGGGTTGAGTTTGAAGGAGTGGACTTCTCATTATTCGGACTTCGGATGCACTGGGACGGGCTTCAGGTAACCGATCCCGACAACACCTGGAAGAATATGTTTGAAACCGGCTCCTGTACCTTTGATATTGCCTTCGGACCGCTCCTGAAAAAGAAGTTTATCATCGAAAACCTGGAGGCCCAGGGTATTCGGCTCAACACGGACAGGGAAACAGACGGGAAGCTTCCGAAAAGAAAGACCGAGCCAAAGGAAAAATCGAAACTGGTGCAGAAAATAGAAAGCAGCCTCGAGCAGGAAAAATCTCAAATGCCCGTGTTCAATATCGACCAGCTCACGGGCAAAATCGATATCGACGAGATCTGGAAATCGGTTACCCTGCAGACTCCCGACAGGATTGACTCTCTCATCGATGAGTATGAAAATAAATACAGCAAGTGGGAACAAAGAGTCTCCGGGCTGCCCGGGAAAGACGATCTCAAAGAGATCCAAAACGAGATCAGTTCGATCCAGCCCGATAAAATCAAAAGCATCAAGGAGCTCCAGGGCAGCCTCGATACAATCGAAAAGAACTACAACCGTGTGCAGGTGTACGGGGATGAAGTCACACAGATGTCCAGAGATTTCAAAGCGGAAACCGCACATATAGCGCAGGTTGACGATCAAATTGCATCATGGATTGACGAGGATTACGAAGCGGTTCTCGCTCTTGCCAAGCTCCCGGACATAACGACCAAAAACGTTGCGAAACTTCTGTTCGGCCAACGGATAATCGCAAAGTATGAGAGGATAGCCAATATCATCGGAAAGGTACGGTACTACACGGGAAAATTTCGCAAGGCCGTGCCGAAGAAAAAGAAGCCGCCCCGGCTCAAGGGCCAGGATATTCAGTTTGTCGCACCGGAAGTGCTCCCTGCATTCTGGATTAAAAATGTGGCCCTCTCAGGCGTGTTATCCAACCAAACAGTCATTGCAGGCAATATCAGGGACATCGTAAACGATCAGAGCCTCATCGGCCGCCCGACCACATTCGAAGTCAATGGAACGAGAAAAGACAGTGCAGGCATCGTATTTACGGGCACGCTCGATTATCGCGAAGATACCGGGAAAGAGCTCTTCACCCTGAATTTCAACAGCCTCCCGATGAGAAATATTACGCTCACCGATTTTGCGCTCCTCCCGCGCGAGCTTGACAGAGGACAGGGGTTTATCGAATCATCACTCAGCATGAACGGGTCTGATTTCGAGTCACAAATTGCCTTCAGAGCACAGGAGGTTCGGTTTGACTTTTCCGACAGGCCCGAGGACATCCCTGACTACATCTACAAGCTGAGCAGATCGATCGCAGAGTCGATTGATGAAATTACATTCGAAGCTTCACTGGAGTACATCTCCGATAATCTTCGATTTACAGTACAGAGTAATCTTGACAATGTCATCGCAGACCGGTTGAAGGATATTTTGTCCGAAGAGATTAAAAGGACAAGGGATGAGCTCGAACGGAAGGTTCGTGAAGAGACCGACCCGTATATCCGGCAGCTGAAGCAGCTCATAGACGATCGTCAAAAGGACATTGATTCAAAAATTTCAGAAGCACAGGAATTGGTCGAAGCGCAGCAGAAGACAATTGAAAAAAAGAAGAAGGAAGTAGAAAACAGGATAGAAGCCGAAAAGAAGCGGCTTCAGAAGATGGCCGAGGATGCAGTAAAAAAACAACAGGAAAAGCTGGAACAGGAAGCGGAGAAAAAGCGGATTGAAGCAGAAAAGAAGTCTCAGGAAGAGAAGCAGAAGCTCGAAGAAAAGGCGAAAGAGGGTCTGAAGAAGCTCTTCTAGGTAACTTCGAGCAAGTTACTGTTTGATACTCGGCCGCGAAGTGGCATACGCCACTTCTAGGTAACTTGATCCAGGTTACCTGGAAGCACAATACTCAAACCACAAGCACGGCAGCGCCTTTACATCTTTACTCGAGGTTTGCATGACGCTGCATTAATTTTGCGAAGTCTATTTTCATTTTTTGTAAGAGCATGAGTACAATCGTTTCGCAAAATATCAGCATGGCCTGCTCGAAAAGGGAGCCTTTCGGCTGAATCGAATCGACCCCTGCCTGTTCTACCACTTTTGCCGTGGTAGCAGGAATCGTTATGACCTCATCAGCATGCATTCCTATTGAAGACTGAGAAAATATTGTAATCAAAACAATATGCGCCCCGATCTTTTTCGCTTTTTTCGCCATAACAAGGAGGCTTTCCGTCTCCCCTGACCCGGAGCCTATGACAAGCAGATCTCCCTCTTCAACAGCAGGGGTTAGGGTTTCTCCGACAACATGGGACTCAAAGCCCATATGCATCAATCTCATGGCAAAAGCCCGCATCATCAAGCCTGACCTGCCGGCACCTGCAACAAACACTTTCTTTGATTTTAGAATTCTTTCAGTAAGCCGGTCGGCTTTTTGGTCTGAAACTCCTGCAGAGGTTTTTCCGATTTCTTCAGCAATCTTTCTCATATATTCCGATGCTTTCATATCTTTTAATTTCACCCCCGGGTCATGAGATTCTTCAAAGCACGGGCGGCCTGAAGCTGGTCTTTGTTTTCCACGATCCAGCTGCCGACAATAAGTATCTCCGGTTTTTCCTTTACAATATATGCTGCATTTCGATCGTTGATCCCGCCTGCAATGGCGATTTTTGCCTTCCTGACAACCCCTTTCACCTGCTTGAGGTGTTCAAGGGGCGGTCCCTCCCTCGATTTGACGTCAAAAGCAGTGTGCAGGCACAGGTACTCGACACCAAGAGTGTCGATCTCTGTAGCCCTTTCAATAACTCTGGCTACATTGATCATATCAACCATAATCGATCCGCCATACTTCTCTGCTTTGTCAACCGCCGTTTTGATTGTAATAATATCGGAAACGCCCAGTACTGTTACAATATCAGCACCTGCCTCGAACGCGATCTGCGACTCGTATTCCGCACCGTCAACGATCTTTACATCTGCGAGGAACGTCAAATCAGGAAAAATGTCTTTCAATTTTGCAACTGCACCTATGCCCTCCCTGATAATGAAAGGTGTTCCCACTTCAGCAATATCGATTACACCTTTTACTTTTTTGAGAAGGTTTTCTGCATCCCGGAAGCTTATACTGTCCAGTGCCAGTTGAAGCAGCATACAAGATCCCCTTAATTATAACGCTCGCAACAGCACACATTGCATTATCGACATCCTACCGATTATAACATAAAAAAGATAGTACGAATATTCCGATTTTAGGTATGCTTGTTTAACAGAGTTTTATAAAACCGATTTTTGTAGTATACTAAACGCGCTACAGATTCCGGCAAAGAATGACGAACCCTGATATTCATAGCCGGTGTGATGACAGCGGAACTGGGAGCGAACAATGAAGGCACTGGGATTCGGAGCTGTTTTATGGGATGAGATCGATGGCCGCCTGAATATCGGGGGTGCGGTTTTCAACTTCATTGCGCATTTGAAATCGCTCGGCGCAGAATGCCATTTTATCACCGCCATCGGAAACGATAAACCGGGGGATAAAGCATTCGATATCATGCGGTCCAAAAAAATCCATACCGGTTTTATAAAAAGGGTCAATGTGCCCACCTGTATTGTCAGGGTTGCGGTCGACGAAAACGGTGCTCCCCCGTATTCAATAGATGATTTCACATCATGGGATACCATTCGTGTGCATCTATTTTTCCGTTAATGAAATTTTTTCTACGGGAAGCGCTAAGTGACTTGACAAAATACGGCTGCATAGCATAATGTAATATAGTGCCGCCGTCAAGCGTCATGTTCCGTAAGGAAGAAAAATGATATCGGTGTATGGGATAAAGAAAAAAATCCGGCACGATCAGATGCAGTCTACTGTATACTCGTTTTGTTTACCATCTGGACTCTGTTGCCGGTTATGATAGCCAGCGCCCTAACCGTTGTGGGCATTTATTTCTATCGAATTGCAGCGCTCTCTCTGCTTGCCATTATTCCGCCTGTTGTTCTTGCACTTGCGCTTTCACGGTACCTGGTGAGAGGGCTTACAATGGGCGCTATTAAGGAATAAGTCGATGAGTGCAGAAATTTTTTCTTGACAAAAGAAAATGATTATTTATTATATCATATAAACGTTTGCGAAAACGTTTATATGATACGTAGATGGTGAGATTTTTTTATCAAACCTAAAAGAAAGGAGGCGATAAAACTAAAAAAGAATAAACCACTTTGAGAAAAACCTACCAAGGAGGCAACAGCATGAAAAAATCAGTATTTTTATCAGCATCTATTGTTGCACTGGCGATTGTATTTTCATTCAGCATGGCATTTGCCGGAGGTGGAGGAAAAGCGGCGGAAAAAGAAGCTGCACCTGCGGCGGCCGAAAAGCCCGCGGCTGAAAAGCCTGCAGCGGTGGATTTGACCGTACCGATCACCGTACTGGTCACAGACCCGCATATCCAGGTTGTCGACACCTGGAAGCCGTTCTGGGAAAAACAGACGGGCGGCAAGATCAACGTGATACTCGTCCCATATGCAACCCTTGAAGAAAAGATGTGGATCGAGTTCAGAACCAATGCCGGCTCCTTCGATCTAGCCTGTATTCCGGTAACATGGAAGGGAGATGTAATGGGCGGCGGCCATGTGGAAAACCTTGAGCCCTATATGCAGAAGTACGGCTATCCGGACTGGAATGACGTCATGCCCGGGATTCAGACAATCGTAAAGTGGCAGGGCAAGATCATGGCATTTCCGTACGACGGTGATAACCATATGACTTACTACAGAAAGGACGCCCTTGAAGTGCCGGAATACCAGAAGCGTTTCAAGGAAAAATTCGGCTACATGTACCATCTCCCCCCCGCAAACTGGAGCGAGATAAGGGACATTGCCGAATTCTTCAACGGATGGGACTGGGATCATGACGGTGAGATCGAGTACGGGGTCGAGTACATCGCCCAGCAGAACACCCAGGCCGTGTGGTCCTATCTCGATGCCGTTGCCCAGTACACGACGATCGCAGGCACCCCATCGAACTACACGAGCAACATGTTCTTCGATGCGGATACGATGGACCCACTCTGCAAATCTCCCGGATGGGTCGAGGCAATGAAAATGATGTACGAGCTTACCAAGTTCGCGCCTCCCGGACTGCTCGGGTATGGATATTCAGAGCTTCGGCAGGCCTTTGTTTCGGGGAATGCCGCTATTGCATTTGACTGGGGTGACATAGGCATTCAGGAGCAGTACCCGGATAAGTTCGGAAGCAAGGTGAAAGGCAAGCTTGGATACGGCCCGCTTCCCGGCGCGAAAAAATACTGGGACAGAAAAACGAATCAGTGGGTTGAAAAACAGCATGTCGTCAATTTCCTCGATTTCGGAGGATGGGTGTGGGTTATACCGAAGAGCGCAAAACACAAAGATGCAGCTTATGAACTAGGTGTATACATGACCAATCCGGAGCACAGCCTGCTTGATGTGTGCGGAATTCACGGCTATACAGGGGCGAACCCCTGGAGAAAATCACATTTTACGACTCCCGAAATCTGGGTCAGAGGCGGCTGGGGTGAAGAATCCGTCAAAGCCTATCTGAAGGCCATCTCCGATATTCTTCAGGACCCCAATGCAGTCACCGACCTGATGGTGCCGGGCGCCTCGGAGTACTACAACTCGATTGATACACAGTTTAACAAAGTCCTGTCCGGTTCAATAACTCCCGAAAAGGGCTGTGAGCTCATTTACAACGACTGGAAGAGAATTACAGAGGAAAGAGGAGTCGAGGAGCAGAAAAAATATTACAGAGGCTCACTTGGGTTAAAGTAGTTATTCTGTAAACCGTCCAATCGAATGATACTTTGATTGCATGCGTAATTTAAGTAAAAGGTGCAGGGCATTACAGATGCCACTGCACCTTTTAAAATATAGTTGTATAATCTGTGGTCGAAGGGTACACTTGACTCTACCGTATGAGAGTTTTTGCGGATATCCGGACCCGCACATCCGCCTATAAAATTATTCGGAAGCCGGTTTTTGCAGACATGTATAGAAAATATTTTCAATTTAAAAGGAATAATAAATGCCTGTTCACCTTACATCCAGAAAAACGGTGAAGTGGGGGTTTCTCCTGCCTGCCCTCGGGTATCTTGCACTGATGGCAATTCTGCCGCTTGTGTGGACATTGACCCTTTCCCTGATGAAATGGAATGCCAACATAATGCCGAAACCGGTATGGGTCGGGTTGAACAATTACAAGTACTTCCTGTTCGAGGACCCGCGTTTCTGGCATGACCTGGGCTTCACGGTGATGTATGTCGGTCTCAGCGTATCAGCAGAACTTGTTATCGGGCTCGTACTGGCGTGGATGCTGAGTCAGCGTTTCAGGGGCAAGAACTTTTTCAGGGTGGTGTATCTCATACCCATGGCATGTCCGCCTATAGCGGTTGCGTTTCTGTGGAGAATGATGCTACATCCCGATATAGGGGTATTGAACTCGATGCTGAAGCTAATAGGATTGAACGGTGTCAAGTGGACGACTGATGCCAAGATTGCACCGTTTACCTTAATCATGGTGGACGTCTGGGAGTGGACGCCGTTCATGTTTCTGGCACTTCTCGCGGCCTTTCAATCACTGCCGACCGAATTATACCAGGCTGCTGCCGTGGACGGGGCAAACGCATGGCAGATGTTTGTGAGCCTGACCCTGCCGCTGATTACACCGGTCATCATAACAATATCACTGATACGAGCTATTGACGCATTCAAGCTGTTCGAACTTGTATTCGGCATAACAGGAGCCGGTCCCGGGGGCGCAACCGAGTCGCTCTCCTACTATACGTATCTAATAGGCATGAAATGGTTCAAGCTGGGAAGGGGTTCAGCAATTTCGTGGCTTTTCGTGATCGTACTGCTGATTCTTGCAATGATACTGATTTCACGTTTTAAAAAACAGAGAACATAACAGGAGCCCGTATGATTACCTCACACGGATTGGAGAGAAGGAAACCGCTTGGAGTGATGATTATCCTCATCATTCTCATTCTCTTTACCATTTGGACGCTCTTCCCGATCGTCTGGGCGATCATTACTTCGTTCAAGGAACCGGGAGACTCATACAAGGCAACGTTCATTCCATATAAACAGTTTAAACCGACGATGTATGCATGGCATGATGCCTTCGTTACAACCAGGGACCGAACCCTCAGGTCACTTAGAAACAGCATTATAATCGCAACATTTTCAAGCGCAGTCTCTCTCATTCTCGGTGCTTTCGCGGGCTATTCACTTGCACGGTATCAGTTCAAGAAGTGGAAGAACAAGGACATCGCCCTCTGGATACTTTCGCAGAGGATGTTTCCTCCGGTCGCAGTCCTTATCCCCTACTTCTTGATCATGCAGAAACTGCATCTTCTCGACAATGTGCTCGCAGTGATAATGGTTCATGTCACAATGAATCTGCCTCTGGCAGTGTGGCTGATGCTTGATTTTTTTGCCGACCTCCCCAAAGATATCGAAGAGGCTGCACTGATCGACGGGTGCGGGCATTTCATGGCGTTCTTCCGTATTGCCCTCCCTATCGCAGCGCCGGGACTTGTGGCTGTATACGTACTCTCTTTTATATTTTCATGGAATGAATTTCTCTTTGTTGTTGTATTCGGGTATCAAAACGCAATGACCCTCCCGGTCATGATAGCGGGCTCGCTCTCTACACGCGGGCTTGATTTCTGGAAGGTTGCCTCTCTGTCGATTCTTGCAATCATTCCTCCCGTCATACTGGCGACAATCCTATCGCGGTACCTCGTACGGGGGCTCACGATGGGCGCTATCAAGGAATAGTATACCCATCCTAACCGAGGCCTTTCAATTTTTCCGGGGTTGCTTCACCGATGAGAAGCTTGACGATGTTTTTGTAACCGATCTTCCGGTTCTCTCTAAAGAGCTGTGCAAACTTTTCGTACATATCCGGAAATTGTTCTTTCAATTTTTTGAGTGCGGCATCGATTGCCTTTAGTTCTTCAAGAGCTGCAATTGCAGGCATTTTCTACTCCTTCCTAATATTGGAACCGACAAAATATGCAAAAAATGTAGCATTAAAATCGTGCAAACACACAGCTTTTTTTCAATCACATTCTTTCTTGAGTTTTATTACGAGTATAATGATCTTTTTGCGCAATTTGAAGTTTCCATTTCCGTGAAAACATGGTTATTAATAGTATAAGATTCTAAGGTTGTTGGCAATAGGAAACTATATTGAAACTCTGGGAACCACAAGCGAAAAGCTAATTTCATAGTGGGAAACAGCAAACCATTTTCACATATTTTGGATATACGGCTTGATTTTACAATAAAAATATGCAAAAATTTTTTTTTGAGACCTATTTTATATGAGGTGTGCCTAATGAAAATAAAGGTGAAAGCGGATGTTCCTGGAATCGATAAAAAGGATATAAGCATAACCCTTTGTTGAAGACTGGCTCAACCTTTCCATCACGAAGGTTTGAATTATAACAAATACAGAATTATCCGCATGAAAGAATCAGTTGAAAGATTCATCTGATAAGGACCTCAAATAACAATTGACAGAATAAATCACTCATGCTAATTTTTAATTGCGACCCTATACCCTTGACAGCTTTTTAACGAATATTATTAGACCCGAAAGGGTCAATAATAGAGTGATGTGAAGGTGAAGGGTCGCTTTTTTACAACTGTCCCCACAGCTACTCAAATTTAATTCTTTTTAATACATTCAGCCAAAATCTTATTTCTTAGTGCTGCTCATGGAATCTATATGCTGAAGAAATACAAAAAACAAGAAGTAGAAGCTCTTCTCCTTACCTGATTATGGTATTCTGCGTAGTAAGTTTCCATCACCATACAGCAGTCTTTGTGATAATCAAGCATTTTACGATCATTGATTACGCTTACTTTTACTTTTCCCATTCTTTTCTGACTTCTTCTTTCACTTTTTCCCACTCTCTATTTAAGATATCATTCATGTCTCTATCCAATTCTTCTTTTTCCTTACCAGCCTTCTCTTTCAGTTTTTCTCTCAATTGTACAGCCATCGTTTTTGCCCATTCTTCCCGAATTCCCCCTACGGCTGCTTCCCATATTGTATCCAATTCTCCTTGGTTTTTTACTGCATCTTCTATTTCAGCATATACCTTTTTACCTTCAGCCGCTTCATTTGAATCAGGATGTTTTATTAATAGTGTATTCAATGTTTCTTTAGCCTTGTCATAGTCTTTATTCTCGAAAGACGCTTTCGCATCATTTAAAAGCAGAGTTGCTTCATATCTACATTCATCAAGTTCCTTTCTTATTTTTTCAGCTACAACAAAGTTCATTATGAGAAACATAAGCCCCCCTGCAATAACTAATGAAACGATTCTGTTAACCCAAATCCTTGCCTTCTCGTTTTTAATCATAATATTCTCCTGTTTTGTTTTACTAAAAACACTTCCTTATGTAAAATGGGCCAGATTTGGGCCGTCCCAACTCAAATGGCTCAAACGGATTGCTTTCCACGTCCGACCGCAAGGTAGGGACGCTGCTTTAGTTCCGCAGCTCTTTGAAAAGATAGGGAGTTGTCCGTACCCAGCCCATGTTATCTTTCTCTTAAGTCTGGTTATTTTCCTTTTTCACTATTTCCGTCATCGCCTCGAGAAAAAGTTCATTCACAGTCAGTCCCTTTAGGACTGAGACAATCTTAAACTGCTTGTACAATTCCTCAGGGATACTTCGTACCCTGAACTCCTTAAGTCTGTTGTTTGTCATTTTTGCCATGTGTGTTACATTTGTTTTATTTGTTATGTATCATATATAGCATATTTATGTTATATGTGTCAAACTATAATTTATACTCTTTTTAGAATAAGAGAAGGGCTGTTTTGCCGAATTCAGAAAGAAAGTCCAATTCGCAAGAAGGTCATCTTCCCTCGTCTCCGACAACCCCTTTTAGTAACAGTACGTGTCAAAGAGATTCGCTATGGAATAAGTCTTGTGCTAAAGACAAACCGCCAATGCTCGGCCAAGGACCTCAAGATCTACATCGTTACGCAAGCGCTTTTCCGCATCGATACACTGGTAGTGCACATAACGAGTATAGACTTTGAAATTTGGCTCGACAAACTCGTCCCCTCGTGCATGCGTGAACTTCTTTCGTACCTACTCTTTCATCTCCGCCCTCGCCTTGCCCTTTTTATGGCGAGAATTCTTACAACCAACTTTCCCATTAGGAGTTAGAGATAGAGCATATTCGATGATTTATTTCTCCGCATAAGGCCGTTTTCTGTACGGTCTTGAGAGTCGCTAAACGATAATCTCGTTGTTCTGCTTCAGATGGAAACGGAGTTTCAGGTATGGTAGAATAAGGTGGAATTCAAAGGAGGCCTGAGCATGACAACTCAAAGGAAAAAGAGATCAATGATGTAATAAAGGTGTTTCAGTATTTGATTGATCAGATCAGCGACGAACAATCCATTGATCCAAAATAACGGAGAGAAAGCTCACGCAAAAACCTGACCGTAGAAAGAATTGATATTTTTCAGTGCACCCACCTCTGATGTGCCTGCCTCACTCCCCCCAAAAAACAAGAGGAAAGATGACGAGGGAATAACAACGATCGGCGGAATCGGGCCTGTCGTCAAAATGGACACTTCAACTCGCGTGCTCCGGCTTTCCCATGTGTACGAGGACCCGGTGCTTAACCAGACTCCGGTCCAAAGGGATCAGCCCGTCCCGCAGACGCCGGCCATCCATCTCCACCCACGACACGCCTCGCTCGCAACCTTCCGAATTCTCGACCTGGATCTCATAAATTGCTTCACCGTGACGATAACGCAGGCGAAAGCCATCCCACCATCCAGGGATGACCGGATCAATCCGCATATGGTCTCCAAGTAATTTCATCCCCAGGACATCTTCAATCCATGCCCGATACATCCAGGCCGCCGAACCCGTATACCAGGACCAACCGCCCTGGCCGATTCGTCCGGTCAATCGATAAACGTCAGCTGAGAGCACGTAGGGCTCAACACCGTAGCGCCAGACTGCTTCCGAATCATGCGCGTGTTCGATCGGATTAAGCAAGCGCAGTATTTGCACCGCGCGCACACCATCCCCTCGACGCGCCAAGGCCATGGCGAGCCATATGGCGGCGTGAGTGTACTGGCCTCCGTTCTCCCGCACCCCCGGAGGGTACCCCTTGATGTATCCGGGTGATGGCTCCGTTCTATCAAAAGGTGGTGCAAAGAGCAGCACCAGACCTTCGTCTTCGCGTACAAGATGTTTCCAGGCAGATTCCAAAGCCCTCCATGCGCGATCTTTGTTCGCAGCGCCGCTTAAGCACGCCCAAGACTGGGCCACAGAATCGATCCTCGCCTCCTTATTCGCCGAGGAACCTAGCGGTGTGCCATCGTCGAAGATCGCCCTGAGATACCACTCCCCATCCCATGCCGCTCGCTCGACACGCTGAATCAACGCCGTCCTTTCCTGCTGGTAAGTCCGGCTTAAATCCGAGCGATCAAGTATGTCAGACAGCTCGATCATGCACTGAAGCACATCCACAAGGAACCACGCCAGCCAAACACTCTCTCCCTTACCCTCGGCTCCCACAAGATTCATCCCGTCGTTCCAGTCCCCTGTCCCAATCAGGGGCAACCCATGTGGCCCGATAGTCAAACCGCGCGTGACCGCGCGCTGGCAATGCTCGAACAGCGTGGTACGCTCGAACGTTACATCCGGTTCGGAGAAAATTTCGTTCTGATCGTCTTCCAGCGCAGGAGCGTTCAAGAAGGGAGCCTCTGTGCGCAGGATGTCCCCATCACCAGTGGTCCGGATGTAGTGAGCGACAGTGTGTGGAAGCCACAGCATGTCGTCGGAAATCCGCGACCGGATACCTGCTCCGCTCGGTGGATGCCACCAGTGCTGTACATCGCCTTCCTTGAACTGACGGCTCGCCGCCAACAGGATGTGCTCTCGCGCCAGTTCGGGGTACGCGTATAGGAACGCCGTCACATCCTGCAATTGATCGCGGAAACCGAATGCGCCGCCGGACTGGTAAAAGGCGGACCGCCCCCAGATGCGGCAGCTCAGGCTTTGGTATAGGAGCCACCGGTTGATCAGGAAGTCCGCCGCGAGTTCGGGAGTATGCACTTCAACCGTGCCCAACAGATCATCCCACCAGGCTTTTGTCTTGTCAAACGCGGTCTCAAGGGACAATCCATCCCGGTAAAAGAGAACGAGTCTGTGGGCTTCCTCCACCGACTCGGCCTGGCCCAGCATGCAGGTGATATCAGCGCTCTCGCCGTAGGAAAGCTCAAGGGTAATCTGCAGTGCTGCGCATGGGTCGAATCCCGCCCCCATCCGGCGCGATAGCCCTACTCGTTCCATCGCCGCTGGATTATCCAGCGAACGGTTGCGCCCAATGAATGATGTGCGGTCGCCACTGTATGCCTCCGGAGCCGGGGCGATGGCAGCGAAGGCGACCCGATCCCCATAATCAGGGTGGTAGGGATTCCGAGCGATCAAAGCCTGGACTTCGTCATCCCAGTGGGTCAGGACGTGCATCTGGGTGGATTCACGGTTCTCGCCCATTGTCCATTCCACATAGTATGTGACAGAGAGCTTGCGACGCCTGGAAGAGTCATTCCTCAACCTCAGCCTCTGCAGCTTGATCGGTTCGCCCCCGTTGTCACCCACTGGAACAAAAACCGTCAGCTCCTGCTCGATCCCATGACTGTTGTGTTCGAAGACTGTGTATCCCGCCCCGTGTCTTGCTCGATAGGCGGTTTCCTCGCGTATCGGCGAAGGGGTCGTCGTCCAGCAGCCACCGGTCTCTTCGTCCCGGATGTACAACACCTCAGACGGTGGATCCATCACGGGGTCGTTCGACCATTGGGTCAGACGATTACGCTGGCTATTGCCATACCAGGTGAAACCCGACCCAGTTTCGCTGACCAATGTACCGAAGGTTGGGTTTGCGATGACGTTAACCCAGGGGGCAGGCGTATGGATGCCGGGACCGAGATATATCACATATTCACGCCCGTCCGCGGTAAAACCACCTAAGCTGTTGAAGTAGGGCAACTCCATGAAGGGCAGCGGAGGTGAAGGATCCTCCTGAGCACGTTTCCTGGCCAAGGGTTCCGGCAGTTCGGGAATCTCCGCATGCACGCCTAATTGCTGAGGCAGCGGGCCGCGGGCCGCAACCAGCGCCAAACTTGCCGCAGCCACGAATAGCGTCAGATCTTCTTCAGGGATTTGATCCGCGCTTCGCAGGAATATCCCACCACGCTGATCCATCGACGCATACTTCGAATGCGTCTTGATCAGGCCCTCGAGTTGTTCACGCAACGGCTGCTCATAGCCGCTTGTCTCTTCGTTGAGGATCACCAAGTCTGCCTTCAATCCGTGCGTTCGCCAATACGTGTGCGCCTGGAGCATTTGACGGACCAGGCTGATATCCCGCGCCTCACCAATAGTGACCAGGGCAATCGGCAAATCGCCCGATATTCCATAGGGCCATAACCCGGCTTGCCCCTTGCGGTTCTCTTCGATGCGTTCGGCAGGAGGGCGAAAGAGGGGATTGGGAAACAGGAGGTGACTTGCGAGCTTTTGGAAGCGGTGCGCTTCGTCAGGCTTGATGTGAAGCAATCGCAACCCAAGATGGACAGAAACCCAGGCAAAATCCATCGCCCGATCGATCGCATGGGGATCGCTATACTTATCCATCAGCTTCAAGACCTGCTGGCGTGTTTCACCGGCGGCCAGAATCAGGGAAACCCGGGCGCGTTGACCTGGACCGAGAGTAAGGCTCCGGCGAAGGGAGAGGATCGGATCCAGAACATAACCCTGGTTGTTGCCTAGCTCGCGGAAGACACCCATCGGGTTCTCGAGCGTCCGTCCTCTTCCGATGAAAGTGCGCCGGTCGGTCTCGAACTGAAAGGCCTCATCATCGGCCCTGGCAAACGTCAGGCGGTGAGCGGCGAAGATGGGCTGGTCGTCTTCGCCGCGAGGTCGACGGTACGCAAGGAGCGCTTGATGTTGAGGTACCGCTTCAGTTTGGATGAACAGCTTGTTGAAGGCCGGATGCTGCAGGTCCGCACCGTGCGGCGCCATCGAGAGCTCAACATAGCTGGTGAGATTGAGGTGGCGGGTGCGGACTGATCGGTTGATCAGGGTGATCCGCCGAATCTCGACGTCATCTTCCGATGAGACGGCGACCTCCGTCTCGGTATGAAGGCCGTTATCGGTGCGCTGGAACACTGCACGGTCGAGTGCGAAGTTTACGGAATACGCATCAATCTTCCCGCAGATTGGGTGATAGGTGTTGGACCACAATCGATCCGAATCGGCCTCATATATGTAGCAGAAGGTTCCCCACGGATCCCGGGTCCGATCCGACCTCCAGCGTGTGATCTCATAGTCGCCCCACTGGCTGTATCCGCCGCCTGCGTTCGTGACCATCAGGCCATAGCGACCATTGCAAAGCAGTTGGGTTCTGGGCGTGCTTGTATGGGGAGTATCGAATCTGCTTACCGATGGCGCGATTTCGCCAAAGCTCTCCGCCGAAGGCACCCTCTCGCGAGTCGAGATGTGGTACAGCGGAGGAAAGGTCGGGACGCGTTCATGAAGCAATGGCTCAACCGCACGCACACGTGCGTCGGCGTGAAAATAGCGCTGGAGCGGATTGCCATGGAGAAAGTTATTCAGAGACAGGAAACCCATGCATTGATGATGGGCCATATAAGCTCTCACAATCACTCCGCGCTTACCCTCGCGACTCGGTTTACGACCGAAGTCCATTGCTTCGTAATAGCCGTAATCGTTCAGAAGGCCCAGGCTATCCAATCGTTTCAGATTCTTCACGGTCTCTCTCGGCACGATATTCATCGCCAAAAGGCTGGCATAGGGCGCGACGACGAGCTCCTCCTCCAAGCCGCGCTTCAATCCGAGCTCCGGTACGCCAAAGGCCTTGTATTGATAGGTTTTGTTGATGTCCAGGTCTGAAAAGGCAGACTCCGAGATCCCCCACGGCACACGAAACTTGCGGCCGTAGGCAACGTGGATCGCCACCGCTTCCTTCGCCGCCCTGTCAAGGAGCGAGTTCCCGTAGGACCGTTGGACAAGCAGCGGCATCAAATATTCGAACATGGATCCAGTCCAGCTGAGCAGCACTCGTCGCCGACCGATTTTATTGTAGGGTCGGCTCAAGGAAAACCAGTGCTCAATAGGAACCTCCCCCCGAGCAATGGCGACGTAACTTCCGAGCCGCGCTTCACTCGCCAACAGATCGTAGTAGGCGCTATCCAGATGGCCTTCGGAGATGTTGTAGCCGATTGAGAACAACCGTCGTTTAGGATCATACAAAAAGCGCATGTTGATGGATTCGGATAACTCGCGTCCATCCCGGATGAGCCGATCGTACAGACCCAGCATTTCACCGGCCAGCAATTTCGATTTTTCGAAAGCCTCAAGAGCGCGGTCGAGCCATTCGAGAAGAGGACTTGCAGCGGATGGAGCCTCCTTCCGGATCGATTGGAGGATCGGGATACAACCGATGTGTCCATTCGCAAGATCGTGAAGCGAAGGCGCATTATTCAGATCCTGGCGGATGGCGAGCAGGGCTTCCACTCCAAGTTGGGCGATATCCTCTTCCGTCTTTTCATTGATGATCTCGATCCAGGTGAGATAGCGATCGGCGATCCCTATCCAGGCTGATACCTGCCTCTCCATCTGCTTTGCCCAATAGGCCGCATCTGTATCACCCCCGGCAGACTCACGCGCTTTGCCTGCCAAAATCCTTACACTCCCCTCCGCCCGCCGCAGCAGGTGAAGCGATTCGGCGATGCGATCCGTCGAGCTTTCACTGGCGCGCTTCAGTTCCTCGAGGGCGTTCGTATCCAGACCTGAAATGCCCTCCTGTTCAGCGAGCGGTTTCAGGATGTCTCCGGTGTCCCGCAGGCCTTCAAAGGCTCTCCCATCCAGGAGAGGTCTCTGAAGCAGCTCCTCGAGTCCATGCTCAAGAGACCACAAGGCACCAAGCAGGTTTCCACTGTCCACGGCGGACACGTAGCGTGGTTCGAGTGGCCT
>Ga0315537_1000070_pt1 | contig 62429 bp, 54 predicted proteins | sample SalMarSW160270MG_FD_203091 | JGI IMG/M metagenome (GOLD analysis project Ga0315537, IMG submission 203091) | Salt marsh sediment microbial communities from the Plum Island Ecosystem LTER, Massachusetts, United States - Salt Marsh Sediment SW1602-70 ... | reverse complement strand
GGCAGAGGCTCCTGCATAAGATTGTTCCACCTCTAGAAATTCCTTCTCTTCAAAAGTCGTCAATGGGAGGGGTTCATCTACACCCCTACCGGGGACGTAATCAAACGCTTCTTGATTTCTGTCGCCAACTAGGGTAAAGACTTGCGCCACTGGGATAGCCATGGGGCAAGCATCCTCACACATTCCACATGATACGCAAGAGAGGGACATATGTAGCATCCGTCCAATGTGGAATAAAAGCGTGTCAGTAGGAATCGTCAACCCATCTCTTGCTACTGCTCTCGTAATGTAATCGTCAAAACTAAATTTCATCTTATCTGAATCAAAATGACACTGGAGGCAGTAGCATATAGGGCAAACCCTCATACAGTTATGGCAATTTATGCATGCGCTGAAAGTTTCTATCAGACTGTCTATCCCTTCGATATCGCTTCTTAATCCCTCGTTACTCTGGTTTCTTTTTTGCTTTCTCTCCTCAGTCAACTTATTCACACTGGCTTCCCAGTCATTTACATCCTCTTCAAGCGAAAGCCCCATCTTATTCAAGACATCTTCACCTTTGGAGCTATGAGGAATAAGTAAAATGCTACCACTCTTCGCCCCTATTATTCCTATATGCAAGTCTTCGGCACCGACGGAAGAAAATTTGTCACATATTCGGCACACGGGTCGCATGGGCTTGCTATTCCAATTCTGAAAGGCATCTTCAAATACTTTATCACCCTTTGCTGCATCCTCAAAATAGTCAGACAGGGGTATCACACCGGGACAGTCCATAGTGATAATGGTTATATTCTCCAAGTCTACTTGCCCAAGCTTAGCCAGTTCAATGGTTGCCCTCGCCTCACAGGGCCGCATGATAGCAGCTATCCTTTTCTGTCCTTTCCCAAGTCTCGTAATACTCGAAATCACTCTGGCCCCTTGGACTGGCATAATTGGGGATAGGGGAGATGCTCCTTCAAGAACTGCCTCGTTTCGGATCAAAAAATAGGCAAATGAATCACCTGCCGGCACACGGGATGGGATAAGGACAGCGTCAAAAACACCCTGCTTCAAAGCCTGCTTAGCAAAATTTATAATACCTTTCTGCGCACCACCTTCGGCAGGTAATAATGCCCCTTTTCGATTAGTAGTCATATTAACTCCTTGTCACTTTTTAAAACAGCACTCTCTCTAAAATATCTATTTATATTGCTCTCTTTAAAAAGTGTAGGATGGTTCCCGAAACGGTCAAGATGATTCTTTTCATTTCTATCACACGTTTCTGGACCGTTTCCGTCTCCTTTCGTTCATTTCAGTAGCGCTTCGACCTCTTGGTAGATCTGCTCAAAGGCAAAATTCTTCACCCTAGCCGCACCGGATGGACAGGCAGCGGCACAGACTCCGCAACCATGACACAAAACCTCGTTCACAATTGAGATTCTCTTTCCCTCGTCAAAGTTGATAGCGCCGTATGGACAGACATCAATACAGGTCTTACACCCGGTACAAAAGGTCTCGGATATCTCTGATGTTCTAACCTCCAGTTGTAGTTTTCTGCCTGGAACCAATGCTGAGAGTATCTTGCCCGCTGCCGCCTCGGCCTGGACTATTGACTCGGCAATACTTTTAGGTCCCTGAGCACAGCCGACGACAAATACTCCCTCCACAGCGGATGCTACGGGCGAGAGGAGTTCATGCTCTTCAGCAAAGAAGCCTTTTTCGTCTTGCTGCAGGCTGAACATTTCAGAAAACTTCCGGACATCGCTGCTTGGTTCCATCGCTGGCAGCAGGATTACCATATCTACTGGCAAATCGCCTTTCTTACCAGTTTCTGTTTCATACTTGATAGTCAATCTCTCTTTGTTGCTAGCAACCTCGGTCTTGGCAGAGCGGACAAACTCGGCGCCGAGCTTTTTCGTGTCTTCGTAAAACTTCTGATACGCCTTACCCGGGATACACAGGTCAAAGTAGAGATGCGATATTTTAACCTGTGGAAGCTGCGATTTCAGTATCCGGTCAAACTTGAGAGAATACAGGCAGCACACCTTGGAACAATAGCCTTTCTCTTCCCGCCCTACACAATGAATAATAGCTACCGATTCGGGGCGCTTACCATTCTTGAGCACGATTTTGCCACCGCCAGGCGCGTCAGGTGAGTTCATTTCTTCAAATTCTAGGCTCGTGTAAACGTTATCCAGCTTTCCGTATCCATACTGCGGCAACTTACTGGCATCAAGCGGCTCAGAACCGGTCGCTAATACCACCGCCCCGACGCTGAATTTCAATTGGCCGTTCTGCGCCTTCGTCCTCAGTGTTACTTCGAAGTTTCCAAGAAACCCCAGGATCTGCTCCACCTCGCTCTCGATAAACACCTCAACATTGCCATTTTCCTGAAGGTTTTTTATCTCTTCCTCCACAAGCTTCGAGCCGGAGTCCATGTTGGTGAATAGTGTGCGGAAGTCCTTTACCTTACCTCCAAGGGAACCATCCTTCTCAACAAGATAGACCTTCCTATCAGAAGCAGCAAGCACATTGGCGGCTTTAATCCCGGCAATACCACCACCAACCACCAGCACATCTGGATTGCAATCTACCTCTCTCTTTTCGAGAGCGGCGTGGTAGCTCACCCTGTTGACGCCAGCCATTATCAGTCTTGTTGCCTTCTCGGTGGCTTGTGCTCCGTCGGGCGTAACCCAGGCACACTGCTCCCGTATATTGACGAGCTGGCAGAGCTGCGGATTGAGACCTGCCTGTTCGCATACATTCATAAAGGTGATCTCATGCTGTTTTGGCGAGCAAGCGGCAACCACAACATGTGTCAAACCGTGCTCTTCAATACTCTGCCTCAGGTATTTTTGTCCGTCCCCAGAGCATAAGAGTTTATATCTATCAACAAATGCCACGTCTTTAACAGGAGAGAGTGCAGCGATTACCTTCTCAACATCCACTTTCTCGGCTATGTTAGTGCCGCATTCACATACATATATACCTATTTTATTCGCCATGTGCAATTCCTCTATCTTCTTAATGCGAGTACTCTTCCAGATGCTGCTTCTGCATCAGCTATCGTCTCAGCAATATCCTTCGGATTTTGAGCGCACCCAGCAATAAATATGCCTTCTCGCGCGGTAACTACTGAAGTAAGGTCCGGTTCCTTTTCACTGAAGAAGCCATTCTCCCCTTGGGAAATACCTAGAATCTGTGCCAGTTTGGCTGAATCTGCCGCCGGTTCAAGCGCCGGGTTTAGAATAACCATATCGACAGTCAGGGTGTTCTCTTTGCCGTCTTCTGACTTGTACCTGATATTCAGTCCATTACCTGACTGGGAAACTTCGGCTACCGTAGCCCTGATGAAATCAACACCGCCTTCTTTTGCTTCCTGGTAAAATCGCTGATATGTTTTGCCAGGAATACAGAGGTCGGTGTAAAACTGAGTTATTTTGACTTCGGGCAACTTGTGCTTGACGAAGTGTGCGATTTTGAGAGAAGCCATACAGCAGACTGAGGAGCAGTAGCCTTTCTCATCTCGTCCTACACAATGAATGATGGCCATTGATTTCGGCTGTTGACAGTTCTTGAGGACTATCTGCCCCTGCGTAGGTCCATTGGAGGCGCATATTCTCTCGATTTCCATAGCAGAATAGACGTTATCAGACTTCTTATAGCCGTATCGGCTGATTCCGCTGGGGTCAAATGATTTGAAACCGGTGGCTACGATAATGGCACCAACTTGAATTTCAATCTCCTCATCCTGCTGATTAAAGTCAATCGCCTCAAACGCGCAGGCTTCCTGACAAGCCTGGCACTCCTGACCCTTGAAACGCAGGCAATTTTCTATGTCGACTATAGGAACGGCGGGCAAAGCTCCAGTGCACGGAATATATATCGCCTTTCTCTTTGAGAGCCGTTCCTCAAATTCGTTGTCTACCTCTACCGGACAGGGGTCAAAGCAGGCACCGCAACTGATGCAGCTTTCCATGTCGACGTACCCCGCCCTTTTCTTGATTTTCACCGAGAAACTACCCGGAGAGCCGCTGACAGCTTCTACCTGGCTGAGTCTCAAAAGTACAATATTCTTGTTATCCACCACCTCTTCCAACTTTGGCGCCATAATACAGCCTACGCACTCCATGCTGGGGAATGCATCTTCGAGCTTGATTACATTACCACCGATATAGGAATTCTTTTCAACGAGGTACACCTGTCTTCCTGACTTAGCCAGTAGTGAGCTTGCCTCAACGCCGGCAATACCAGCACCAATAACGAGTACCGAGTTGTTCTGTCCGCTGTCGTTCATGTTATCTCCATCGTCTATAGTGCAACCTTTTTCTTAATAGGGCTGGGCCCCATCTGCTTAATCTTATTGGCAAATCCATTGGTTACATCGGCGAACCTTTGCCCCTCGGTGGCTGATATCCACGCTAACATGAGCCTTTCTGACTCCAGCCCTAGTGTCTCAAGGGTTTTCTCAAGAAGGGCGAATCTTCGGCGGGCATAGTAATTGCCTTCCCTATAGTGACAGTCTCCCGGGTGACACCCCGCCACGAGCACGCCGTCTGCACCGCGCAACAGAGCCGTAGCCGCGAGAACCGGATCAACCCTGCCGGAACACATCACCCTGATAACCGAGAGAGACCAAGGGATTTCTAGCTTTGCCGTACCTGCAAGGTCAGCGGCAGCGTAGGTACACCAGTTACACAGGAAACCAACTAGCCGGGGTGTGAATCCTTCCACCATCAATATCCCCGATTAGAACTGGACTTGCGCCTTGTACTTCCCGCCGCCTTCATCTACACACAGGAGCAATGTCTTTCCTGTCTTCTTGCACCAACCTTCTATGCTGTGGGGGAAGGTGTCACAGTCAGAGAGCACCTCGACGGTGTCTCCTGGTTGGATATTTTGTTTGGCATAAACAGCCAGTTTGAGCACCGGCTCGGGGCATTTGAGTCCCTTATAATCTAGATTATGAGTCGCCATGTGGACCTCCTTTAAATATGATTTATCTCAATTCCTTATTTCTGACTCCTTCTCAATAATCCTTAGAAAGAGAAGGTTAGCTGGGCGTCGCCTACTTCATTGAGAAACGTGGGAGCGTCCACGATTTCTACACCTTCTCTGAAATCCTCGGCTTTAAGGTCCTTATTTTCTAGCGCAAGTTCGCAGACCAATATTCTGCCGCCTAGAGTGCGCATACTATTGTATAGTTCTACGATGTTGGGAAGTCCCTTGCCTGAAATTTTCTCCAGTTCTCCTTTCACCATGGTAGGGGCACCACCAGGGCAACAGAATATAACTACATCATCCCCATTTGCAGCAGCGCTGGAACCTAGAATCATGGGTGGAAAAATGTTGCTGGGTGCCGAGCCATTGACTGTGATTGCTACTTTAGCCATATTAATTCTCCTTTCTTTTTATATTTTTTCCTTATAGTTAGAAGAGGGCAAGCACTCCATGCTCTAGCTGTCTCTTCGTAGCTAGTACCTATTTCACAAGGTAGTGTAACTAGCAAATTTAGTCATCTGAGCAATTGCGGCTCCTGTTAAACTGACTCGGGCCAAGATTTCTTACAGTCTGGGTAAAACTGCTCATAGTCTCAGCCATTTTTGGCCCCTCAGAGGCTCCGATCCATTGCAGCCTCAGCCTATCGCTACCAATTCCTATAGCCTTGAGAAAAGGCTTCAAGCCGGCGACCCTTCTTCTGGTGGATAAATTGCCCTTTATATAGTGGCAGTCTCCTGGATGGCAACCACCTACCAGAACGCCATCCGCGCCCAGGGCAAAGGCTTTCAGAATTAGCAAATCGCTAACTCTCCCTGAGCACATCACCCTTATCGTCCTTACATTTGACGGATATTGTATCCGTGAGGTCCCCGCCAGGTCAGCAGCGGCATAGGAACACCAGTTGCAAAAGAAAGCAACTATTTTGGGCTCAAATTTGCCCATTGGTGCCTCCTTGATTGTTGATACGGCTCATCTGATACATTAGGTAGTATATGGTAAAATGCAAACATAAACCAATCAGGCTTAACACCGGGTGGATATTATACCCCTTGGGGGTATAGTGTGTCAAAGAAGCCTGATTTCTCCGGAGGATATAATGGCTGAAGAAGCGATATCAAAGGAAGTTCTGTTGAACCGATTGAAAAGACTTGAGGGGCAGGTTCGGGGTGTTGAGAAGATGATTGAGGATGGGCGTGACTGTGAGAGCATTGTTACTCAATTGGGGGCAGTGCGCTCGGCAATTGAAAGTGTTGGGGCGCTTCTGCTCAGAAATTATATGAAGATTTGCTTTGACACCAAAACACCCGAATGTTCTGATATTGAGTCTCTGGAACGGGCTATTGCTATCTGGAGTCGGGTACATATTGGGGATGAAAATTAGGGGGTGAGAAAGGTGGCTACGAGTCCGGTTAGCAATATGAGAAAGAGCAATAATCGATTCAAGGGTTCTTTTTTCCCGGTAGAAATGGTTGAGTCTAAGATTCACATTTTTGACTCTTTGTCCTCAGATTATGATGCTTGGTTTGAAAAAGAAAGAAGATTGGTATTTGCCGCACTAGTAAGGCTTAGGGCAGTCTGATGGAGGAGAGGCATAACCTGGAATTGAAGCCCATCGGGATAATTCATTCTCCTTACAAGAATAAGTGGATAGCCCCTTACCAAGGCTATAAAAGTGAGGAGATTTCTCAGATAGAGGTATTTAAGGAATTCGAGGAAGGTTTAAAAGACATTGAGGGATTTTCCCATATTATCATTATTTATTGGTTTCATAAGTCTCAGGGATATCATTTGTTGGTTAAGACGCCCTGGGACGATAGTTTACATGGCCTCTTCACCACCAGATCACCGCATAGACCTTGTCCCCTGGGATTGACTGTAGCGGAGCTGGTAGCCAGGGAAGGTAATATCCTTAAGGTGAAAGGGCTGGACGCCATAGATGGCACCCCCCTGTTAGACATCAAGCCATATGTTCCTTCGATAGACGAGAGGTCGGTTGTCAAACCTGGCTGGTTTGAAGGCAAGCTGGGAAAGGGAAGAAGCTGACAGCGACTCATATCCTCATACTATTGGCTGTAGGGGCAGGTGCTGGTTTTGCCAGCGGACTGCTGGGAGTTGGCGGTGGTTTTATCATGGTTCCCGTCAGCTACTGGATTATCCTGGCTGTGGGTATCTCTCCGGATATCGCCATAAGAATAGCCTTCGGGACAAGTCTGCTGGTGATTTTGCCCACAGCGATAAGCGGCACCTGGAGACATAACAAGAAGAAGGCAATCCATTGGAAAACCGCCTTAATTTTAGGTCCATGTGCCTTGGCCGGGGCTGTGGTTGGGGCTACCCTTGCTGCTCATCTTTCTGGTGGAGTACTGAAAACAGGTTTTGGAGGACTGGTTCTAGCTGTTGCCTTATTGATGGGCTTGGAACTAGTGCCAAAGTTGAGAAGAGGGGATGATGAGTTGCGGGAAAATTTCGGGCTGTTGGCCGCTTGCGGTTTCCCTATAGGGATGGTAACCGGGTTGACCGGGCTTGGTGGTGGGGTAGTGATAGTCCCCATGCTGGTGTTAGCACTAAATTTTCCCATGCATATTGCTGTGGGAACATCGGTGGCTTCAATAATATTTGCCAGCCTGGGTGGTATTGTTGGCTATATTATAAATGGGCTTGGGGTAGCCGGTCTCCTCCCTTATTCCATAGGCTATGTAAATCTGCCAATATGGTTATGCTTGGCAGCTACCAGCATACCCCTGGCCCAGTTTGGAGTCCGGGCAGCACACGCCCTGCCGGCGAAACAACTAAGGTATATCTTTATTGCTTTTATGGTCTACTCGGGCTTAAGGATGATCGGCGTATTTTAACCAGGCGCAGGGCTTCGAGCCCTAAACTGCATCTGAAATCGGCGGCATCGCCGCATCCTTTTGTCTACCACAGTACACTACATATGGGTTCTAGAAACTCGAACCGAGCGGAGTAAAGGCAGCCGAGGAGCAGTAGCCCCAGAATTATTAGTATTGTGGCACCTACTGGTCTGGAATACTTTGCATAGCGGTCTCCCAGGTTTGAAGTCAGGGCAAAGGCGGCCGTGCCGAAGATAACGAGGTCGTCAAGCATAAAAAAGAAAACATACAGCAGGATGTAGTTATAATATTGGAAGGTGGTCAGACTGGCCAGGGATAGAACGCGAGTGAAAACCGCTGGGATTGCTGCGGAACATACGAATTCGATGGAATTTACCGCAAAGGCCAGAGCTACAATTCCCGCTATAGTTCCCAGGGTTATGGGGGAAGACACAATCTTCTGTATTCTGGTCATCGTCTTTTTTCGGGATTCCTCGTCTGTAACTTTGCAGACAATGGCGCCTTTTGTCTCTACGACTTCCCTTATTTGCAATATCCCTCCACCAAGAGCTACCAATCCAATCACAATTGTCACTGGCTTGACATAGCCGATGAACAGGAAAGCATTGAGCCATGCTGTCATGAATAGGAAATACAGGATTCCTGAAGCCAGAACAAAGGAGCCGACAATCAGCCAGATCCTTTTTCTATCTCTCAAGGTCGCTATAATGGATATGAGATAAACAAGTACCCACATAGCACAGGGGTTGAAACCGTCCACAAGACCCAAAATTACGGTCAAAGCCGGAAGCGAATAATCAGCAAGTACAATTTCCCCTATAAGAGGCAATACGATTGTATCCTTGGGTTTTTCACCTGCCGGCGGCGGGCAATTCCCCGCCAGACATTGTTGCAAAGCTTCTTCAATTGCCCTGCCCGTTGTTTCTTCGGATTCCCAACCACTAAATACTTGGTTTTCGAAGATCGTTATGGGAAAATCTGGCTCGTCTTGTATCCCCATCTCTTCAAGCTTCTCAGACAATAGGGCACTTCCTGCAGGTGTAGTAGCGTCGTGTTCAATAATTTGAATTTGAGGGTATGTATTGGCTAACTTTTCATTAAATGGCCTTTGTTCATCGCAGTGTGAACAGCCGGGAAGATAAAAGAAATCGACCTCAAAACCTTCGCCGGTACTTGATGTTCCCTGACTTGTGAATCCGATGACTATTCCTAGGATTATCAGGGATATAATCAGGTATCTCTTGAAGCGGTCCTGGAAGGTGTTTTTCAAAAAATTAGTCACTCTATTGTACATTGACAAATACCACCTCAAAATAGCCTAACCTGTTTAGGATTTTCACGTAAAAGGAACATGGTGTACAAGTTGTCACTCGGAAGCGATGCCCTTAGCTGGAATCGCTAATTATCTCCGAACATTATCCAAACTCACATGATGTGCAAGACGCCACCTCGAAAACTATGCTCTCATTGTCCATATAACCTGCTACATCAAATACTATTACCGTGACTGTAACATAACCGGCTGTATTCGGAGCAGTCCAGGTAATCATGGAACCCTCTCCGGAAATCTCGCCACCATCGCATAACCATTGGTAAACCAATTCACCGCTTGTGTTTGAAGCAACGCACTCAATATCATATTCTTTCTCTTTCCCGACCTTGTACCCCCAACTGTATTCTTTCAAATATTTAGGCTCTTGGGCGGTAATAATCAGGTTTTCAATAATTGACATAGTGCCATTTGCCGCAATGAGAATTAATGATCCTGTGTCGTTACCACCCTGACCGTCGTCGACCACAATTGTGATATCATATCCACCAATTTCTTCAGGAGCAGTCCAGGTAACTTCAGGCCCTGTGCCTGTAATATGACCGCCGCTAGCCGACCAGTTATAGCTCAGTTCGTCGCCATCAGGGTCTGAAGCATTACATGATACCTGGAGACTACCCAGAGGAGCAGTCCACTCTGCCTCGGCTGCTAGACTGCCGATAACTGGCTGGCGGTTGCCAGTGCAGGATGAGACCATGAGCAGCACTACTATCGCCACAATTACCATGCATCTTTTTTTATTCATTGGTTTTTGTCTCCGCAGTCTCTTGCGTTCCAGTCTGTATCCACGTCACCACATAATATACCATCCTTATAAGAATGATGGAAACTACCGTTTTAATGACTTTCTAGGCATATTTTGTACGAAAGGTGGTGGTGTGCAGGTCGCTGCTTGGAAGACCATGCCCTTAGCTAGAGCTGCTATTTATCTGCCAATTTATCAAAAATTACATGCTGTACACTGCACGACGTAGAAAACTATGCTCTTACTTACCATATTGTCAGCGACATCAGACGCTATTACTGTGACTGTAAAGTGACCGGAAGTATCCGGGGCAGTCCAGGTAATCGTAGAACCCTCCCCGGAAATCTCGCCAGCTTCGCATGACCAATTATACGATACTCCGACGCCCGTGTCGGAAACAATGCACTCAATATCGTATTCTTTTGTTCTCCCGACCTTATAATCATAGTCCCCAGGAATGCCTCCTTTCAAATATTTGGGCTCTTTGGCAGTAACAATAAGGTCTTCAATAATGGGTGGGGTACCGGTTGCCACGCTGAGGGTTACCGACTTTGTGTCTTCTCCACCATAGCCATCCTCGACTACGACTGTGACGTCATATATGCCAACTTCTTCGGGAGCAGTCCAGTCTACAACTGCGCCCGTGCCAGAAATATCGCCTGCGGTGGCTGACCACTCATAGCTTAACTCGTCGCCATCAGGGTCCGAAGCATTACACGTCACTTGAAGACTACCCGAAGGAAGAGTCCAGACTGCATCGGCTATCAGGCCGGTGATGATTGGCGATTTATTAGTTCTCACCTGGATGGTTATTTGACTTGTTGCTTCGCCACCGCGGCCATCGGTTACTATGACTGTAACATTATAGGAACCTACAGAGAGAGGAGCGATCCAGGTAACTGTAGCTCCTTCTCCATATATTTTGCCCTCACTAGCCGACCAGTTATAGCTTAACTCGTCGCCATCGCGATCTGAAACAGTACACACAACTTGGCAGCTTCCCGAAGGAAAGACTTTCTCCGGCTCAGCTTCCAGACTGGTGATAGCTGGCCGGTGGTTGGCTAGCATTGTGTCAAGTAGGATCGCAAGTGCTATTGCTGCCGCCACAATTACAATAATTACCAGCCATCTTTTTTTGCTCATTAGTTTCTCTCCTTAAATCCTTTTTCGTTCAAGCCTTTATCCAGGGCATTGCATAATATATTACCACTCTTATAAGGGTAATGGAAAATAAATTTTGGATGATTTTCAGGCACTTTTCACGTGGAAGGTACATAGTATGCTGGTTGCCACTGGGATGGCTATGCCTTTAGTCACAATTGCTATTTATCCTCTAATTTCATCCAAAAGTACATGATGTACAAGACGCTACTTTGAAAAATATACTCTTACCCACCATATTGCCAGCGATATCAGACACTCTTACTGTGACTGTAACGTTACCTGACGTGCCTGGGGCAGTCCAGGTAATCATAGAGCCGTCCTCAGAAATCTCAGAAATCTCGCCACCATCGTATGACCAGTCATAAACCAATTCGCCCGTGCCGGAAGCATTGCACTCAATATCGTATTCTTTGGTTTGCCCGATCGTGTACCCAGTGGAGGTTTTTATCAGATATTTGGGCTCTTTAGCAACAACAATCAGGTCTTCAATAATTGGTGGGGTACCAAGTGACACGCTGAGTGACATAAGCGTTGTGTCCTCCTGACCAAAAGCATCGGTAACCATAACTGTGACTTGGTATACACCAACTTCTTGGGGGGCAATCCAGTTTACAACCGCTCCTGTGCCAGTGATATTACCTCCGTTTGTTGACCATTCATAGCTTAGCTCGTTGTCATCAGGGTCTGATGCATTACACGTCACCTGGAGACTACCCGAAGGAGTGATCCAGACTGCATCGGCTGTCAGGCTGTTAATTTTTGGCGGACTACTGGTTTTCACTTCGATGGTCACCTCTTTCGTGGCTTTGCCACCGTGGCCATCGGTCACCGTGACTGTAATATTGTAATAGCCTAGAGGCAAATAAGGAGCAGTCCAGGTAACTGTCGCTCCTTCTCCTTTTATTAAACCTCTACCCGACCATGTATAGCTTAGCTCGTCACCATCGAGGTCTGTAGCATTACACACAATCTGACAGCTTCCCGAAGGAAGAACTCTCTCCGGCTTAGCTTCCAGACTGGTGATGACTGGTCGATGGTTGGCTAGCGTCGCGTCAAATAGAATCACAAGTAGCACTACTGCCACCACAATTACCACAATTACTAGCCATCTTTTTTTGTTCATTAGTTTACCTTTTCTGGAGTCTCTTTCGTTCGAGCCTGTATCAAGGGCATCGCATATATTACCACTTTTATATCGGATTTGTTTAGAGCTTGGATTTTAGGATTTAGAATTTAGCCATAGAGATTGCCACGCCCCGACAAGTCGGGGCTCAGAATGGCAATAAGGAAGGTCTCAGGATGGCAAGTGGGCAGCATATGGAGATTGATGCGTATGCCGCATCGAATTGGCAAGAAGATTTATACTGGCGGTGGTATTTTCGCTTAGCGTGGTGATTTTGAGTTTCATTCTTGATATTGCCTGAGAGCTCAGCGGCGTGGCGGCTGAAGTGATGCACCCGACAATTACCAAAACGCCTGCAAACGAAAGCTGGCATTAACTGGAATTTTGGCCGATATGGCCGTTGCGCGACTTGTTAGCCGCCCAAACCCCAACTACGACCAGGCAGGAAGTTTCTCAGCTTTCCAGTATCTCGACAGCAAGACCAGGCTGTAAACGCCAGTAGCAAGCAGAATTATATCCTCGTAGACCCCATACCTGGCAATTTGCACAAATGGCGTGAATGGAATCGCGCAGAGAAGCAGCAGAATGTAGATTGTTTTATCAACCTGCGGCAGAGCCATTGTCAGCAGGAGCAAACCAAGGGCCGTTGTCGGGCATGGAAAAGCTCCAGGCATGATGAGGCTCGTGAAGCCATGTCCAAACACCATGCCGAACAAAGGGTAGCAGAATATCAACAGCGCCAGCACCAACGTCGCATACTTCCGCCACCCGACTGTGGGAAGAAGGAACCGCATCTTTTGCCTGAACAAATCGACTGCAAACAGCACCGCGACGATGATGAATATAGAACCAAAGACGTAGTTGCCGTAGCTGCCACCAGCCATATCCCTGGCAAGTACGAAATAGAACACAATGCCATTCCATGCGAATGCCATTGAGAGATACAGCTTCGCGACGAGGGTCTGGATCCTACCGGGTTTGAGAAAAAGCCATCCGACGATCAGGATTGCAGCAATGTAGAAAACGATCTGGGCAGGCTGGATCTGAGCACCGTAGGCTTCCATAATTTGCCAGAATTGGTCTTTGGCTATCATGCTTTGCCCCGAAGCAGCGATCTTTCCCTTGCCTCTGGCATGGTTAACTTCTCTCTATACAGTTGAAATCACCTTTATTTCGTCTCCCACCACCATGCCCAGAAAGTCACAAGCGCTTCCGTCTCTTAGCGATACTTCAAGATAACCGCTGCTGCCCACGATAGCCATTACCCCTTCACTTTGTGCGTAGTAGTCGCTGATACCTTGAATACAATGCCCAGCCGCCTCAATCATGACGTCCTTTCCAGGTAAGTCATTATTTTTAATATTTGTAATCAAATTGCCAAAGCGGTCAATATGTAAGACCAGGCCAACTAAATTACCTTCCGAATCAAGTGATGGTTTTGGTATGGAGAGTACATGCAGGGAGTTAATTTTCTCCCCGAATTCATAAAGGGAAATGCCTAGGGAGAGGCCGGCAGCCACGGGGGCAAAAATATCTCTTCCATGAAAGGTAGGGTTGACTGGATGTCGCCAGAAGCGAGGGTCGGTAATGGCTACAGCTTCAAGTCCTGCCTTAAATACTATCTCTTTGAGGTTATTAGCATGTTCGGTTAGCGAGCGACTTTCAACGAGAAATAAATCATCAATTATATAGCTGAGGATGCCATTATCGGGGGCAACGAAAAATGCCGAAGGTGTTTTCAGTATTATCCCTTGGCGCTCACTACCTACGCTGGGGTCAACAATAGCCGTATGAATTGTTTGCTTTGGGAAGTAGCGATAAGCGACACTCAGTATGAAAGCAGCTTGAAGGATATTCTGCGGCTCGATAGAATGGCTGATGTCTATGATATTAGCTTCAGGGTTGGTGCTTAAGATAGCGCCTTTCACAGCAGCAACGTAAGCATCATCATAGCCAAAGTCAGTAGTTAGGGTTATTATGGAACTCATCTATAGATACTAATACTGAGTAACAATTAGAGCAGCGAAAACGACAAGCAGGATGACTAAGATTATGGTCAGCTTGAAAAGGGTGCTTTCTATCCCTCGCCGGGTTCTATACACTGAGTCAGCTTGCCCGAAGATGCCCCCTATACCTCCACCGCGTAACTGAAATAGTACAGTGGCAATTAAGGCTATTGCTATTAGTATCTGGGCGATAAGAAGATAAGTGGGCAATTTATTTACCTCCTAGCTCCTTTATAATAATCTCTCTCACCATAACTGGATTAGCCCTTCCTCTGGTAGATTTCATTACCTGCCCTATAATAAACGTCAAAGCTTGCTGTTTACCAGAGGCATAATCTGCTACTGCTCCCGTATTATTGGCTATCGCTTGTTTTACCACTTTCCTTATTTCATCGGCATCGCTAATCTGGCTGAGTTTCTTTTTTGTTATAATCTCGCTGGCTCCCTTGCCACTGTGAAACATCTCCTCAAACACTGCCTTGGCAGCCGGTCCGCTTAGAGTACCATTATCTACCAAGCCAAGCATTTCTGCTAGATGGTTCGGACTTATTTTAACATTTTCAATCCCAGTATTGGTAGCGTGAAGCAGTCGGCTGAAATCTCCTAAAAGCCAGTTGCTAACCGTCTTGGCTTTGCCAGTGTTCATTAGCTTAGCACAGTTTTCAAAATAATCGGCCATAGCCTTAGAGCTAGTTAGAATATTAGCATCGTACAAGGACAAGCCATATTGGGTCATAAATCGGTCTCTGCGTGCTTCGGGTAACTCGGGGAGTTTTGCTCTGATTTCCTCTATCCAGGCTCGGTCCAAAACCAGGGGAGGCAAATCGGGTTCGGGAAAATATCGGTAATCATCGGCATACTCTTTAGTTCTCTGGGTCACTGTTTTGCCTGCTTCATCTATCCAGCCTCTGGTCTCCTGTACCAGTTCTCCACCTTCCTCGAGTACCTTTTTTTGTCGCCTCGATTCATATTCCATAGCCTGGTAAACCGCTTTGAAGCTATTCATATTTTTAACTTCCACCTTGGGCAAAAATTCTTTACTAGCCACTGGGCGTATGCTTATGTTGGCATCACATCTGAAGCTTCCTTCCTCCATGTTGCCGGTGGACACCCCCAGATAACGCAAGATATTGCGTAACCTGATAAGGTAATCCCGGGCCTCCTCGGGAGAGCTCATTTCGGGCTCGCTAACAACTTCCATCAAGGGCACCCCTGAGCGGTTGACGTCTATCAGACTGCAATCCCCTCTGTGCCACAATTTAGCGACGTCCTCTTCGAGATGCACCCTGGTGATATTGATTCTTTTCTTTGTACCATCGCTATCAATGGTTAGCGAACCTCCTTTTCCAATGGGAGCATCATACTGGGAAATCTGGTAGCCTTTCATCAGGTCGGGGTAGAAGTAGTTCTTACGGTCGAATTTGGTATATTCGGGGATGGTGCAATTCAAAGCCAGAGCAGTCATCACTGTATATTCTATCGCTTTTTCATTGATTACAGGGAGAACGCCGGGCATGCCCAGGCAGACGGGGCAGACATGGGTGTTAGGATGGGCACTGGCATAATCGGTGCTGCAGTTGCAGAACATCTTACTCTTGGTTAATAGCTGAGTATGGACCTCCAGGCCGATAACGGTTTCATATGTCATAGCTTTCGTCAGTATAGCAGTGTTATCAGGCAAGGGCAAGGAACAGCCAGCTTGACCCACAATTTGGGTGTTGCTAGAATTGAATTTGGGGATATAGCTCAGTTGGGAGAGCGCTGCGTTCGCATCGCAGAGGTCGGGGGTTCGAATCCCCCTATCTCCACCATGCCCCTGTAGCTCAGTTGGATAGAGCAGCGGTTTCCTAAACCGCGTGTCGGGCGTTCGAGTCGCCCCAGGGGCACCACACATATTAACTCTCCTAAAGCCTTCGTACCGTAGATGTGACCAAATACGAAGTTGTTACTTTTGGACTTGTGAAGTGCAAAAATTTACCGAACTGGATCATTGTTTGAGGCGCTTTAACCACTGCTGGCGGAACTTGCTGACCTTGGGAGAAATTACTGCCTGGCAGTATCCTTGCTCCGGATGTTGGGCAAAGTATCCCTGGTGGTAGTCTTCTGCAGGATAGAAAGTATGCAGGGGAACAATCTGCGTGACGATGGGTTTCTTCCACAGGTGAGCTGTATTGAGTTCCGCAATAAGCTCCTCGGCAATGGTTTTTTGCCGCTCGCTGTGATAAAAAATTGCCGAACGATACTGTGTGCCCACATCCGCACCCTGCCGGTTCAGTGTCGTTGGGTCATGTATGGAGAAGAAAATATCCAGGATTTCCCGGTATGATATCTTTAAAAGGTTGAAACTTACCTGAACTGCCTCAGCATGGCCCGTTTTACCGCTGCTGACCTGCTCGTATGTTGGATTTACAGTGGTGCCACCGGTGTAGCCGGAAACAACTTTCTCAACGCCGTCAACTTCCCTGAAAACCGCCTCGAGACACCAGAAACAACCGCCGGCGAGGGTAGCAATTTCTAAGGAGACTGCCTGGTTCATGGTTGATCCTCGGATACGAATTTTAGCGCAAGGCCGTTTATACAATAGCGTTTGCCGGTCGGTGGCGGGCCATCATCAAATACATGACCTAAGTGTGAGTCACAACGGGCACAGAGAACTTCCGTTCGCACCATTCCTAGGCTTATATCAGGTTGTTCTACCACATTCAACGGTGAGATTGGCTCATAATAGCTGGGCCAGCCTGTACCCGATTCGAACTTAGTGGAATTACGGAAAAGGTCGGTGCCACAGCGTACACACTGGAAGATACCCGGTTCGTGGATAGTACTGAAGGTGCGGGTACCCGGAGCTTCAGTTCCTTTCTTGGTAGTGATTCCATATTGCTTCTCGGGCAGTAATTTCTTCCAGTCCGCATCCGACTTCTCGATTTTCTCTACCGTCACTATCTTGTTTTGTTTGGCATCATAAATCTGTAGGGTTGTAATCTCTGCACCTCCTTCTAAATATTATACATTAGATATATCTCCTCAAAATGTGCAAACATTACGTGTATGAGAAAAGAGCCACGTATTCCTAAACCGCGTGTTGGGTGGTCGGGTCGCCCCGGGGGTATTATACCGGCGCGAAGCGGAGCTTACCTATATAAACCATTACACAAAATCATTGCGAGGCTGATGAATTGTAGTGTCGGAAGTAAAGAGAGGAAAGGCCAATTCAGCGTCTTCTTTTTCGCGCAGTTCTCTTTCGGCCTTTCCTTTTTGTCCGGGTAGCTCTCCTTCTGCGCACGAAGAAAATCGCCAGTCCCGCTGCCACCGCCGCTGCCGCTATAATCCCGCCAATCAGTGGCCAGTTGAGGGGAAAGTTGGCAGTTATGGCATAGTTGCCGTGCATGGTAATGATGGTTGTGGCGGCTCTCACATTGGCAATGGTATCCACATCACCGGTCCACCTGACAACGCGGTAGCCTTTCTCGGGACTGGCAACCAGGTGCACCAGCATCCCAGCATTATAGGTAAATATGCCTTCGCCAGGAGCGCTGATGGAACCATTAGGAGTAGTGGAGATGGTAAGGGTATACTCGACAACTCCCAGATTCCATTTGGCAAGCTCGATATCAGGGCATGCGGCGACTATGGTACCGTCGGCCTTGAGCCCCACCGTGTGATAGTTGCCCGCAGCGACCTGGGTGATATCTGTCCAGCTATTGATGACATATTGCCCACCGGCGTCGATTCCCACGGCGATTACGGTGCCGTCGGCCTTAAGCCCTACTGTTTGATAGCCGCCTGCGGCGACCTGGATGATATCTGTCCAGTCCCCGATATTGCACTGACCGTAGTGGTTGCTTCCCACGGCGACCACGGTGCCATCGGACTTAAGCCCCACCGTGTGACTAATACCTGCGGCGACTTGGGTGATGCCTGTCCAGCTACTGACAGCAAGCTGCCCGTTTTCGTTGGTTCCCACGGCGACTACAGTGCCGGCGGCCTTAAGCCCCACCGTATGACTACCGCCTGCGGCGACCTGGGTGATATCCGTCCAGTTGCCAACATCGCACTGCTCGAACTGGTTATCTCCCACGGCGATCACGGTGCCGTCGGCTTTAAGCCCCACCGTGTGCCGGGCGCCAGCGGCGACCCCGATGATGTCGGTCCAGTTGTCGACATTGCACTGCCCGTAGTCATTCCATCCCACGGCGATTACGGTACCGGCGGCCTTAAGCCCCACTGTATGACCGTAAACTATGGTGACTTGGATGATGTCCGTCCAGCCCCCGACATCGCACTGTCCATACTGGTTGTTCCCTACGGCGACCACGGTGCCGTCGGCTTTAAGCCCCACCGTGTTATAATTGCTTGCGGCAAGTTGGCTGATATCCGTCCAGCCGGTGGCGTCGCACTGCCCGTAGTGGCTCCATCCCATGGCAACCACGGTGCCGTCGGACTTAAGTCCCACCGTGTGAGCCAGGCCAGCGGTGACCTGGACGATGTCTGTCCAGCCCCCGATATCACACTGCCCGTCGTTGTTCTTTCCTACGGCGACCACGGTGCCATCGGACTTAAGCCCCACCGTGTGATCATAGCCTGCGGCGACTTGGATGATGTCCGTCCAACCGTCGACATTACACTGCCCGGAAGAGTTGGCTCCCACGGCGACCACGGTGCCGTCGGCCTTGAGCCCTACCGTGTGATAGCTGCCGGCAGCGACCTGGACGATGTCCCTCCAGTCGCCGACATCACTCTGCCCGAGGCCTACATATCCCACGGCGACCACGGTGCCGTCGGATTTAAGTCCCACCGTGTGGGCATAACCTCCAGCGACCTGGATGATGTCTGTCCAGTCGCCGATATCAATCTGCCCGCCAATGTTGTCTCCTACGGCGACCACAGTGCCGTCGGCCTTAACCCCCACCGTGTGATAGATGCCAGCGGCGACTTGAATTATGTCAGTCCAGTTGCCAACATTGCAACACCCGCCGATGTTGCTTCCTGTAGCGACCACGGTGCCGTCGGACTTAAGCCCCACCGTGTGGTATCCGCCTGCAGCGACCTGGACGATGTCTGTCCAGGTGCCGACATTGCACTGCCCTTGGTAGTTGGCTCCCAAAGCGACCACGGTGCCGTCAGACTTAAGCCCCACCGTGTGAGAGCCGCCGGCGGCGACCATGGGCGTTGCTTGCTCTTGAAGCGTATTCAGTGTTGTTGCAGAAGCAAGGCTGGGGCTATTTACCGCCGAACGGGTATTCGCATGGTCGTCTGGTAGTTGTACGCTTGCTGAAGTTCCCGCTACCCCAGCAGGAAGAATCAGGCTGGAGACCAGAAAGATGGCGAGTAGGGCTGGTAGGAACATCCTTCTATTTTTCATTGCTACCTCCTATTATCCGTCACCTGAAAATTCAAACACCTTGCCTCTGTATGAAGATCTCCCTTGACGTAGTGTCGAGTCTTAAATCGTTCTCGCTCATACTTTCTTCCAGTACTTCTCCCTCAATTCTCTTTTCAAAATCTTGCCGGCCGGGTTCTTGGGCAGGGAATCGACAAACTCAATGGTCTTCGGTGCCTTATAACCTGCCAAGTGCTTTTTGCAGAAAGCGATGAGTTCTTCGGGGGTAGTGCTTGCGCCTTTTCTTGTTGCTACTACAGCGTGAACCTTTTCTACCCAGTATGGGTCAGGGATACCTATGACGGCTGCTTCCTGAATTGCAGGATGCTGGTAGAGAACCTCTTCTACTTCCCTGGGGTAGACATTTTCCCCACCGGAGATAATCATGTCCTTTTTCCGATCTGCAATATAGATATAACCTTCATCATCGTAATAGCCCATATCCCCGGTATGGATCCAGCCATTGATAAGGGTTTCCTTGGTTTCATCGGGCTTGTGCCAGTATTCAACCATAATGTGCTTACTTCGCACTGTTATCTCGCCCACTTCACCAGGCTCGACATCGTTACCCTCGTCATCCAAAATTCTGACCTGCACTCCGATATCTGGTCTGCCTGCTGACATAAGTTTTTTCTGTTCCCTCTCAGGTCTATCCAGGACATTGTGGTCCTCTTTTGACATGTGAGAGATAGCTGGACCAGTTTCACTCTGTCCGTATCCTTGAGCGAAGATAGGGCCAAAAACCTTCATCCCTTTCTTTAGTACTTCCAGAGGCATGGGTGAGGCTCCGTACCACATGAACTTAAGGGAACTGATATCATACTTATTTAGGTCAGGCACATTAAGCATCGCCGCCAGGTGGGTTGGCACAATGTCCATGTGGGTGGCCTGCTCATCTTGGATGGTTTGTAGTGTTGCTGCGGCGTCGAAGAATTTCATGATAATATTGCATCCTCCGATGTACAGGGTACTCCGGAAATGGGTATTCCCGGCAATATGAAAGAGAGGCGTTATCAGAATACGCTTGTGCCCGGGGTATAGATTCATATCCATGGCTAGCGTCGTGCTGTCGTCGATGAGACAACGGTGAGTATATAGAGCACCGCGGGGCACGCCGGTAGTGCCACTGGTGTAAATAACGCCGACCGGGTCGTCTTCGTCTACCTGAACATCAGGCTCTGCATTGGGATAACTGGTCAGCAGGTCATGGTGGTATATCATATCGGGGACGGAAGCTTCAAAAGAGATGAAGTTTTTAACCTTGGAGAGGCGCGGTCGCAGTTGATTAGCAATGTCTATTAATTCAGGTCCCACGAAGATGGTATCTGCTTCCGAATAATTGATGAGATATTCAAGCTCGCGTTCCTTTAACCTGGTATTAAACGGCGACGCAATAAATCCTCCCTTCATCGCTGCTCCATAGACTTCGACATATCCAAGGCAGTTCCAGGACAGGATACCAATTGTATCTCCCTTCTTGACTCCCATCGTCTGTAAGGCGTGTACTAGGCTATTTACTCTGGCATTAAACTCGGAGAAGGTTATCCTCTCGGACCCATATACGAAAGCTTCCTTGTCTGGATACAGGAGTGCGTGTCTGTGAATGATGTGGGCGAAGGTGCCTATTTTGTATTGACTTAGCTCTCTTAGTATATTCCTTGTTGGCATGCTTTCCTCCCTGTTGTTTACTTATTATTGTTTCTCCTGCTTCGGGCGCTGCCGATACGCTTCAATATAGCGTCGGGCGCGCTTGTCACGGCCGAGCACAAGGTCAGAGGCCAGGATAATTGAGCGCACCTTAGCGACGTCCACAATGAGGCAGGTGGCGCCGGCGGCGGCAGCCATTGCGACGAAGGCGTTGTTGATAAGTTCTCGGTCAGGCAAACCAAAAGATACATTGCTAGCGCCCATTGTCATGTTGACTCCCAGTCCAGCTTTAATCCGCCGGATGGCTTCTATGACTGCTACTCCGGAGTCAGGTTCAGCTCCTACCGCGAAAGCAAGGCAATCAATGACTAAGTCCTCACGGGGGATACCAGCCGCCTCGACTTTTCCCACTATCTTATGGGCGATCCGCACCCTGCCTTCAGCGTCCTTGGGGATACCCTCGTCATCCTGCACCAGACCGATGACGGCAGCCCCGTGTTTCTTGATCAGGGGAAGGATCCTTTTCATGGAATGCTCTTCACCGGTAACTGAGTTAACCAGCGGCTTACCCTTGTAGACCTTGAGTGCCGCTTCTAGGGCATCGGGGTTAGAGCTATCAATACATAGGGGTGTATCCACCGTTTCCATCACTGCCTGCACTGCCTTGGGCAGCAGGGCTGCCTCATCGATGCCAAATACACCCACGTTAACATCAATAATATCCGCCCCGGCTTGCGTTTGAGCCAGTGCTTCTTTGCGCACAATCTCAAGGTCGCCGGCTTTGAGAGCCTCGGCTAGCTTTTTCTTGCCCGTGGGATTGATACGCTCTCCGATGAGTACTGTGGGCTGGTTATCACCGATGATTACTTCTTTCTTAGAACTTGACACTTTGGTTTCCATCAGTCGATTCCCTCCCTTTTGCCGTCTGTAATCCGGTATCGTCCCAGGTAGTTCGCCTGGACGAAGACCTGCTCAAATTTAGGGGAGCTTGCTAGTTCAATATAACTGACCTTGGAGGCGATAGCCTCTGCCTGAGTCCGAGATTTAAGGGAAATCAGAGCCAGCTTGGCTCCCATGCCGGCGGCATTGCCTACCTGCCGGAAGCGGTTTAGGGGCAGCGATGGCAGCATGCCGATTGCCACCGCACTGGCTACGTCTATATAGTTGCCAAAGGCTCCGGCAATTATAACCTCCTTGATATCATCTTCGGAGGAGCCGCTCGTTTCCAGAAGTACCTGGATACCGGTGCGAATAGCTGCTTTAGCCAACTGCAATTCTCTCACGTCCTGCTGGGTGATAGTGATGGCTGGCTTGCCATTCCGCTCCTCCTTGCCAACCAATATAAATTCGCGCTGTCCTTTGTAGGCACGAACACGCGGGCGATTGTTCGTTATTCTGCCGCCTTCATCAATAATTTTAGCCAGGTAAAGCTGAGCTAGTGTATCGAGTATGCCTGAGCCGCAGATGCCGACCGGCGGCGCCCCGTCGATGGTCTGGTACTGGATTTTATCACCGTCTATGCGCAGGCGTTCAATAGCTCCTGTGGCTGCCCGCATGCCGTACTTGATATGACCGCCCTCAAAGGCAGGTCCGGAGGCACAGGAAGTAGTGGCTATCTTCCCCTTGTAGATTAGGGAGACCTCGGTGTTAGTCCCGATGTCCAGAGCCACCGTTGTTTTTTTTGCCTGCCAGGCATCTGTTGCCAGCAACATGGAAACATGGTCGGCGCCAACGAAGCCTGCGATGTTGGGCAGCAGGTATACATATGCACCGGGGACAATATTTAACCCCAGTTCCCCAGCCCTGACTTCCAGCGCCTGGCTGACAGCAGGCACGAAGGGGGAGAGGGCAAGCTGTTTTACCGGCAGGCGGAGGAAAAGGTGGTGCATGGCGGTATTGCCCACGACTACTGCCTCCACAATTTCTTCAGGTTTGGCACCAGCTTCAGCACAGAGGTCAGCGCACACCTCGTTGATGGCGTCAACTGCCAGCTTCTGCAACTGCACACCTTCATCTGGTGACTTCACCACCCTATTAATGCGGCTGATGATGTCTTCTCCATAGCTAATTTGCGGATTCATTATTCCTTTGGCGGCTAGGGTCTGCCCGTTGCTGAGGTCAACCAGGTAACCGGCAACCTTGGTGGTGCCCAGGTCTATGGCTAGCCCTAGCTGGCGGCTTTTTGGAGGGAGAATGGCTATCACCTTGCTGTTACGGACTATAGCCTTACTCTTCCACTTCCAGGACCGCAACTGGTCAGGGATGTTGCGCAGGGCACCAATATCAATCCTGGTACATCTCAGCTTGTGTTGCTGGTTTAGTGTCTTGAGCAGGCGGTCGGCATCAGCCTGAGGGGCTTCCAGTGAGGGGGCAGCTAGCTGCAGGTGGTAAACTCGAACTGATGGCTCGGGGGTAACTTTTACCTCCAGTCCCTCCACTTGGACTCGCTGTGGGGTGGTCATGGACTCGGCGGGCACAGCTATTTTGCAGTCGCTGGCGGGATAGGCCTGGCAGGCTAGACGCCACCCATCCTTCAGTTCTTTTAAGGTAAATACTTCGTGTTCATTGGACGTTGGTTTGGAGACAGTGCCACTTAGAACTTGCACCTTGCAGGAGTGGCATATTCCCTTGCCCCCACAGATGGTGCTGATACCGACGCCAAGCTGGCGAGCACACGCGAGAAGAGACTCATTCTTCTGACACTTACCTCTTCGCCCTACCGGCTCAAAATCAATAGTGAAATCAACCATTTTTGCCTATTCTGTTACTTTATAGTGGCAGCTTTCCCTGAGGCTGCAGCGAGCGCAGACTTCAGCCTGTGTCCATCTTGTCATCTTGGGACCGATGCCAATGACCATGGAAGACGATTTGCGGGGAACCAATACTCCCGAAGCGGTCAGCCTCACGCCGATTTCATCTGCGTTGACCAGTTCTAGGAGATTCCACTGCTCGGTCAGGGGAAAACCGGGCATACCCGGGTTAACCGGGCTGCTTATCTCATAACCCCGGGACGAGGCCTCACTGGCGAGACGCCTGAGGACTTCCAGAGCTAGCATGTCCACGGCGGTGCTGCCAATACCGTCCAGAATCATTCCCCGCATAGTCTTGCCGCTCTTACTGTAGTCTGTTACCTGTTTTTCCAGCCTGGGGCCAATGGTACAGAGGAGAACGGCAAGCTCCTTCGCCTCGGGGAAGATTGCCGGCAGTAGTGGGCCCTGTATTGCTTTATCACCTTCCAGCGATATCTGACTGCCGTTCATACTACTTACCATATAGTATTCATAGGCCACTACTGGTTCCAGCAGGCGGGCTTTCTTGAGGCTAGCGAGTAGTTGCCGAATTAAAGTTTTTATCTCCGGCCTGACCTTAGCTCCTTTCCCCAGTCCCTGCCGCCGTAGCACCTCTCTGGTCTTCAGGTTCAAGGAAATATCACGGATTACGAGCATAGCACAGCCTCTCCTCTGCTCGTATGTTACCACCCAGCCCGTGAAGTATCTATTTGTATACGCCGTATTTCTTGACGGTTTCAACTATCGCCTTGAGAGTGTTCCACTTCACATTATCGAAGAAGGCGCCGTTGCTCATGATATAGCCACCGCCTTTGCCGGCAACATCAATGCATTTCTTGGCGTGGTCTATGGCTTGCTGGGGGTTACCTACGGTCAACAGGTCGGTGGGCATGGTGCCACAGACGCAGGCAATACCATCAAGTGCCTTCTTGGCTTTTTCAATATCTACGATGTCGAATAACCATGCCGTCTTACCCTTGGGCAGGTCTCGGATAATCTCCAGACGCGAGTTATAGCCCCCTTCAGCCCAGAGGAACGGGAACACTCCTTCATTGACCAAGCCCACGATTATCTTCTTCAGATAGGGCCAGTAGAATTTCTTATACTGTTCGTTGGACATAAAGCCATCGGCACCTTTATGCAGGGGTATAAATATTATAGGACATCCGCCCATCTTGGCCTCAATTGCTCCCTTCTGAATCCAGAAAGGCAGCATAGCGTCCATAGCTGCGATGATCTTATCAGGCTGGCGGTACATATCCATCATTACTCCTCTGGTGCCCCTGAGTGTGTCGGCGATTATATCAAAGGGCGCTTTGGTATAGCCGACTTGTCCTGCGGGAAATCCTAGCTCGGTCATCTCCTTGAAGAAGGCACCGAAATACCCCATCCATTTCAGGGCTTCACTCCCCGCTTCCAGGAGGGCTTTAAAGGCGGCCTGAACATCGGGCAGGCCGTAGGGGAAAAAGGTGATGCCTGTTCCGTATATTTCGACAAAGGTGGTGAGATTGGGCAACTGCTTGAAGGGCTCTAACTTGCCGAAGATACGAGGCAGATAAACGGTGTTAAAGAAATGTGTCGGGTCCTGCATTAAGGCGTCATATTCATCGGCCATCATGTATTCGCCTTCGATGCACTGGTAGGTGGTGTCTTCGGGGACACCATGCCCCGGCCACTTGTACAACTTGTAGTCGAGAATATCAAAGAACTTTCCCGGGCCGGGCGCCACAGCGCCAAAGTGAGCGTCTGGCTGGATGTCCAGGTAGAATTTTTTCCAGGCCTGGTTGGTTTTCTCGTAGTCATACATGGCTTCGCGAGGAGTTAACCCGGAATAGTAAGCGGGGGCAAAGCTGGGGATTAGAAAGACCGGCACCCTGTCAGGCTTTTTCTTGAGTTGGACGGCATTCTTTATCCTGGTGGCTCTCTCCTTGTATAACTTCTCGGCTTCGGGGCTTTTAAACTGCACGCCCTCCGGCGACATCCATTTCTGAAACAGCGCCTCTTGCTTTTCATCCGAGGACATGTCTTCCCATTGTTTTTCCATTTTTACCTCCTGCAAATTCTGGACTGGGGGATTAGCTGGCACCCACCCATTTCTTGGCTAGGGTGACTCCGGTCATGGCGTCCTTGCCGTAGGCGTCAGCACCGGTATAATTCTTTATCTCGTCGGTTATCTGGCCGCCGCCAATCATTATCTTTACCTTGTCCCTTAAGCCGGCCTTTTTTATGGCTTCTACGGTGTCTTTCATGGAATCGAAAGCCAGCGCCAGGAATCCGCTCAGGCCGACGATAGGAGCACCGGTTTCCTTTATTTTATCCACGAATTTCTGCGTCGGCACGTCCACACCGAGGTCGTGAACCTCGAAGCCGCTGACATCGAGCATAAAGACGACGATGTCCTTGCCAATGTCGTGTATATCGCCGGCTACCGTGCCGAAGACAATCTTGCCCAGCTTCTTGCTCTCCGTCGCCTTGGCTAGCTTGGGCTTGACCAACTCGGTTACTGCTTTCAGTATCTCGCCGGAGTATACCAGGTCCGGTATGAAATATTCGCTGCTGGCAAAGCGCTTGCCTACGATTTCCATGCCCTTTCTGGCATCTCCCATAATCTTGAGTGGGTCTTCACCAGCGTTCAGCCTATCTTTTACGATCTTAACAGCCTCTTGTTCCTTCAAATCAGCTAACGTGTTAACCAGGTCTTTAGCCATCTTTGTTTCCCTCCTTAAACTGTGTTGGACGCTATAGTCCGCTAGCATTAATGTTATTTGAGGAAGCATTATAACAGGGGCAGAGGAAAATTTCTATATACCGTCGCAAAGCGGCACAAGTTGACAGGAAGCCGTTTATTTATGATACAATGCCTGATATTTAGAGTAGAAACGGAGGCGCGATAATTATGCCCAAGCTTACAAAGACCAAGGACGAGATTATCAAAAAATCCAATGAACTGGCTATAGAATATGAGGCAAAATACAAGGGCTGTGGCGAGTGTACATTTATGGCAGTACTTGATGCCCTGAGATGGGGAGGGCTGGAAATTATCCCCAAGGATATGGAGGATAGACTGTTTTCAGGGGTGTGTCTTACGACTGCGGGCATTGGCTTGATTTGCGATGGTAACTGTGGGGCTGTAGCCAGCGGCGCTTTGGCCATCGGCCTGGCTCTGGGAATCCAGGGTGGACCACAAGGGGGGCCTCTGTACCTCATGAATTTGCAGAAAGGTTTTGCCACCGTTCGGAATACTCTCGTGGATAAGTGTTACCAGAAATATAATTCCATACTCTGTACAGCTATACAAAGGAAATGGTTTGGGAAAGCCTGGGACTTGACGCGTGATGACATGAATATAGAATTCCTGGGAATAACACACGGCTGCGCTATTATGGAAATAACTATGTGGACCACGGAAATTATCCTGGATGAATTTGAAAAAGGAAATGTAAAAGGCTATGTGGGTAGCCCGGCAGTGAAATCTTGAGTTTTGCAGCCCCAGCAACATAAAATATAATCAATTGCAGGACTTTTTACTAAGAAATTAAAAGGAGGGAGATATGTCAGGAGTATTGAAGGACAAGGTAGCTATTGTAACCGGGTCTAGCCGTGGTTTTGGGAAGGTCTTCGCTTTGAGATTTGCCGAGGAAGGGGCCAAATTGCTATTAACTACTACTAATCTTAAGCGGGCTGAGGGCACGGTTAAAGAAGTAAAGGCTAAAGGTGGGGAAGTAGCGATCATGGAGGCTGATATCTCACATGAAGATGCGGGTAAAAAGATAGCGGAAAAGGTCATGCAGCAGTATGGCAGGGTTGATATCCTCGTCAATAATGCCGCCATATACTATGGGGTAAGTCCCAGGCCATGGGACGCCTGGACGATAGAGGAATGGGACCGAATGTTTACGGTGAATGTACGGGGAAATTGGCTGGTCTGTAAGGCCATAGCCCCCCTGATGGTAAAGCAGAAAAAAGGTAAGATTATCAATATTGCATCTGATGTTTTCAAATCCCCGGATTCCCAGTTCTTTGTACCTTATGCTCTGACCAAAGCAGCAATTTACTCGTTGACCCATGCTTTGGCCGCTGCTTTAGGCCCTTCGGGTATAAATGTGAATGCTATTGCCCCGGGATTAGCGGCTACCGAAGCCAGTTTAGCTCATGATGGTAGCGAACAATTATTTGAGAGTGTTGTCGCCGCCCAAATGATAAAGCGACGTGTAGAGGCGGAGGACGTGGCAGGGGCTGCGGTATTTCTAGCCTCAGAAGACTCGGATTTAATCGCAGGGCAGGTCATTCTCGTAAATGGTGGACACATTATGATATAAGCAGCGGAAACTCCCGGCTGCTCTAGTTTAGGCACTCACTGTTGCCCCACACTTCGGAGTCGTTGACATCGAGCATAAAGACGATGATGAATATGGCCAATTCAAAGCTATTTACTAAGAATCAATAAGGAGGGAGATATGTCCAGAGTATTGAAGGAGAAAGTGGCTATCATAACCGGAGCAGGTCGTGGTATGGGGAAGGTCTTTGCCTTGGAGTTTGCTAAAGAGGGGGCCAAATTGCTCTTGCCTGACATCAACTTGAAGGGGGCTGAAAGCGTAGCTCAAGAAATAAGAGCTAAGGGCGGGAAAGCAGTTGCCCTGGAGGCTGATATTTCTAAGGAAGAGGATACCAGGAAGATGGCGGATGAGGTTATTCGACAGTATGGCAGGGTCGATATCCTCGTCAATAATGCCGCCATATGGTATGCAGTCGATCCCCGGCCCTGGGATGCCTGGACGGTGAAGGAGTGGGACCAGATGTTTGATGTGAATGCAAGAGGGACATGGCTCGTCTGTAAGGCTATAGTTCCCCTGATGATAAAGCAGAAAAAGGGTAAGATTATCAATCTTGCATCAATTGTTGACAGAGTCCCCGCGGCTCAACTCTATTTACCATATGCCTGTACCAAAGCAGCAGTTGGCGTAATAACTCATGCGCTGGCTAGAGCTCTGGGACCCTCCGGTATTAATGTCAACGCCGTTGCCCCGGGATACGTGGCTACCGAAGCTAGTTTAGCACAGAAGGACAGCGACAAGGTATTTAAGATTGCCACCGGGGAACAGTCAATTCATGAACGTTTGCAGCCGACTGACCCGGTGGGGACAGTCGTGTTTTTAGCCTCAGCTGCCGCAGATATGATATCGGGTCAGATCATCTATGTTGATGGCGGAAGTGTGATGCTATAGGTAATGAGAACCTTCCGTCTGCTCTAATTTAAGCAGCCGATATGTCTGCCTGAATTGTCCCGGCTAAGGCCAGAGTTCCTGAGCCACGTCTGCCAGCCCCAGCTCCAGTAGTTTCTTTTTACTCGGCTTGGCTGTCTTGAGGTCCCAATCCATGGCCGTCAGGTACTCTTTAATCATGGTGTTCTCATCAACAGTTACTCCGGCCACGGGTCCTTCTTTCAGTGGCGGCTTGCCCAGTACCCTGTCGGGGACCTTGAACTCCAGCGGGTTCAACTCCTCTCGAATATTGAAAGCCTGCCTGAGGTTGGAAATTCTCTCCCCTGTCTTCAGTAATTCCTCATTAGTTACGTCCCAGCCGGTAATCGCCCTCATGAAGTCAGCTATAGGGTCAACGTTGGGAAAAGCCCAGAATACGAACAGGCACGTCCCCGTACAGACCACAGCCTGGTGAAAGTTGCTGCCTCTCCTGCGCGCTTCTCCCCGGCCGGAAAAAGACTTTAAGTCGAATTCAGGCAGCAGTCCTGAGGGATATGTGGGTGCGTCCGACAACTCCGAGCCCACAAAATGACGACCAGGAGTGGGGTCCATCCTGTAGCTAGTGGCAAAGTAAAAAGCATGCTTCGGGTCATGTGCCGGAAGCTCCTGTCCTCCAATATGTATGGCATATTGGTCGGCGCCCCTGCCGATCTTCTCTGCTGCCACCTTTACTCCATCGGCTAACATGGCCCCGAAACCTTCCCTCTTGGCCAATTTTTCGGTCATGGCAACGATAGATTTATGGTTGCCCCAGGTCATTTCGATACCATCGGTGTCTTTTTTGGTGATAAGCCCCTTCTCATAGCATTCAATGGCCAGGGCGATGGCAGCCCCGGCCGAGATGGTGTCAAGTCCATAGCGGTCGCAAATATCGCCTGCCTTGATTACCGATTCTAGGTTGTTATTGAGACAATTGGTGCCAAACATGGCAGTCGTTTCATATTCAGGTCTCCGGGTACCGGCGGCATATTTATACTCTCCGGTTCCCGCCTTCATGTACCCTCCGCATCCGATGGGGCACATGTAACAGGCGAACTTCTTCTCTGTACGCTCCATCACAGCCTCTTTGGCTAAGGGTTGAAAATCTGGAAAGTCAATAACCCCCACCCCTGTCCAGTTTCTAACCGGCGAATCACCACTCTGAACGCCGATATCAACGAGGAAAGGCGTACCGAATGGCTTTAGCCAGACAATATGTCCTCCCAGTTCAGCCTGCCACTTTTTTCTCAGTTCCTTAGTTTTTGCTTCATCGGCGAGGGGGACCTTCATGTTGCCCTTCACCGCCACTGCTTTGAGCTTCTTTGAGCCCATCACGGCGCCCAGACCGGAACGGGCCGCAGTTCTGGTCTTGTTTATGACTGCCGAGATGAGGGAGCGGTTTTCCCCTGACGGGCCGATGCAGGCTATCTCCACGTCCTTGCCCAGTTCGGATTTGAGTATCTCTTCGGTCTGATAAGTGTCCTTCCCCCATATATGAGCAGCATCCCTCAACTCGGCTTTACCATTGTTGATAAAGAGGTAAACCGGCTTTTCTGATATGCCGGTAAAGAACAAGGCATCGTAGCCGGCATACTTCATAAAGGCCCCGAAGTAACCACCGGAATTGGCGTCACCCCAGCCCCCGGTCAACGGTGATTTTGCCACCACAGTGTACCTTGTGCCTGAAAGCGCCGGGGTGCCGCTGAATGGGCCGCTGATGATACCCAGTGTATTATCCGGTCCCAGGGGGTCGACACCAGCCTTTTGTCTGCTGAAGAGGATTCGGGCGCCGATGCCATACCCTCCAATGAACTGGCGGCAAAGCTTTTCGTCGAGCGCCTCATCTGTTAGCTTATTTTTGGAAAGGTCCGCAAACAGAATCTTTCCCATATAACCTCGTGCCATACTTTCCCTCCTTTTTTAAAAATTGTTTTAAAATCCTAAATTTCAAGCACCAAATCCTGAATGCCGATTTCATCCCGATATTGTCGGGACAAAGTCAAAACCCTTTTTTTGTGTCGAGGCGTGCAGGAGTCCCTTCCTTCATGATTGAAATGGTGAACAATACAGCTGCCTCTTTCTAAAGGTTTTGCGTCTTGAGTTGTCATTTTGATTTTTGCCTTCGGATTTCTGGATTTCTACATTGTCTGGGATTTATCTTTTTGTTACATTTTTATTAGCCCAGTAGGGCAGCATATCATATCAACTAAGTTACAGTCCCAAATAGGCTTTCTTTACCATGTCGTCTTTTAGAAGGTCGTTACCTTTTCCCTCTAAGACCACTTGCCCGTTTTCCAGTACGTATGCCCGGTCGGCTGTCTCAAGGGTCTGTAGAACATTTTGCTCAACCAAAAAGATAGTCATTCCCCGCTCACGCAGGCGCTTTATGACCTCGAGAACTTCCGATAGTAAGTTCGGTGCCAGACCATAAGATGGCTCATCAAACATGCACAGTCTGGGACTGGACATTAAGCCCCGACCTATGGCTACCATTTGCCGTTCACCGCCGCTTAATTTACTGGCTGATTGTTTCGCTCTTTCTTTTAGCACCGGGAAAAGTTGATACACCTCCTCAATCGTTTCCTCCTTCCGCTTCCAGGCTTCAGAGGTATAGGCACCCAGTTCCAGGTTTTCACGCACTGTCATGCTAGTAAAAAGCCTTCTGCCCTCGGGTATATGGGAAATGCCTAGTTGCACAATGGTATCAGGTGCTAGCCTGTCTATTCTCTTACCGAGAAACTCTACACTACCTGAAGCTGGGCATAGTGCACCTGATATAGTATTAAGCAGTGTCGTTTTACCGGCGCCATTAGCGCCAACCAAAGCCACTACCTCTCCTTCATCGACTCTTAGCGAAACGTCCCGTAAGGCTTGAGAATTGCCATAAAAAACATCCAGGTTGCTAACTTCCAGCATGAACATCCTTCCCTAGGTACACCTCAATAACTTTCTTATTGCAGGCAATTTCCTGGCATGTTCCTTCGGCAATCTTCTCACCGTGATGGAGTACCATAATCCGCTCACATATGCCCATGATTGCCTTCATGACATGCTCAACCATAAGAATGGTAATCCCTCTATCCCGAATCCTGGTTACCAACTCCATAGCCTCGCTTATCTCGGCAGGGTTTAAGCCAGCCATCACTTCGTCAAGCAGTAGCATCTCGGGCTTGGTGGCTAACGCCCTGGCTACCTCTACTCGCTTCTGGTTTTCCAGCGTTAAGTCTTTAATCGGGGTCGCACTCATTGCCGACAGCCCCACAAACTCTAATGCCTGGGTGGCTTCCCTGGCGGCATCTGCCCCTGATACACGGGTCGGCGTCCCGAAAAATGCTCCCATTAACACATTTTGAAAGGCCGGCATATCGGCGAAAACCTTGGTCTCTTGGAATGTCCTGCTTATCCCCATCCTGCAAATTTTGTGGGGCTTTAAGCCATTGATCTTCTGACCCTTGAATCTTATTTCCCCTGGTTTGAAAGGAATAGCTCCCGATATCAAATTAAACAGCGTTGTCTTACCAGCTCCATTGGGACCAATCAAACCTGCGATTTCGCCTTGGTCAACGTGAAAGTCAACATGGGATACCGCCGCTAACCCGCCGAAATGCTTGGTTACACCATGGCCTTCAAGTATTGGCATGTTGCTCTGCTTGGCCTCCTTTCCACAACTTAGCTGTTACTCCTCCCAGCCTATGCCTCCCCCTTTCTATCAGGCTTGCCAGTCCACCGGGCAAGAATACAACAACCACTACCATTATACCACCGAAAATGAGCATAAAATAATAGGGAGCTATAGATACGAGAGCGTATCTCAGGTAGGCGAAAGCAAACGCGCCTATGACGGGACCATAAAGTTGTCCCACGCCTCCAACTATGGCCATCAGAAGGGGCAAGAAACTGTAGTTTAGATTAAAGGCGATTGTAGGGTCAATATATAGCCATCTTGTCGCTACGAGGGCCCCGGTGGCTCCCATGAAAAAGGCGCTGATGGCAAAGGTTATGACCTTCACCGCAGTTGTATTGACGCCCATGTGTTCAGCCGCTTCCTCACCTTTCCCGATGCCCTGCATGGCCAGTCCGTATCTGGAGCGCATGATAAGGTAGGCGGTAAGCAGCGTCGCCACAACCACGGCGAGCATGAGGTAATAAGCAGTATCGACACCTATGGTGGCAACGTATCTGCCACGCGTGCCCGTTATGTTAAACTCATAATATTGAATAAGCCGCCTGGCAAGCTCGAGAAGTCCGAAACTGAACATAGTAAAGTATATGCCCCTCAGCCTCAGAGTTGCTAAGCCAACGATAATGGCGAAACAGGAAGCGACTAGACCACCTATGAGGATAACAGCCGGCAGGGGTAATAATTCTGCCTCTTGTTTAAACAAGAGAGCTGAAGTATATATACCGACCCCGAAGAAGGCCGCCGATGCCAGTGATATGTAACCGGTAGGACCGGAAAACATAGTCCAGCTCACAGCAAGGATGACATACATAAGTATGGTGGTCATTAGTGGTACGGTTCCTGGCCTGGTGTAGAGGGGTGCCGTAGCCAACAGGACTACAATTAAAACAAGTACCCCCGGTACTAAAAACCTTTTGGAAGTAAACGTGGCAATGTTCATCTCACCTCTTTCCCATAATGCCTGTCGGCCTCACCAGGAGCAATATTATGAATATGACATAAAAGGCAGGCATGGCTAAGACCGGCTCAGTCCAATTAAGTATCTGGCTAATAATACCTAGTATCATACCCCCGATAAAGGCGCCTGGGATGCTGCCCAGCCCGCCCAGAACGACCACTATTATGGCCATGAGGGTCTGGTCCATACCCATGGTTGTGGAGACAGAGTAGCACATGCTGTAAAGCACACCGGCGAAACCAGCCAGTGCGGCACCAAGCCCAAAACATAAAGCCAGCACTCGGTTAGTATTTATCCCCATGAACCTAGCCGTCGCCCGGTCTTCGGCAGCAGCTCTAATGGCTTTTCCCATGCGGGTACGCGCCAGAAAGAAATAGAAGGCTAAAGCTATGGCGATAGCGAACGAAAGAGCTACTACTTGATTTACCAGGACTTGCACTCCGAGTATGGTGATGGGATAGGCCAAAAAAGTCACCCGCCATGGTAAGCCAGGCCATATTATTTTGGCCACAGCTTGAATGAGGAAGAGCAGACCAAATGCGGCTAGCAGCGAACTGCTCTCGAAGGCCGCCGATGATGGTGACGACCTCAGAAGTCTTCTGAACAGAGTGCTATGAAGTAAGAAACCTATTATCCCTAAACCGAGAGAGACAATGACTAGAGAAAACAGCGGGCTAATGCCAAACAGGACGTACAGGGAAAGGCTGGAGAAAGCGGCGAACATAATAAACTCGCCGTGAGCTAGGTTCAACACCCGGGCAACACCATACTGCAGGCTGAAGCCCATTGCAACTAGGGCATAGATGCCGCCCCACAATATCCCCTCAAAAATTATCTTTGGAACCACAGTGCTAACCTCTCATCCTTAACATCTTTGGCAACCGCACACAAACAGGCTGCCTAGAAAGACGCCTCTCTGGGGTAACTCCCCCCATTGGATCTTCCTAGACAGCCTGCTTACTATTTTCCCAGACTCCTATCTATATTCCTGTCTTAATGTCTCCTATTGTTATGGCGGTGGGTAGCATCCTAGTGCCGCCCAGGTTGCCTTGGGATAGATAGATGGCGCCGTTTGATCTGCATCTGGGTCAATGACCTCGAAGATCATCCACTCTGTAGCGTTTATGCCGGCGGGTTGCTCTCTGGCTGGGCCAGTCACTCCATCGGGCTGCCATCCATTCGCCTCCGTTACATGCTGCCACTGACCGACCTCGCCGCAATGGCATGCAATCGCCATAAGGCCGCCGCTGGACCCGAGTGGCCAGGTGCCATCGTAAGTCGTATACCAGGTCTCTCCCATAATCGTATCGAGCTTCTCTGAAGCCAATACATCCCTTACTGCTAGGGCGGTATACTCGTCAGCCTCTGCGATAGCCTCCTCCAGCATCTGCAGCCCGGCATAGTAGTAGTGACCTCCCCACCAGTCCATCAGGCTTCTACCGTTGTAGGCGATTATGCCTGCAGCGAAATCTCCGAGTGCTTCGGAACTGTATTCATTCCAGGCACCATAACCACATATTCCTTCCGCACATGGACCGAAGTAAAAGTCGTACCAATTCTCGTAACAGGCCGCAGGGCCGGTCACTATGGCCTTGAAGTCTAGGTTATGCTCAATTGCATATCCGACAGCTGCGTGGGGGGTAGGTGGATACGAATTAAGTAGGAGAACATCCGCGCTCGCGTTGTGAGCAAGCTCCACTAGCGCCCCTACGTCCGTTGCAAACATCGGGTGCTCCACCCTGTCAATGATGTTAATGGTCGTGTAGTTAGCTGCATATGTTTCGAACTCGCCGCTATACTCGTAACCGAAGAGGTCATCAATGGACATGATGTACACGTCGACGGTCCCATCAATCTCACTAGCCGACCAATCATCCATAATCTCACAGAGCGTAGGTACCTGGTTCCAGTTGGAGAACCCCAGGTTGCTGAACATGTAAGGATACTTGTCCATTTCCTCCGCGACTGTTGTGCAACCACCCTCAGCTCCCACCAGGACCTTCCCGTACAGACTGTAAATCGGTCCGGCGGCTTGGAGGAACGGGGTGCAACAAGGGCCGATGCCGAAGTTATAGTCGCCGGTGGCGAGATTTGTGTTTAGGAGGGTTACCATTGTGTCCATGTCACTGGTATCATCCTTTTCATCTATGTATATGGGCAATGTCGTGTCAAATTCCGGCACGTGAATTCCACCAGTAACGTTGTTGACCACGTGCCACCAGTACTTATAGATTGGCCCCATTGCCGTGTCTTGAAAAACTTTCAAAGGGCCTGAGAGAGATCTTACGGCAAGAATGTCGATTTGCTCGGGCACCTCTGGTTCGCCTTCACAGCCCATCAGGCCCAAGCTTAGAGCCAGCACTACCGCTAATGAGATAAAAAGTAACTTTTTCACTGTGTCTCCTCCTTTCTAAAGATTTCAAAACTGCATCGCATATTTCTGTCATCAAACCATACAAATCCCTCCTTTCATTTATAGTTTGGTTCTGCTACTTTGAATAAGCTTCTCCTCCTAAAATGTGCCTCATCACCTCCTTTCATTTATATCATCTGTAACTATACAATACGATACTTATGTTAAAATCCTGTTAAATTTTTAAGTATATATAGTGTAATATTCTGATTTTCCCTTCGATTTGGGGGATTCTTGCAAAGACAGAATTTCACATAACGCCTATTTTGGGTGGGAAATAAATGACTGCTCTCCCTTATCTTCCCTCTCTGCTCAAATATTTTATCACCCCCCCCCACAGAAATGTCAAGCCCACGATTTAAATAAGGCTCGATTCAGCGTCTTTTTTCCCGGGCAGCTCTCTTTCGGCCTTGTCTTTTTGTCTGGGCAGCTCTCCTTCTACGCACGAAGAAAATCACCAGCCCCGCTGCAACCACTGCAGACGCTATAGATCCGCCAATTAGCGGCCAGTTGATTGGTGTAAAGTTAGCGGTGATTTCGTAGTTGCCGTGCATGGTGATGACGGTTATGGCGGCGTTCACATTGGCGATAGTGTCCACATCACCAGTCCAGTTGGCAAAGCGATAGCCCGCCTCGGGTTCGGCAATCACGCGGACCACCATCCCGGCATTATAAGTGAACGCTCCCTCGTTAGGGGTGGTTATGGAACCGCCAGCGGTGCTGGAGATGGCAAGAGTATACTCGACAACTCCCAGGCTCCATTTGGCAAGCTGGGTCTCAGGACCCGTGGCGACTACGGTGCCGTCGGCTTTAAGCCCCACCGTGTGATAGCTGCCTGCGATGACTTGGATGGTGTCTCTCCAGTCGCCCACATTGCACTGCCCGTACTCGTTGTCTCCCACGGCGACCACAGTACCGTCGGCCTTCAGCCCCACCGTGTGCCTCAAGCCTGCGGCGACCCCGATGATATCCGTCCAACCGTCGACATTGCACTGCCTGTACTCGTTGTCTCCCACGGCGACCACAGTACCGTCGGCCTTCAGCCCCACTGTGTGACGCCAGCCTGCGGCGACCCCGATGATGTCTGTCCAGCTGCCGACATTGCACTGTCGGTAGGAGTTGTCTCCCGTGGCGACCACAGTGCCGTCGGCCTTCAGCCCCACCGTGTGCCAGCCATCTGCGGAAACCCCGATGATGTCTGTCCAGCTGCCGACATTGCACTGTCCGTAGGAGTTTTCTCCCCTGGCGACCACCATGCCATCGGCCTTCAGTCCCACCGTGTGCCACATACCTGCGGTGACCCCGGTGATATCCGTCCAGTTGCCGACATCACACTGCCCATAGTCGTCGTGTCCCACGGCGACCACAGTGCCGTCGTTCTTACGTCCCACCGTATGAAGCCAACCTGCGGCGACTTGGGTGATGTCCCTCCAGCCGCTGACAGCGCACTGCTCGTAGTAGTCGTCTCCCACGGCGACCACGGCGCCGTGGGACTTAAGCCCTACTGTGTGACCGTAGCCTGCTGCGACCTGAATGATGTCCGTCCAGCCGCCGACATCGCACTGCCCATAGTAGTCGTCTCCCAAGACGATCACGGTGCCGTTGGCCTTCAGCCCCACTGTATGCCAGCCGCCTGTGGCGACATGGATGATGTCCTTCCAGTCGCCGACATCGCACTGCCTGTAGCGGTTGCTTCCCACGGCAACCACAGTGCCATCGGCCTTAAGTCCCACCGTGTGACCATAGCCTGCGGCAACTCCGGTGATGTCCGTCCAGCCCTCGATATCGCACTTCCCGTCGGTATTGTCTCCCACGGCGACCACGGCGCCGTGGGACTTAAGCCCTACTGTGTGGTCAGAGCCTGCGGCAACCTGTATGATATCCCTCCAGCCGCCGACATCGCACTGTCCGTTGCCTCTGTATCCCACGGCGATCACGGTGCCGTTGGCTTTAAGCCCCACTGTGTGTTGGCTGCCCGCGGCGACCTGTATGATATCCCTCCAGCCGCCGACATCGCACTGCCCGCTGAAGCTGTCTCCCACGGCAACCACAGTACCGTCGGCCTTAAGCCCCACTGTGTGATATTTGCCTGCTGCGACCTGAATGATGTCCGTCCAGCCGCCGACATTGCACCGCCCGCCGGAGTTGTCTCCCACGGCGACCACGGTGCCGTTGGCTTTAAGCCCCACTGTGTGTTGGCTGCCCGCGGCGACCTGGATGATGTCCATCCAGCCGCCGACATCGCACTGCCCGTGGGCGTTGCTTCCCACGGCGATCACGGTGCCGTCGGCTTTAAGCCCCACCGTGTGATAGTAGCCTGCGGTGACCATCGGCGTTACTTGCCCTTGCCCTATAGCAGAATATGTATTCAGCGCTATCGTGGAAGCAAAGCCGGAGTTATCTACTGCCCAAATAATCGCATGCTCATCTGGCAGATGTACGGCTGCTGAAGGTTCCACTACCGAAGTAGGAAAAATCAGACTGAGGCCCAGAACGATAGCGAATAGGGATGGTAGGAGAATTTTTCTATTTTCCATCGCTGCCTACAATTATCTAGGGAGGCTGTTTAATTTCGATTTCCAGTTTAATATCGGGAATTTTGAGGTTGCCTGAGTTATTGTAACACAAATTGCCCGGTAATTTTCAGTTGTAATTGTGGGCTCTTCGCCTCTTGTCATTGTGAGTGAAACGCAGAATCTCCCTGATTTTTCGTCGTCCCCATGTACCGGGACTCCTCAGTATGACAATATTAAATGCTATCTATTAATCCTTCGGTATCGATGTGGGAAGGCATCTCTTCCTTCACAATTGAAATGGCGAACAATGCAGCTGCCTCCCTAGAAGTTTGGCATTTTAAAATGACAATTTAATTTTTGGATTATTATATTGTTTGGGGTTTAGAATCTGGTGTTTGAGATTTATGTATTTGCAGTTGCTGCAAATAGCTGTCAGATTTATTGGAACAGTAGCACGGCATCCTACGCTATTTAAGTTACAATCCTAAATAGGATTTTCTTACCATGTCGTCTTGTAGAAGGTCTTTACCTTTTCCTTCCAAGACAATCCGCCCGTTTTCCAGCACGTATGCCCGGTCGGCTACCTCCAGGGTATTTCGGACATTCTGCTCGACCATGAAGATGGTAATCCCCTGCTCACGCAGGTGCTTTATGGACTCGAGGACTTCCGAGAATAATTTCGGTGCCAGGCCATACGACGGCTCATCGAACATGCACAGTCTGGGATTGGACATTAAGCCCCGACCTATGGCGACCATCTGCCGTTCACCGCCGCTTAACTTCTTAGCTGATTGCTTCCGTCTTTCTTTCAGCACCGGAAAAAGTTGATAGACCTGCTCCAGCGTTTCCGCCCTCCGTTTCCAGGCTTGAGAGGAATACGCTCCCATCTCCAGGTTTTCCCCCACTGTCATGTCGCTAAAAAGCTTTCTGCCCTCGGGTATTTGACAAAGACCCCGCTGCATAATTTTATGAGGTGCTAGCCTGTCTACTTTCTGGCCAAGAAACTCCACACTACCGGAAGCCGGGTGTAGTAAACCCGATATTGTATTAAGCAGCGTCGTTTTACCGGCGCCGTTAGAGCCCACCAAAGCCACTATCTCTCGTTCATTGACTTTTAAAGACACGTCCTCTAAGGCTTGAGACTTGCCATAAAAAACATTCAGGTTGTTAACTTCCAGCACGGGTCTCCTCCCCCAGGTATACGTCAATAACTGTCTTATTGCAGCTAATCTCGTTGCATGTTCCTTCGGCAATCTTCTCACCATGATGGAGCACCATGACCCGCCCGCATATGCCCATGATGGCCTTCATGACATGCTCCACCATGAAAACGGTAATCCCGTTATCCCGAATCTTTCTTACCAGTTCCATAGCCTCGCTTACTTCCGTGGGAGTTAGCCCGGCCATCAGCTCATCAAGCAACAACAGTTCGGGCTTGGTGGCTAACGCTCTGGCTACTTCAACCCGCTTCTGGTTTTCCAGCGTTAAGTCTTTAATCGGGGTCGCACTCATTGCCGACAGCCCCACAAATTCTAACGCCTGGCTGGCTTCCCTGGTGGCATCTGCCGTCGATACACGGTCTTGACTCCCGAAAAACGCCCCCGCTAATACATTCTGAAAAACCGGCATATTGACGAAAACTTTAGTCTCTTGAAACGTCCTGGCAATTCCCAACCGGCAGATTTGGTGGGGCTTTAAGCCGTTGATCTTCTGGCCTTTAAATCTTATTTCCCCTGAGCTAAGAGGCAGAGCCGCCGATATTAAATTGAACAGCGTTGTTTTACCAGCTCCGTTGGGACCAATCAGCCCCACGATTTCGCCCTGCTCAACATGGAAGTCGACGTGTGATACCGCCGCTAACCCTCCAAAATACTTAGTTACGTCCTGGCCTTCAAGCATTGGCATGCTGCTCTCCCTTTTCTCCTTTCCGTAACCTCGTCATTAGCCCTCCCAGCTTACCTTGCAACGTTGGCACCAGCCCTATTATTCCATTGGGCAGGAATAAGATAACCACCACCAATATAATACCAAAACCGAGCATAAAATACGTGGACCACTGGGCTCTTAGCATTTTTTCTAAGTAGCCGAAAATAACGGCACCTATTATTGGACCACTGAGGTGCGCCATGCCCCCAAAGATAGCCATGAGGATTGGCATGAAGGAATAGAATAAACTGAAGGCAATATTGGTGTTGATATATATAATGCTGGGCGCTAAGACTACCCCCGCTGCTCCCATGAATATACTGCTGACGGCAAAGTAGAGAACCTTAGTCCTGGTAGTATTGATGCCCATATGTTCCGCCGCTTCCTCGTTTCCGCCGATGCTCAGCAGGGCCAGGCCGTATCTGGAACGCCGGATAAAATAAATAACGAGCACCGTCACCACTACCAGGACGAGCATTGTGTACAGGAGGGTGGTGTTATCTATCGGAGTGATATTCCAACCATGTCCATGGTATATTCTGGTCTCCAGGAATTGGACAAGTTCGGTCAAGAATATAACGAGTCCAAAGGTGAAGATAGCAAAGTATATGCCCCGCAGCCTCAGCGTTACCAGGCCGACCAGAAGAGCAAATGCAAAGGATATGAGACTTGCGATAACTATAATAACAGGGAAGGGCAATGTCTTCTGCAGCAGGGCCATAGTATATATGCCAAGACCGAAAAATGCCGCTGGTGCTAATGACATGTAACCGGTAGTGCCGGAAAACATAGCCCAGCTCACCGCTAGCACGACATATATGAGTATAATAGTCAGCACGCGGACATGAGATTGCTGAGTATATAGAGGAAAGGTGGCTACGAAGGCTACGACTAGAAGGAGGAATCCCACCAGGAGGAACCTTCGGTGTGTTGATATAAATCGGGTTATGTCCATTTTTGCTTTATTTCTTCCCTAAAATACCAGTTGGTCTGACCAGCAACAAAATCATGAGCATTGCGTAATAAACAGGCACGGTAAGAACCGGCTGCCAAAAGCCGGCAACCAGCCTGGAAACGATACCAATTATGATGCCGGCAATAAAACTACCCGGGACGCTACCCAGTCCTCCCAGGACGACCACAATGAGGGCGATTACGGTATTTGAAAAGCCCATGGTTGTGCTGACTGACGATTTTATGCTTATCAGTGTGCCAGCAACGCCTGCTAGCAACGCACCCAACCCGAAGGTGAAAGCCAGAATCATATTGGTATTTACTCCCATCAGTCCCGCCGTCCCCGGATCTTCCGCCGTGGCTCTGATCGCTCTTCCCATGCGGGAACGGCTCAAAAAAAGATAAACAGCGATGCCCAGGGCTAGAGCGATTGCAAAGGTTACAGGCTGGTTGAGGGTAAATTCCATCCCCCGAAACGACACTATATCGGGTAGAATAAAAGTCGGATATGACCTGCCACTCCATCTTATTCGGGCTATGTACTCCATGATGTACATGACACCAAAGGCAGCTAACAGAGCGTTGCCCTCAAAGGCAGCCGGCGAGGGCGCCCATGCTTTAAGAGTTCTGAACAGAGTTGATTGAAGCACAAAACCGATGGCAAACAACAGGGGTCCGATGATGACCGGTGCCAACAGGGGATGAATGCCTAACCCACTGAGGGTAAAGGTGAGCATGGCCCCCACCATAACAAATTCGCCATGAGTGATGTTTAGCACCCGGCAAACGCCATACTGCAGACTTAACCCCATGGCTAGCAAGCCATATATGCTGCCTTGGAATATCCCAACTATGATTAACTGTAGAATTCTCTCCATAACGCCGGCTTCTTATCCTTACTGTCTTTGGTTGATACACACAAGGACAGGCTGTCTAGGAAGACCTACCGGGAAAACTACCTCCCGATATCCTTCCAGGCAGCCTGCTTACTATCCTAGACTCTTTCATAATGCCAATTTTTATCCTTATTTTATTACATTTTGTTGTCCTTGGCTATCACATACGGGCAGGCTGTCCAGAAAGACACTCCCGGGAAACTACCCCGATATCCTTCCAGACAGCCTGCCTTCTATCCTAGACTCCTTGCTTTATTTTATGTCTAGTCTTAATCCTCCTAGTGTACTAGGGGAGCCAGGCCCAATCGTCTTCCATGGCTTTATAGGCTGCCGTAACGTCGTAGTTCGGAAGGGTACTGGTGATGCCGGAATAGCCGATTATTTCGAACATTCCGTCTTGCCACTGGCCAATCTGACCCGTTTCGCACTCGTAAGCGACGATTCCACCACCGAGGCCACCTCCGAATACCGTGTACCAGGTATTACCGAAAACGGTTTGGCACGGATTTGTCTCGTTAAATGAGGCCATGACAGCTCTTATAGGCCCGTTGGTGAGGTCCCCGACCTCCTCTACGGCAGTCTTCCACATCTCCATTCCTGCCGCGAAGATGGGGAGGCCCCAGTAGTCCAGCAACTCAGACCCATGGGTCGCATTATATGAGTTCCCACATGGCGGATCGTAGTTTGCCCAGTCGTCCTCGATCTGAAGTCCTATTTCAGCATACATTTCAGCCATCGTCATCGTCGGCGTCCCGACGGCGATTGTTGTGTCCTCATTAGACGTCCCAAAGGACATTATTCCTTCAACCGTTGCATTGCCCCAGGCGTTAGTGAAGTATCCTTGGCTGGAGCCCGGTCCGAATATTATAGCCGGCGGGTTGAAGCTGTAGGTTTGGGCTGCTACAAACAGGGCCGCCACATTCCAGGGATAGGTATACGCGCAGAAGATGTCATACGGTGTCGTATTCAGAGCAGCTTTAGCATCCTGGATTATCCCGTTTGCTTGTTCCTGGTCTATAAAACCCATGTCAAACGTGTGTTCAACACCAGGCAGCGGTGAACCCGCAGGAAGAACATTCGCTTCACCAAATTCATCTATGGTTGTCTGGAGATATTCCAGGCCGTGCTCGGCCCCCGCCCCTCCAATGTAGGTTACATATGCCTTCGGGTCACCGGTTACCGCTGCGTCCATGATGCCTTTCAGGACTGGTATCTCGTACCAGTTAGCAAAGCTCAGGTTGATCCACACGAAGGGCCAATCATCAAGAAAGTCCTCGTGCTCCCAAACCATCTTGCTGGCACCGCCCTCGAAGCTCATGAGTATGACGCCAGCTGCGTTGCAGACAGGGGCCAGCGTGTAAACAGTATCGGTACTCGGGCCGCCCCATATGACGTCAGCCCCATCATCTATCAATCCCTGTACCACGGTTCCTATGTCCCATGACCCAACGCTGAACTCTTCCACCACGAGTTCCAGGGGTACTGGCTCGGTGCCATACGCGCTCAGTACGATCCCACCTTCCTCGTCATTGACTTTATTGACGAACCACCGCATAGCTGGTCCGCCATGGTAACATTCAAAGACTCCCATACCTTCGTCCGTGTCCCTGGCGGTACCAATCATGATGCTCTCTGGCGGTCCTCCGCCGCCGTCACAGCCGATAAGACCAATGCTGAGAGCCAGCACTACCGCTAATGAGATAAAAAGTATTTTACTTTTCACTGTTTTCTCCTCCTTTCTTAAAACTTTTCGAAACTTTGTCGCATCTTTTCATCATCCAGCCATACACACCCCTCCTTTCATTCATAATTCAGTTCTGCTATCTTAGATAATCTTCCCGTCTAAAACTGCGCCTCATCACCTCCTTTCATTTATATCTATAACTATATAATACGATAATTATGTTAAAATCCTGTTAATTTTAAGGGTACGCCACGATTTTCTGAATTTTCAGTTCGATTTTGGGCATTAATGATTATTTTGCAAGAGCTTGGTTTTTTGGTCGCAGTTGCCAGTATATCATCCACCCACGCACTTGTCAAGGTTTTTGAGATTCTTTCCTGGAACTTCATCCTCACTCGCTAAAAGGTCAGAGGTAACAGTTAGTCTTTTCCGAAACTCGAGTGTACCATTTTGCCCCATGGCGCTGTCAAGGGTTTTTGCCGAATTTTTTTGTCCGAATTCCCCCGAATTCTCATCGGGTCGGTTAAAAAGTCAGTAAATTCCCGATATTCCTTTCCCACTACTCTTGTCTCGGTAATACCTGCCGGGTCATATCCTGTTAAATCACCCACGCCTTGATGATACAGGCTTGTCAGGACGAAGCCTGCGCCGGGCTATCAGCCCAGCACTGTGTGTAGCCTTTACAATGGATTTTTACTTCAATATAATAATAAGGTAGGCGATCAGGTGCTATGGCGTTACGGGACGAGGTGTTACCTGCCATGGTGAACAGTGCTGGAAAAAACGCCGGTAGCAGACATAATATTGAGCAAAAACTATAATTTAGCTTCAGGGGTGTAGCTCAGTTTGGCTAGAGCAGCGGTCTCCAAAACCGCAGGTCGCGGGTTCGAGTCCTGCCACCCCTGCCAGGCCGAGGTGGTGGAACAGGTAGACACGCCATCTTGAGGGGGTGGTGGGCGAAAGCCCGTGGGAGTTCAAATCTCCCCCTCGGCACCAATATTAGATTGCGGGGACTGGGAAAAGGCGGTAAAATTTATTCAGAGCGGAAGTAGTTCAGCGGTAGAATGCTTCCTTGCCAAGGAAGAGGTCGCGGGTTCGAATCCCGTCTTCCGCTCCAGTAAATTTTACAGTTGTGGCGGTGTAGCCAAGAGGTTAAGGCAGGGGTCTGCAAAACCCCGATACGGCGGTTCGAATCCGCCCGCCGCCTTCTTGAGTTGTCGATTACCAAGCCGAGGTGGCGGAATGGTAGACGCGGCGGACTTAAAATCCGCTTCCTGCAAGGGAGTGTGGGTTCGAGTCCCTCCCTCGGCAGTAAACTAACCCCGTGACCATCCGGTATGTTAACCATGTTTATCATTTGAAGGCAGTACTTTTCTGTCATTGACTTATGCAATATTGCGAATTATACTTTTCTAACTACGTGAACGGAGGCAAGGCATGAAAGAAGTTGATAAAGAGTTAAAAACAACAGAAGCCCCCCAATCCGTAAGCAATGTGGAGAAGAGTGATACAGCGATGAAGTTGGTGGCTGAAATGCTGGCGGCGAAGCTCGTTGAAATTAAACCCCAGCTTGATTTCACCACTGAACTGGGCTTCATCTATCCAATCGTTGAGCAAACAGTAAATGTCAAAGGCAAGGAGGCAGTATCACTTTTGGACTCCCTGACTGATAAGGGCATACTGAAAAGGGCTTTCTATGATAAGCTCCTCAGTTGTCCCCGGTGCCAGTCAATAAATTTAAGACCAAGCACCCACTGCCCTAAATGCAACTCGGGAGACATTGCCCGGGGCAGAATCCTTGAGCACATGGCCTGCAACTATGTCGGCGTTGAAGACGAATTTGCGACCAAGGGTAGATATATATGTCCCAGGTGTAAAGTGGAGCTGCGAACTATGGGCGCCGACTACCAGAGCCGGGGAGTGCTGCGAAAGTGTCGTGATTGCGGCGAGATATTTAATGTGCCAATAATCAAATGGCGCTGTCTGAAATGTTCCTCGCTTGCCGATGAGGATGCGGTTGGCGAGGTAAATGTCTATTCCTATAGCCTCGATGAAGCGAAGAAAAACTGGCTGGATTTTGAAATCCAGTCTAAAGTGCAGTTTGTTGAATTCTTGAAGCAGCGCGGCTACGAAGTAACGGAAAACGCCATAGTGAATGGAAGGTCGGGGGCAGAACATTGTATAGATATACTGGCTACCAGGGATGACGGCGTCATCACCCATAATATCGCTGTCGGGGTTGTGATTGCCAGGGATAAAGTAGGACTGGACAAGATATTGGATTTTGATGTTAAAGCCTACGATAGCGGCATTCACGATAAAGTAGTTATCGTCATCCCCGGGTTAAGTGAGGAGGCGGAGAAATTTGCCAGCTATCAGCGAATGAAGGTGCTTGGACCCAAGGACCTGGAGGTAGTGCTGACTGGTAGTCCCCAGCCAAGCCAGGAAATAGTGAGGGAGCCCTTTGAATTTAAGTCCAAAGCACAGCTTGTGCAATACCTGGATAAACAGGGCTATAAAATAAAGGAAAATGCTGAAGTCACAGGCCGGTCTGGCGCTGTCCATAAAATAGACATACTGGCTACCAGGAATGAGGGCATCATTACTCATCGTATTGCTATTGGTATAGAGGCGGATGAGAAGCCGATGGGGCTGGATAGGGTATTTGACTTCGACGACAAGGCTTATGACGCCGGTATTCTGGATAAGGTCCTCATTGCTGTTCCCGGACTCGACAAGGAAGCCAAGCAGTTTGCTCGGCGTCAGGGAATCAGGGTTTTTGAGGTCGAGTGACTGTAACCACTTAGAGAGGGAAATCCTAAAGCCTAAACGATATCAAGGCCCAAAACACGAATGCTCAAAACAGTCGGGGCGGGCCCCGACCCTCAACCTGCTGTCATTTTGAGGGAGCATCTCGTCTTTGCTCATTATAGACTCCGCGACTGAAGAATCGTATCCCTGACGGGGAAATCCTGAATCCCAGGCATCAAATCCTAAACAATATCAAAGCACCAAATACCAATGCTCAAAACGTTTAGGATTTAGTCGCAGAGATTGCCACGCCCCGTCAAACCTGGGCTCGCAATGACATCCTCTCCTTGTCGTTGTGAGGTGGGGGTTCTTCGATTACGCTCGGAACAGGCTCCGCAATCCCGGCGTGCCCCCCTTGTCATTGCGAGGAGCATAGCGGCGAAGCAATCTCGGTGAGTCTGTTGAAGCTGGAGATTGCCACGCTTTGCTCGCAATGACACCTTCATATGGTACGGCTGATACTATCTTCCTATTACTGATGGGTGATTGACGGCTACGAAAACTTAGCTATACTTATATTATAACCTATATACGATGGATCACTAGAATTGAATCCAAATAAAGAACGAAAGGAGGTGAAAAAGAGTTCTACTATTATAAATATAAAACCAGATTACTTTAGCCAAATCTAAGAACAAATATAAAGAAAGGAGGTAGAAAGCATGAAAATGATGCATCGTGGAGAGAAGGGTTTTACCCTGATCGAACTGCTAATCGTGATTGCCATTTTGGGCATTATCGCGGCTGTGGTTATCCCTAACATCGCCGGTTTTATGACATCGGGACAACTGGCTGCAGCCAACACCGAAGCGGAAAATGTGAAAACAGGGTCGCTGGCTTACTTTGCTGAATATGGTGTGTGGCCATCGACTTCAGCCAACCTGACGCCCGCCTATGTTTCAGGAGTGCTTAAGGCTACCTACACGTTCGACTCGGGCTTCGGGTGGATGCTTAATGCCACTCCCACCGTGGGTGGCTGGAGTGGAATCTCGTTTACCGGAGGCGTCCCTGGCGACTCTGGGCAGCATGGAAAGTGGACGAGGACATAATAAGGAAGAAGCTAATAAAGTGATTTGGAATAACTTACCGGCGGAGCTGGTCGATACCAGCGCCGCCGGTAAGCTTTTATATTCGAGTAGTCATTAGGCAGTAGTGGCCAGTAGTCAGCGTTCATTGTGTCATTGCGAGGAGCCGTGTAGGCGACGAAGCAATCTCTTCCTTTACCATTCAAATCCTGAACAATATATAAATTCAAAAATCAAAGATAAAAAGTAAAAATTACAAAACAAAGTCAATTACAAAATCAAGTGTCCAGGTATTTTCAGCCGGCTATTTTTAAATTTTACCCTGTCACTTTGCTTTTTATATTTTGACATTTGACTTCGTTTGGGATTTGTCGCGAAGCTTCCATTGATACTATATTCCTATTACTAATGGACGGTTGCATTACTAATGGGCGATTGACAGCAAATATGATTACGCGATATTGTATCGTATATGATGAATCAATGAAGCTAGTTCTAAGAGAAGTAAAAAAGATAAATAATAATAATGAAAGGGTTTATGAAAGGAATGCAGAGCGGGGAGAAGGGCTTCACCATTATTGAGCTGCTTATCGTGATTGCCATTCTGGGCATTATCGCCGCCGTGGTCATCCCTAACATCGGTGGCTTTATGACTTCGGGGCAGCTGGCAGCAGCCAACAGCGAGGCAGAAAATGTGAAAACGGCATCGCTGGCTTTCTGTTCCGAATATGGTGTTTGGCCCGTGACTACAGCCAATCTGACGCCCACCTTCATTTCGGGAGGGCTTAAGGCTACCTACACGTTCGATGCAGATTACGGGTGGATCCTTAATGCTACTCCTACACCAACCGGTTGGAGCGGAATCCAGTTTACGGGAGCCGCCTCCGGTACGGATGGGCATCACGGGCAGTGGACGAGGACATAATAAGGAAGAGGCTGGCTGGGTGATTTAGAATAACTTGCCGGCGGAGCTGCTCGATGCCAGCGCCGCCGGGCTTTTTATATCTGGGTAACCAGTAGTCAATAATCAGTAGGCCAGTAGTCAGATTCGGCGGTCAATGGTAATCAACCAGCGTCCGGCAATTTAAGAGCTGGAAGTTAATGACTTTGGAGGGGCAATCCTAAACAATATAGAAATTCAAAAATTAAAAATAAAAAGTAAAAATTACAAATCAAAGTTACAGGTATTCTCAGCTATCTATTTTTAAATTTTGCTCTGTCATTTTGCTTTTTGCATTTTGATATTTTACTTTGTTTGGGATTTGGAATTTAGTCAATAGGAGATTGCCGCGCACCTTTCAGGTGCTAGCAATGACAGAAGCCAGCCCGCCTGAGAGATCAGGCAGCTACAGAAATTTGTGGTGACAGGTAAGTTTTTCCAAAGTTCTCCTTCTTGGAACGTTCGTAACCCCCCTTGTCCCCCTTAGGATAAGGGGAATATTTAATAATTGGTATATTCAAGCTCCTTGGTGGATATTCATTGAGCGGGATATTTAAGCCCCCTTATCTTGAGGGTGATATTCTACTAAGCAGGGAATATTTAAGGCTCTTTATCGTGAGGGGGATTTTACTCAGCGGAATGTTTAAGCACTTTATTATAGGGGGTATTTGGGGAAAGTATCATTATGCTAAGGATTTCTCTCTCAAATATAAAAGGGGAAAGGGGAGTTATGAAAGCGAGAATCTTTGTTTTGATAGAAGATGTTGAGGGAGAAAGACTTAATTTTAAGATTGAATTTGTAGAAAAGTTGAACTATTACAATCTGGAGCGAAGCAAGGCTGCGTTATCTGCTTGACTATAGTTTTACCTTGCCGATGAGTTTTTCCACTTCAGCGCGGTCATTGCAGGCAACAAGCAGGGTTTCACCACTGATGATTCCCCTGAGATAGAGGCTGACCAGGGCTTCATCAAGCGAAATCATGCCTATTTCCCGGTGGGTACGGATTACATTGGGTAACTGGTAGAATTTGCCTTCCCGAACGAGGCTCTTTACTGCCGGATTGCCGAGCATGACTTCTACGGCGGCTGTCCTTCCTGAACCATCAGCCCTGGGCACAAGTACCTGACACATCACACCAACAAGTAGAGAAGCCAGCCGTGTCTGAGCCAGGTGTCGCTGGTGAGGCGGGAACAGGTCTATTACCCTCTCTATGGCCTGATAAGTGCTGGGGGCATGGCCGGTAGTTAATATAAAGTGCCCGGTCTCAGCTATGGTAAGGACAGCGTCCGCAGTCTCCGGATCTCTCATTTCCCCGACCAGAATCACATCAGGGTCCTGCCTTAAGATATGCTTTAGAGCATTAGCAAACGATAGGGTATCGCTGCCCAACTGGCGCTGGGTCACAGCACATTTAATGCTTTCGTAAATATATTCTATGGGGTCTTCAATGGTAACCACATGGCGCTGCTCATTAAGATTCAAGTGCTGAATCATAGCTGCCAGGGTGGTACTTTTACCGGAGCCGGTGGGTCCGGTAACTAATACCAGCCCTCTTGGCTTCATGGCGAGCTCCTTACATATTGCGGGCAACTCCAGTTCATCCAGGGTGGGAATTTTTGGCGGCAGCAGGCGCACGGCAAGGCTGATGGACCCGCGCTGCTGGGCAGCATTGCATCGCAGACGGCCGACCTCAGGTAATGTATAGCCGAAGTCAAGCTCCAGATGGCGGTGGAATTCTTCTCTCTCCTCAGGCGAGGTTAGCTGGAGAAAAGCCTCGTTTATATCCTCAGCAGTTAGTGGGACTACACCGTTTGCTGGTTCCAGGGAGCCGTTGATACGGAACGCTGCCGGGCTGCTAGTAACCAGATGTAAATCGGTAGCCTGCCTTGATTTAGCCGTCCGAATCAATGAAAAAATATCCATACTTTTTCCTTTTATAGTCCACTACATAAACACTACACAATTTTACCGCTCATTCAGCCCTTTCCCTTTTGTCATTCTGAACCCCGACTTGTCGGGCGAGGAATGTCACATCCTCTTATTTAATTTATAGTATAGCGCAGTTCTCAGTGTCGTCAATCACCCATCAGTAATAGGAAGATAGTATGAGCCTCACCATATGTGGGTGTCATCGCCAGTAAAAGGTGGCATTCCCGTTCTCAACAGCACGCCGAGATTGGGGAGCCTGTTCCGAGCGCAAGTGAGGAATCTCACTCCTAGCAATGAAAGGGAAAAAAGGTGGCTTGCCACGACTTTTATGCTGCCATCGAACAACATTACTTTGGCTAAGTTAAGGAGAACGAAAAACTAAATTTGCCGCTGCTCTCGGTGACGGATGAAATCCAAACGCTGAATCTGCCGCTGTCCTCTAAATCACTGGCATAACTGAAAATGTCACCCTCATTTGAAGCCGACCCTGTTACAGTTATTATGCTACCTCCAAGATTAACACTGCCCAGGGTTATTTTATCTCCCGCCAGTTTTACAATCTCGTCCAGGTCTTCGTGAACTGTAGCACGCCCCCGCTCCATACTGGAAGCTCTGGCATTAAGTTCATTGGCAGTAGCTTCTAACGGCCCGATCTTCCCTTTCAACGATGCTATCTCCGCCTGCCGTTGGGCAACGCTGGTCTGAACACTTACCACTTCAGAACGCAATTCCTCAGTGTAGGCACGATTACTCTGGGTAAAAATTACGCCGAAGATAATCAATCCAACACCAATGACAGTACCAACGGGGACGAGGACTCGTGCTATAGAGAAATGCTCGGGCAAATAGGCCTCGGGCAGGGCATTAAAATTCACTATTGAAAAGTTAGATTCCTCTTTTTCTGTCAGTAGCTCCTTGAGAGCTAGTCCTAGATTGACCATGAATTCGTTAGGGTTGAAACCATCTGGGATGTCCACAGGTGAAGGCAAAGTTGACACCGGATGGCCTGATCTCCCAACCACTGATTTCCAGGTATCCGGTGCTTCTGCCAGGTCGCCGCAGGCAAACACGGGCACAGTCGGATCCAAAGGGTGCTCCATATGGCTGGAATTATAGAAGGCAATAGTTCTTTCGAACTCTTCAGCGATAAGCGGCAGATTTTCCTCTAAAGATGCAGTCTCGCTGGGCATGGATAACCTGCGGATGACTTGAGGGAGCCTGTCTGCTATAACCATCACATCCAGGTGATCTAACCTGACATTGACAATGATTGCCCGGGGCTCATCAGGGATTCGGCACAGGGCTAAAGGAGATAGGTCCATAATATATGGACTAACACCCGCCTGACGCAGCGTTCTGGCCAGTGCATCAGTCAGATTACGGGGGAAGGTGGCCAGGAAAACACGACCCTCTCCCTTCGGGGCAGGAATGCTCTGGAATGCAAAGTAGACCTCTTCTAAAGACGTTGGCATCGTTCTTGTTGCCTCACGCTTTACCGCCTCAGGAAGTATCGCTTCAGGCAACTCGGGCAGGGCTATGATACGATACAGAGAATCGTGTCCGCTTACGGCGGTTATGACCTTGCTTGTCTGTGCTCCTGTCTCTTTAAATATCTGTTTAACCTTGCTGGCTACCCCGGCTTCATCAACGATGAGTCCGTTGCTAACCAGACCTGGCTCCAGTGGCAAGCTAGACCACTTTTCTACCCGTAAACCCGCCATTACGAGCAGGGCAATGTGAGTATCTCTAATATATAAGGTAGTAACTTTTTTAGCCATTTTCATTCACCTTCTGTAAGCATAAATATCCAGTGTGATGGTAGCTTCGACCGCTGTCCCGACACCCATATTTACTCCCTTCAACGCAGCGCTCCATGGTAGCTCAAAATCATCGCCAGTTCTTATAGCGTAGATAAAGTCAAGTAGGTCATCCATACTACCCTTGACCTTTAATACAAATGTGCCAACAGAATAGGCAACAGACCCTACTGTTGTGCTACTCGGCTTTGACATGCTGAGGTTGGTTAAGTCCACATTACAATCGTCAGCAATATCGAATAAGTCCTCACCGTATTCAATACACTCCACTGATTGAGGGAATTTTTTCTGACTCGTGTCAAGCAATGATTCGGCTTTGTTCCGTCTGCTTTCCCATTCCTCCTTATCGTTAGTGAGCTTAGTCAAGAGAGTTTGCTGCGCCGCCAGGCTAGCACTCAACTGCCGCTGCTCGGTAACCTGCTGGGAGTAGGTTCTAATCAGACTGACAAAGATAATAGCGAAAATGATAATTCCTATAATCACCAAAACTTTCTTACTTATTTTTATTTTCATAAATTACTCCACAACGCTTTTCTTAACGATTTTGACGTATTCGCCATAACATACAGTTATCAACTTAGTTTTGCTGCAATACTCACCATACTATATTTGCCATATCTTTTCCCATATCCTCTTTAATTAACATATCTTAAGGGTAACTCACTTCAGCTAACCGCACAATCACCCAAAAGTATCAATTTGATTAGAAAATTGTCATAGGAAAAAAGTTCCCTGTCAGGTAACCTTTACCGAGTAATTTGTTATGATGCCGCCCGTCGTTAGCTCGCTGCGGAACGAGAGTATGATATAGACTAAATTGTAGATTTCTGTGGTGGTTTTCAGTGTTATCGTGGCTGAAGTATCATAGGGCAGTATACAGCCCTCGGGCATTTCAAAGGTGTCAACATCTACCCCATCGGTATTCCGGGGAAGAGTCAGGGGAGGTAAGGCATTAGAATAGCAATTGAAAACATTGTCCTCAGGATTCCCAGGTGGATCACTCAGCCAACTGTCATTCACTTTTATGGAACTACCCGCGTAAAACCAATCGCCTTCGCCGACAAAATAGGTCAGGTGGCTCTTGTCCTCCTCGGTGATAACGGGGGGAGCCAGGAAGCCGCTGATGGTGAATCCAGGATCATCACCTCCGCCAAGATAACTACGATAACGCAAGTCGTCAAACAGGTAAAGCTGGCTTTGTTTGAGCGCCGGGCTGCGGTAGAAGATAATCAGCGACCAGCCTGCATAACTCCATTGATATCTGGTTTGATAACTTTCACCAGGTCTTTCATGAGCTGGAGTGGCCAGGGGATAGCCTGTCTGGCCATCACCGTCAAGGTCAAAGTAATATTCATCATAGCCCGGTCTTGGTAGATTCCTCACCTCATCGGCATGCCCCAGGGTAAAAGTAACATCGCCACTACCATCGCTCTTCATTGTCTCCTGGATATATTCCTGGACAGTCATTCCCCCGGATACCTCGAGGTCAGTGATATCTGCAAAGCATGAGTATACCCAGGAGTCTGGTGCGCCGGAGCAGTCTGAGGTATTCACTATTTGCCATTTATCGGCGGTTATTGTTTGTGCGTAATCGTCGACATCGAGCTTGGCAATGTTGACCTTAGCCGATTCCTCGACCAGAGCTGTCAGGTTGGCCTCGGTGGGACTACTGGGATACTTCAAGTCCGGAATCTCGTTCCACTGCCACCCCTCCTCCCAATGACACTCCCACACCCAATGGCCACTTCGCCGTACCCACCCACACACCTCTTCCGGTTCCTCTACGATGTAGTGGTAGTCTATCCACCCCGACCAGTAGAGGTAGACGTCTTCTATGATGGCCTCTTCCGGAATATACCCCGGGGGAACAATACCCGACTCCGGGATTAATTCCAGCCCGATGCGCTGGGTGGTGCTGTCGCTCTCCGCGTAAAGCTTATTTCTGTAGTATCTGTCGTTGCCACTTGTTGCTGTTGCTTGCGACAATCTATTGCCTGCCACAGTATAGTCCGATGATATGGTGGACTTGAGTTTGCGGAACTTGGTTTTGGCGCCATAGGCTTCAATCTGGACTCCGCCTGCTTCCGATACAATCTTATAAAGCCTGATGCTGTCGTCCCAACTATAAGTAATGTCCGGAGTAACTCCTGTGGTATCAACCCAGGAGGACACAAGCTCGGGAATTTGCCCCTCCGGTCCCGTGTACTCGAAGGTGAATGTTACTACCATCGGGGGGCCAGTGATAACATTGGGAAAGTCCTCAAGAGGGACAGAGGCAAAGTCCCAGACCACGGCATAACCGCCTTTATAGAGGGAGACAACCGGGTCAGTGTAAAAAGGTTCGCCATCGAGGCTACAATCGCCATCATACTCGAAGCCGGGAGACAGCCATAGCCCTATCGTTTCTACATCTAAGTCATCATCCTGGCCGGGCTCCCAGTCATAGACTATCTTGATTTCGTATGTTGATTCGGTGCTGCTGGGATAGCCGACTATTAGCAGCTTCTCATCCTCGATAATCTGTCTTGCCACGCTTGGGCTTGGCATGTCCAGGTCCTTGGGAATCCAGATGTTCTGGATGGTAACTCCTACATCCTTGTCGTTTACATCCAGGTCATAAGGATAGGGATAGTCGGACGAATAGTCGTACTCATCGTAACCTACCCCGAGTAAGTCTTCGACCTGGTCATACCTTATGTACCAGAGGGCATCCTCAACGCCGGCGTCGGCGGCATATATCTCATCAATCTTTTGCTCATAGACTCGACCACTGCTAATGCCGGTGCCCATGAAGTTCACGAGGGGGGTGAGGATGAGCATGCCTATAAGGAGGAAGATTAGAGTAAGGATTAGTGCCTGCCCCTTTTCATCTCTTATCGGTCTTTTGGCAATAATTTTCATCCCTTCGCCCCAGATTTTTGTAGTTGCTTGATTCCTCAATGCAGTCTACATTTGTCAGATATAAGTATAATGTAATCAGCTTTAGCGTCAATCACCCATCAGTACTATGTTTTGGTAATAGAATAGGCCATCAGTACTATCATTGCGAACCCCGGAAAGGTGCATGGCAATCTCTATTGCCCCCGCCGAGATTGCTTAGTCCCGATAAATTGGGACTCGCAAGGGCATGGGGTGCAGGGTAGGAGCAATATATGCTGTCTGCCCGCTATGAGACCGGTTTGGGCAAGACTTCATATACTCTGGATTCACTCGCTTCTTGCCGGCCAGCACCCGCTGTGGCAGTCACCGTCAAAATAAGCACTCTACCATTATTGAGGGTAGCAGGTTGTGAGCCGCTATCTATGATGGTAGCAGCGTCAGCCTGAGTTTCGGACGTCCAGGTACCTGTTGTGTCGATGCTGGTGGCAGTAACTTTAATACTGTCATCAGTGGTGTTTGTCGTCCACTCGCCCGTACCCGAGTCGTATGTAGCATCGCCTGTTGTGGTGACCGAGATGCTTCCTGCACTAACGGTTATTCTGCCATAGTCAGGTGTAGCTTCACCGCTAATTTTGAACGCATCACCGATTTCGGGCAGGCTAAAGGCACTGCCGCCACCTAATTTACAATTAGTTTCGTCAGGGTTAACAAATTCCAACGCGGGAATCTGGCCAGTTTTTTCCGAATCAAAAACATCATCGACATAATAACTCCCTCTAAGGCCAGAGCTATTAAGGCTAAAAACGACTTTATGATGTTTATTCGTTTCAAAATCGATCCAGCGTAGGACCATCGGGAAGCCCGAATCTCCGGTTACTTCAATGTCACTAGCTGTGTAGGCATATAAGCTAACCCAATAGCCGGCCTCTTGCACCTCCCTGACCACGATCATGTGGTTAGAGGTACGGGTACTCAGGGTAAACGTCTGGTAAATAGCCGTGGTAACGCCCGTGGTGATAAGACCCGTAATAGCGACAGCTATTATCAGCTCAAGCAGGGTAAAACCCCTTTCACCTTTCTTTAGCCTTTTCATCTCCCTTTGTTTAAGAGAAATTCCAAATTGTAAAACTCCAATTTGTAATTTGCGATTTCGGAACTCTCTATGCCTCTTTAATTACCGGTCTACCTTATATTCCTCCAATGTGATTTTTACGCCGTCAGCCCAGTTAGGATTGTCGTTAATAAAGGTATGTATTATCTCATACTGGCCTTCCTCGTTCTGGCACTTAACCACCAGCGCTACCTTCTGAAGGCCATTGTCCGTGTCTGCCGGCATATCATTTTCGCTATCCCACGGTATACCTCTTATTTCCTCAACAATTTCACCGTCACGGTCGACGCTCCCAATAGCGTAACCCTCGGGAATGCCGCCAATTTTTTCATAGACGGGTTCGCTTATCACCACCTCATCTATCACCAGATCAGCATGGTAACCCTGACCTTTAATATACTCCATCTGCCTTCTGGCCAGGCTTTCGGCAGTTGTGCGCTCATCGGCCATGAAGAGAACCGTGGAGGCAGTAGATAAGGAGGCCAAGAATGCGATAGTAATTACCCCTAGAAGAGCTATAGCTATCAGCACCTCAACCATAGCGATGCCCCTGGAGTTGCCTTGAAAAGCTCTCCTTAGCCGGCTATTCAGTCTTAGTTTTGTCATTTCTGCAAAAATTCCTATATATGTCCCGTTGATAACCCTCATCCGGGAACCTGGCTACTTAACTTAGCCCTCCGTAGACGGAATACATAGCCGAGAACATGGCTAAAACAATAAAACCAATCACTAAACCCAGAATTATCGTCATAATTGGCTGAATAAGCCCCACAGCCGAGTTGGTCTTATCATTAGCTTCCGCTTCAAAACTTTCGGCTACGGTGGTCAGCGTATGCTCGAGATTACCGGTTTCTTCACCGATGCTTACCATTTGCACCATCATGGGCAGGATAAACTGTTCCCTGGCCATAGGTCGGGACAAGCCTTCGCCTCTGATCAATTTTTGCTGAATTTTGGTCAGACTCTCATGTATAACTTTATTGGTAGTACCGCGAATGGTTATGGCCATGACTTCCGGGAGAGGTAAGCCAACCTTGATCAATAATGACATAGTCCGGCAGCAACGAGAAAGCTCACCAAGCTGGATAATACGCCCGATCAAAGGAAAACCAAGCATCGTATTATCAAAGCGGTATCTCCCGACTGGGGTCTTGGTATAGATATAGAGTATGCCAACAGCAATTAAAAGCCCGAGCAAAATATAAAGCCCATAAGTTTGAAGAAAACCAGTAATGGCGATAAGGATTCTGGTGGGCGTAGGCAATGCAGTCCCCATTTGAGCGTAGAAGCCGACAAAGGTGGGAAAAACAACGGTGACCAATATCCCTATCACGGCAATAGCTACAACGACCACGATAATGGGATAGGTCAGGGCACCTTTTATCTTCTTCTGGGTGACATCTCCCCTCTCTATATGATCGGCCATTTGCCTCAGCACTACCTCCATATTACCACCTTGCTCACCGGCAGCTATTGCCCGCTGGTACATTTGAGAGAAAGCCAGGGGGTGCTTGCCCACGGCCATTGACAGTGAAGTGCCACCACGAATATCAGAGGCTATCTCGTCAATTATTTTTTTAAAGGCTGGGTTAGTTATCTGGTTTTGTAGTAAATCTAAAGAAGTAACAATATCGGTACCGGATTCAAGTAGTAAAGCGAATTGGCGGGAAAACATGATTAATTCTCTTGGCCTTATCCGGGCAAAGCGGGATTGTATTTTTTCTTTATCAAGCAGGGGACGAATTGCCTTAAGGCTGACCAACCGATAGCCGCCATAGTTCAACAGCTCGGCTGCTGCCGTTTCACTGGAAGCTGAAACCTTGCCCTTAATTACTTGATTACCTTCTTCAGCATAAGCTACATATGTAAAATCCATTTGTGACCTCCAATATACTAAGCTGTAACATAGGCATTGCGCAGTACCTCGTAAGGAGTGGTAATTCCTGCCTTTACTTTGCGCATACCATCGTTCACCATCGATATCATACCCTCCTCAACTGCCTGAGTTCGGATAGCACTACTGTTGGCTCGATCACAGACCATAGTTCCTATCGTGTCGCTCATGGTTAGAATCTCAAAGATTCCTGTCCGCCCCCGATACCCGGTATAGGAGCAGGACTTGCAACCGGTACCGTAGAGGAACTCGGTCTGCTTCTCCCCCATTTCTTTTTCATAAGCCATCTGCTCGACCAAGGGAGCCTCAATAGAGTGACTGCAATCGGGGCAGATACAGCGTACCATTCGCTGCGCGACGACACCAATAACAGCCGAGGCTATCAAGAAAGGCTCTACTTTTAGGTCAAGGAGACGGGAGAGCACACCGGCAACCTCGTTGGCGTGGATAGAAGAAAGCATCAGGTGCCCGGTTAAGGCTGCCTGGACAGCTATGTTTGCCGTCTCGGCATCGCGTATCTCACCAACCAATATTACATCGGGGTCTAGACGTAGTATAGACCTCAAGCCGCTGGCAAAAGTAATGCCAGCCTGGGGGTTAACCTGAATCTGGTTAATATCTTTAAATCGGTATTCAGCAGGGTCTTCAAGCGTCATGATGTTTCTTTCCTGAGTATCGAGGGAATTGATTGAGGCATAAAGGGTGGTCGTTTTGCCAGCTCCGGTAGGGCCGCTAATCAGAATCATACCGTAGGGAACCTTGAGCATACTATCATACCTTTCCAGTGTATCAGGTAGCATACCGAGCTCTGCTAACCCCAGGGTGGCCGTTGATTTATCCAAAAGCCGCAGGGTTGCTGTTTCACCGTTGACAGTAGGAGCGGTGGCGACTCTGATGTCTATCTCTCGCCCTTTAGCCTCGGTAGAGAATTGCCCATCTTGAGGACGAAAATGGTCAGCGATATTCATTTCAGCCAGGATTTTAATACGTGAAATGAGTGCTCGATGTACACTTACAGGTAGAGACATCATATCTTGAAGAGTGCCATCCATACGGTAGCGTATTCGCAATCTATCTTCTTCTGGTTCAATGTGGATGTCAGATGCGCGGGATTTGACTGCCTCTTCAATTATAAGATTGAGAGCCTGAACCAGAGGGGTATCGGTAGCAGCACGAAGGGCAATCTTCTCATCAGAAGACTCATCCGGGATAGAGACACGAGAAATCTGCTCTTCAATTTCGTTGTAGGCTTTGTAATTGAAGTCAATAGCGTCCCTGACCTCTTGGGCAGTTGCAGCTACAGGCCTAATCCGCATTCGGCTCTGGGCTGCAAGAGCCTCCAGTGCAAAGATATCAGTCGGGTTTGCCATAGCTATTTCCAGTGTATTTTTATATACACTCAAGGGTACGGCGTTATACTTTCTGGCCATCACCTCGGGAATCAATCGTATGGCCTCAGGCTGGGGCGTCTGCCTCAGTGGCTTACCCTTCGGCTTAGCTAATTTAGTTTGTTCCTCTGGCTCGACAGGCATCTTCCCATCCAGAGGTTTAGGAACTAATTTTTGACCCAACCCGAGGATTTTTATATGCTGGTGCTGGGCAAATTGCTGTGCCTCGGGGCTAAGCCCCACTGATACCACAATGACCTTCTCATCAACGCCAGCCTCGTAGGCTTTAGTGTCAAATAACATTACCTGGTTCAGGTCTACTTCTTTATCTCCATTCAGGAAATCTATACCCAGCCTATGCTCAACCTGGCCGTCTTCGGTGTGGGCTATTAAATCAAAGGTATACTCAACTCCTGACCGGCCCTTAATTTTGGCATTCTCTTTTACTTCATAGCCCCGGTTGGCTAAAGATTTGACCAGTTCCTCCTTTGTCTCAAACCTAACCGGCTCCTCGGGCTTAACTGGCTGCGCGGGCTTCACGGTTAGTAGTTGCTCAATTTGTTCTCCATTAATAACCTTCATTCGCTGTTTGCGAGCCAGCTGTTTCATCTCCTGAGTAAGTTCAGAGGTGGCGATAAGAATCCTGTCAAGGATGCCGCAATCATAGGCTTTATTGGCAAGGCTGAAAATAGAGGCAGCTTCTATCTTACTATCACCACCAGCAGCAATGCCGATGGCAATATTGTAGCTCGTAAAACCATCGTCTTTTTGAGCCAGCATATCAAAGGTATGCTCAATCCCTGAGCTCCCGAGGAGCCTAGCTCCCTCGGTTACTTCATACCCCTGCTGCTCCAAATAATCTTTAATCTGTGCTTTTAGCTTTGGACTAATTTCCATCTGACGCACCTTCCCATCCACTTTCTCCGATCCGGTTGAAGTGTAATTCGCCATTTGGCTAACGTCGAAACTATTAACCATCTCTTACCCCAAGCTAACGGGAACATAATAATCTAGCTTTTCCACAAGCTAAATACAATTTAGCACATCCTATTCGTTTGTCAATAGGACTTTTGGGGGAGTACCTTGTGGGCTGTCGGAGATTGGGGACGCTGTCTGTTATTGTTTTCCAGGGTGTGATGCTTTAGCCTTGCCCTGTGTCTAAGGAGCCGCAGATATGTTAGCTTGGCAATTGCAGAAGGAGGTGTTCACCCTGACTCGTGGGTCACTGGTTCTCTGAATCACTATAATTGGCTATGAAGCGGCATTTAAATTTCATCAGAATCTTCGAATTCCTCTGATAACCTTCCTGGTTTTGCTTCTGGTGAAATCCAGCCGCTGTGCAAAGCGAGGGCAACAGCGTGGGCTCTATCATTAGCATTTAGCTTACGAAGGATAGCGCTGACATGGTTCTTAATTGTTTGCTCGCTGATTGACAAGATGCGGGCGATTTCTTTATTTGAGTTGCCCTCAGCAATGTAGGTTAAAATCTCCGTTTCCCTTTTGGTAAGAGGAGCGACTATGCCTTCCATAGTTCTACCAATACCACGAAATTGGTTTAATACACGCCTGGCAACCCTCGGTCTAGTCATCAGGCTTTCATTTATGGGGTATTCACCACGGTGGGCTCTTCTTATAGTGTTAGCCAATTCTGCGGCATTGGCTGTCTTACTCAAGCAGGCTGAGGCTGCAGTCTTAATAACCTCAAAAAGCTCCTCATCATCAGGGTCGGGGCTTAGCACTATGACTCTGGTATTCGGATAGTATTGGGAAATTTTTCTACCCAGCTCAACCCCGCTGAGGCTAGCCAGGTCAGAGCCAAGTAGAGCAACATCGGGTAGATTAGCTTCAATTAGTTCGAGTGCATTCTGAGTGGGGTCGCATTCCAATACCTCCAGGTCAGGTTGTGTAGCCAGTGTCTGGCGCACCCCAGCTCTGAAAAACGGTTGTTCATCGATTACCATTACCTTGATCTTATCCATCACCCACCTCCTGACTGAGTTTTACATTGTTTAATTTAAACACCCTCTTGGTTATTTAGATTTATCTCCGGTGACTTGTATTATCTTATACTATCTTATACTATAATGTAATCCTCTTTGGTGTCAATAGTCCATATTATATCACCCCACACTGCCAAGTATTTTGGGGGTTGACAAGTGCTATTGAAATAGTATAATAGTAATAGGCTAAAAGTACTATCAGTGAGGTGGTGTAATGAATCGGCGAAGGTCTAATATAGAGATAATAGCTGATATGCTCAAAGTTGGGGAAAATGGCGCTGGCAAGACTGAGATTATGTATAGCGCCAATATGAGCTATACCCAAATACAGAAGTATCTGGGTTT